>ENA-ORNW01001449-ORNW01001449.1-human-gut-metagenome-genome-assembly--contig:-NODE-1449-length-18203-cov-2.737547_pt1 | contig 18203 bp, 17 predicted proteins | sample MGYA00242121_ERZ509034 | MGnify/ENA primary metagenome ERZ509034 (study PRJEB26280, sample SAMEA2338689) | human gut metagenome | biome: human gut; feature: human-associated habitat; material: faeces... | reverse complement strand
CCGTCAATATCGCTGATGACAAATCGGGCTTGAGCAAGAACTGCCTTGGCTGATGTGAGCCCATGACTTTGATAAATGGCACTTCGCATGATCAGGCTTAGAAAAAACGAAAAGCAGTCTGAAGATCCAGTGTTGTGAGATCTCCGGACCGCCTTTCAAGTTGTATGGTCAGCCCCCGAATAGGAACCAAATGCCTTTCGGGTGTTTATGGCCTGACTTACTTCACGAGTTTCGAAACTTCGTCAGCAGCAGCCTTGATGCCTTCGTCTGCCGTGACGCGCTTATTGACGATCGCCTGCAGATCGTCCTTGATGACGTCAATGATTTTGAGCGTATTCGTGCCTGGGAAGGAGTACCACCGCACGATAGTCGGGATTTGTGCCAGTGAGGTTTTGAAGTTCGGATTGGCGTTATAGAAATCCTTGAGCGCTTCGGTTCCTTTTTCATGCATCGGCATGTAACCGGACCCCTGAACTTGAATTGCCGTACCGACCGGACCTGCCGCGAACATAGCGTACTCATAAGCAGCACGGGCTTTTTTCGGATCCTTGGTAATAATCATGGCGCCGTTGCCGCCGTTGGGCAAAATGCGCTTGCCCGTCGTTCCAACCGGAAAGAGACTCGTTTTCATTGCAAAGCCTGAGGTCTTATCCTGCACGCCTTTCAACCACGAAGTCGAAGCCGCATAAAAACCCACGCGGCCCGAAATAAAGGCCTGCTCGCCCTGCAGACGAGTCCAGTCCTTCATCACGCCTTGATCGACAAAGCTTCGCAAAATACGCGCTGCGCGCAAACCCGGTTCATCGGCAAAAGTGACCCGCGTTTCCTTTTCGTCCATCATCGTGCCGCCCTCGCAGAAAAGCAGGGCCTGCCACATCCAGTTGCCTGTCGCTTGATAATCATAGAAAAGACCGGAATACTCCGGACCAAGCGCCTGAACTTTCTTCGCCGCTTCGATAAGAGCGGGCCAAGTTTCAAAACCCTTCGAAGTATCGATGCCTGCTTTTTTAAGCAGCGTTTCGTTGAAGTAGACAATCGGCGTCGAGATAGCAAACGGCACCGCGTACTGCTTGCCGTTGAAATTGCCGAGTTTCATCATCGTGGGATAGTAGCCGCTGCCGTCCTTCCAGCGCGGATCGTTTTTGACGAACTCCGAAAGATCGTAGGCCGCACCCATTTCAATATATTGGCGAATCTGATTGATGCCCTGGAAGGAGAGCACCGGGGCATTGCCCTGCGCGATGCCGGCCAAAGTGCGCTGCGTGAGCTCTTCATAATCAGGGAACGGCGTCTCAAGCCGCACTTTAACGTTGGGATGAATCTTATTGAATTCCTTAATGATCTTCTGGTGAATCGGGCGGAAGATCTTGCCGTACGGATGGGCGACAGTGATTTCGACGACATCCTCCGCGGCAAAAACATTAGGAGCGGAACCGGCGGCCGCAACGGCGGCGACGGCTAGAGCGAGGCGAAGGAAATGCTTGCGGGAAAGCGAATTCATGGTACTTAATCCTTTCTGAGTGACATATGGTCGTTAGCAGGTGAAAGCACCTTCAGAGCTTGCTCTTCAACTCTGGCTCGAAGGGGAATAAAAGGAATGGGGAACACCGGCTGCGCCGAGATTTCGACAAACTCACAAACGAGCGAATCTTTGGTTAACGTGCCTCGCAGCCACCCTGGCGGGGCGGCTGCCGCACGGACTGCTCCGCTGCGTTCAAAAGCGGCGAGCGAATGAGCGACCGAAGGTACTGTCCAGCAAGGCAAGCCATCAACGAGGGATGCCATCGGCCGATGGAGGTGTCCGCAAAAAATGCCTGCCGTCACTTCAGATCCCTTTTGTGACGGTGTTTTGCCCGTAGGGCTGACATTGCCGAATGCGGCGAGAAATTCTCTTCGGTTCTCTAGTGCGCAAGCATCCATGCCGATATAGCCCGACCGAAAGGGCGGGTGATGCAGGAAAACCAGCAGCGCCCGCTGGGAGCAGATCGCCTTACGTCTCATATGCCGTATCTGCTGCAGAGCTTCTGGAGAAACTCTCCCGGCAGCTGTGTTTGGGATGGTTGTAGTGAGAAATACGAGAATGGCTTCGTCGGTTTCCACGGCATCCGTGAAGTAAGCGCCCGGTGAAAAAACACTGACGGCTGGGGCTGCGGGGAAAATCTGCCGCATTTGTACGGGATCGTCATGATTGCCCGGAAGGACATATACAGGCCGCGAGAGTGATTCAAGCCGCTCCTTGATCAGCCGATAGGAGCCTAAATCCGCGCAGTCTGCGAGATCACCCGTAACCACCACTAAATCCGGAGCCTCGCGGTCTATATCCGACAAAACATCGTCGAGCCGTTTTTGTGTGTCCAGGCCATAGAGCAGCCCGTCAATGCGCACATGGAGATCGGAAATCACAGCAAATCGCATGACACACTCCTATTTGAGTCCTGACATCGTTACGCCTTGAATGAACCAGCGGCGAGCAAAAAGGAATATCAAAAGGAGCGGCAGCACGATCATCGTTGCTGAGGCCATCATCGGTCCTACGTCGTTGCCGCCTTCGTCAGAAGCAAAAATGGAAACACCTAAAGGCGGCGTAGCCAGAGACATATCGTTCACCACGAGCAATGGCCAGAGGAAATCGTTCCAATGACTGACGATCGAGAAGACCGCAAAAGCAGCAATGGCGGGTTTGACCTGAGGAACGAGGATTGTCCAAAGAATCGTTGTTTCATTGGCACCGTCAACGCGGGCTGCATCGATCAAATCCTGCGGAACAGCCTTCAGAGACTGCCGGATGAGAAAGATCCCCAGAGCGCTCGTCATAAATGGAATGATGAGGGCGGTGTAGGTATTTAAAAGACCCAGCCTGCCGATCATCAGTACGAGCGGAATGACCACCACCTGAGGAGGCACAATGAGACCCGTCAAAACCATGCCAAAAGCCAGCCCCTCCAGCCGGAAGCGTTTTCGGGCCAGTACGTAGGCGCAAGGGATCACGGTGAGGAGCTGAATGCACAGAATGGCGCCTGTCACAATGATGCCGTTGCGGATGAAAGTTCCGACTTCGCCAAACTCGAACGCCTCCGCATAATTCGCCCAATCCCATGCATGCGGCAGAAAGTGAATGGCTGGGGTGTAAATCTCATTCTCAGGCTTCACAGAAAGCGAGAGCATCCAAACAAAAGGCAGGAGCACGACGACTGCACCCAGCGCCAGCAGCACGTTAAGGGCGATTGACCTCCACAGCTTATTCGAAGCCATAGTGAACCCTCCGGCCGATCACGGCATTGTTGGCCCAAGTCAGCAGCAGCATGACAGCGAGATAAATAGCCGCCACTGCCGCAGCTGTTCCCATACGGAAGAACGAAAACCCTTCTTGATACATCGTGTACAAGAGAATTTCACTTGCCTTCTCGGGACCGCCACGTGTGAGTACCTTGACAATGTCAAATACTTGGAACGTCTTGATAATCGTGAGAATGAGGACAAAAAATGACGTTGCACTGAGAAGCGGCCAAGTGATGTTGGCAAAGAGTGACCAAGTACTTTTTGCCCCGTCGACTCTCGCCGCTTCATAGAGATCCTGAGGAATCTGTACGAGTCCGGTCAGAAAGATCACCATGAAGTAGCCCGTCATTTGCCAAACGGTGATGAAGGACAGTGTCCAAAGCACAAAGCGGGCGTCATTTAAGAAATTCACCTTCTGCGTAATGCCGAAATAAGGCAGCACCGCAGCCACAATGCCCACTTCGGGATGCAGAATCCACTGCCAGACCACTGCCATGGCTACGAGCGAAGCGGTTACCGGCAGGAAATAGATGCTTTGCCAAAACTGCGCCAAACGGCCGCTTGCATGAACAGCAAGTGCGAGGAGAAGGGAAAGCACGAAAGAGGTCGGAACAACCAACATCGTCATGAAAAGTGTATTCCCCACGCTTTTTCGAAAGTCATCACTCTCCCAGAGGCGGATATAGTTGTTCCAGCCAATGAAGTGAACCGAGTTTGTTCCTCCCAATTCCCAATCCGTAAAGCTCACCACGACTGTAGCGATCATCGGGAAAATGAAGAAAATCAGGAGGCATCCCATCGCCGGAGAGAGCATCAGCGGATTGGCGACCCACGCTTCGCCGGAAAAGAAACTAAGCCAAGCTTTCTTCATAAAGGAGCCTCTTGCAGCAGTGCCGAGAGTGATGACAGGCGAATCCGACGGCCGTTTTCATCAAAAATAAAAGCCCGGCTCCAGTCTGGCCGCAATGCTTGAATGGCTGTGAAATCCCGTGCATGTTCGCGTGAGAGTCGAACGGCGATCTGCCGATGGGTCTCTCTTTCGCCCGCCCAGAACCACGCAATTGACTCTGCTCCCATTTCTTCGATGAAGTCGGGCTCAACAGGAATCGCCTCCGGATCTTCCGCTGCGGCGGGATGCAGCGCCTCGGGACGCAAGGCTGCCGTAAAATGTCCCGCCCCCAAAAGCGGCATTGCCTTCAGCAGCAAAGCCGATTGGCTTAGCTGGCCGAGGAGCCGAGCTTTTGAATCCGTTACTTCCAAAGGAAGCTGATTAATGGTCGGGGTGCCGATGAAAGAAGCGGTGAAAAGATTATCCGGATCGTCATAAAGGGTGAGCGGAGCTCCGACCTGCTCCACCCTGCCCCCATTCAAGAGGACAATCCGGCCCGCCATTGTCATCGCTTCAGTCTGATCATGCGTGACATAAATAAAGGTGCGCTTCGTGACCTTGTGGAGTTCCACAATTTCTCGCCGTGTATCCGTTCGGAGTTTTGCATCGAGATTTGAGAGCGGTTCGTCCATCAAAAATAACGACGGATCTCGTACGAGAGCGCGGGCAAGCGCAACACGCTGCTTTTGGCCGCCAGAGAGTTCCGAGGGGCGGCGCGCGAGGAGTTTTTGAAGTCCGACCATCGCAGCGGCTTGCGGCACTTGTCTGCTCAGTTCTGCGGCCAGTTTCTTGCCGGCGGGCAGAAAGCGCCCGAGAAACGGAATTTTCGTCGAGGCAGGGGCCCGCATTCGCAAAGGAAAGGCGATGTTTTCCCAAACCGTCTTATGCGGATAGAGTGCGTACGACTGGAAAACCATCGCAATATTGCGCTCAGACGGGCTGAGCGCTGTCACCTTGCGTCCTCGGATCACGATGTCTCCGTCGGTAGGATCAAGAAGCCCTGCAATGCTTCTGAGCAAAGTGGTTTTCCCGCAGCCCGAGGGGCCCAACAGGCAGATGAATTCTCCTTCCTCCACGGTGAGATTGATTTTCTGAAGTACCTGCACCGTATCGTAGGATTTTGTTATGCCTTGGAGTTCAAGCGCTGCAGTCATGCCGCGACCTCCCGCAGTGAGCTGGCAAACCAGAGGGGACGGCGGCTTGTCGCAACAGCCTGAGCTCCGGCTTTAAGAACTTCGTGAATTTCAGCTTCGGTTTTAACCAGTCCGGCGCAAAGCACAGGCAAAGGCAGCTGACTGGAAACCTCCCGGATAATGTGCGGAATCGCACCGGGCATGATCTCTACGGCGTCGCAGTCGAGCCTGCGGGCGGTCTGAATACCCGTCTCGAAGGCTTGGGTATCGATCATGAAGATTTGGAAAATGGTGATCAAGCCGCAGGCGCGAGCCTTCTGCAAAATCTGCTTTTTCGTTGAAACAATCGCGGTGGGACGAGCGTATCCGCAGAGAAAATCAATCGCTGCAGGATCTCGGCCAAGGCCGGCAATAAGTTCGGGATATAGCAGCACGCTTTTGCGAGCGGCACGAACTCGGTCGATCAATGCCGGAAGCGATGCAAGGTCGCCGGAGCGTATCTCGATGGCAGACACTCGGCTCGTGAGCGCCTCAGCGAGCTCCTCCGCGCTGCGGACAACCGCTATTACGGGATTCGCAAGCACTTCCGCAAGCTCTTTGTGTACGACTGGGGGCTCTGTCGTACGCGGAGACAATGTTCCAGCTTGGGCACAATGAGTCATTTAAAAGTTCCTTTTGAGCTGATGGACTCGGACTCCGGAGAAAAGCGCTTCTTCGAGCGCTCCGCTCTTTACTTGTCCAGAACCCACGCTCGGAGCTCTCTCTATGACTCTCTTCCGGCGCGTTGATTGGTAGTGTAGGTTGGAAAGATTTCACGACAGCGATATTTTCATGACGTTCATATGACGTAATGGATGTGCTCGCTGCCGTTCAAAAGCCCTGCTTTCTTGTTGGCAGTGCGGTCCGCAGGCGCGTCTCTTCCGGACTGTCTCCAAAACAGTCATGAAAACGTTTTATTGACCGCTCAAAAGACATAAAGCCAAAGAACCGCATGGTTTCAGCGGTTCCTTGGCTTAGCTGCAAGAAGCCTGACGGTTTAGCGCCAATTCTTCAGAATGTTGATGCCTTCTTCCAAATCACCCGAGAAGATGCGGTCTTTGTCAACAAACAGCATCTGATGATGGTCTTTATCAAGACTGAAGCCTGCAGTGAGATCGTAAATTTCAACGTCTTGACGGGCAGCAAGGGTGCAGGAATCTGTGCGCCTCAGGCGCGCTGATGACCGCTTCGCCGTTAACGGCAGGATAGGCGGAAGCAAACATGACGGCAAAACCAGCGGTGACTGCAAGAGCATTAAGACGCATTTTGAGATTGTCCGATTGATCCTAACCGCTGCTCGAGGCAATCAAATCAGCCCGCAGGGTGAATCTGTCTCGATCGAGATGAAATTTAATTCTTAATAAAACCGACTGTACGGTTTTTTATTGTCACTCTGCTGAGAGTGGTAGTAACACTTATATTCTATTTATCTATATATTTTTATTGAATTTTAATTCGTACGATCTTCATTCATTAGGGATACCTATAATGACTAAATCTTCAAAAAACAAACCATATGGTTTGTTTTGCATATAATGCCCCGCAGCTTATTCCCTCAATCCTACATAGCAGGTACAGGATCTATTTCATCATGCAGTTCCAAAAAACCTTGATCACGATTGCTGCCGCCCTTGCTTTTGGCGCCGCTTCGACTACTCTTTTCGCAACCCCTATCACCACTGAAGGCGTCGGCGTGGGCAAACACGGCGACATCCGAGTTGCTGTGACTTTTGACAACGGCAAGATCCAGAAAATTGACATTCTGAAGAATGCCGAAAACCCTGTTCTCTCCAAAAAAGTTTTCACGGATTTAAAGGATCAGGTCGCTGCCGCCAGCTCCGTGCAGGTCGACATCGTCTCGGGCGCAACTTTCACGTCGAAAGGTATGCTCGACGCCATTGAAGATGCCGCCAAGAAGGCCGGTGTAACGCTCGGCAAGGCCGATAAAAATACTTTAAACGTGATAGTCAAGGATCTGCCGAAGAATGCTTCCTATGACGTCGTTGTGATTGGTGCGGGCGGCGCAGGGTTCTCTGCTGCCATTGAAGCCAAGAACGCCGGCGCCAATGTGGTGCTGCTCGAAAAGATGCCTCAGGTGGGCGGCAACTCCCTCATTTCCGGCGCGGAAATGAATGTTGCCAGAAACTGGGTGCAGCCTAAGCTCGGCATTAAAGACGACTCGCCTGAGCTCCATGCCAAGGATACGTACCTGGGCGGCGACAAGAAGGGCGACATGAAGGTCATCAATGTGATGACTCACAACGCCTTGGCCGGCGCGGAATGGTGCCGCGACTATCTGGGCATTCGTTTTGAACCGGACAATCTCTTCTTCTTCGGCGGTCACAGCCGCAAGCGTGCGCTGATTCCGGTCGGCCACACCGGCACAGAATTCATCACGAAGTTCCAGGCGAAGGCCGATGAACTCGGGATTCCTGTCATCACCAATATGAAGGCCGAGGAGCTCATCAAAGATAAGAGCGGCCGCGTTGTTGGCGTCAAGGCGACGATGAACGGCGCCGAATACACGTTCAACGCCAAGGGCGGCGTGGTGCTGGCTACGGGCGGCTTTGGCGCGAACCCCGAGATGGTGAAGAAGTACAACCCGAAGATTGACGAACGCTTTAAGACCACGGACGCTCCGGGCACCACGGGCGAGGCCCTCTATATGGCTCAGCGTGCGGGTGCAGAACTCGTCAACATGCAGTACATCCAGACCTATCCGATCTGCGACCCAATTTCGGGCGTGATTGAACTGATCGCGGATACCCGCTTTGACGGCGCCATCATGCTTAACCAGGAAGGCAAGCGCTTCGTTGAAGAGCTCGGCCGCCGCGACGTGCTCTCCGAAGCCATTCTCGATCAGACGGGCGGCTACTGCTGGGTGCTTTGGAACGATAAGATCGGCGCGGTATCGAATACTGTCAAAGAACACCCGACGGAATACGATGCCTTCACCAAGCAGGGCATCATGACGACCTGCCCGGATCTGAAGTGCATTGCCGACTTCACGAAGATTCCGTACGACAGTCTGAAGGGCACGGTTGACCGCGTCACTTCGATGGCCGGCAAGGGCAACGACAAAGACTTCCACCACCGTGCGGGTCTCGTCGACATGAGTCAAGGTCAGTACTACGTCATCAAGGCGGTGCCGAGCGTTCACCACACGATGGGCGGCGTGCGCATCAATGAAAAAGCGCAGGCGCTGACGGCTGACGGCAAGGTGATCCCGGGGCTCTGGGCTGCAGGGGAAGTGACAGGCGTCACGCACGGCACAAACCGTTTGGGCGGCAATGCCTACACGGACATCATTGTGTTCGGCCGAATCGCCGGCAAGGCTGCAGCTGAAGCTGCGAAGTAATGTCCCACAATCTGCATCGATTCTATCGATGCAGATAAAAATCACTCCGTTCACGACGGCCTGCGACCTATACTAAGTCGCGGGCCGTCAGCGTTATCCGATACACTCGACAGTCCTACAATGGCTCATTCTATGGATTCCCCTCTGTGCTTTCTTCCCCAAATGGCCAGTGACAAAGCAATAAAAACCAGACAGTCCATCCTCGATGCAGCGAAAGCCATCATCATTGAGGAAGGTATTGGTGCGCTCACAATGGAGCGTGCGGCAACTAAAGCCGGCATCAGCAAAGGCGCCTGCATGTACCACTTCAAGAGCAAGCGGGCACTGCAAGCAGCACTGGTCGAAGAGTACGCGGCACATCTTTCCTCAGAACTCGCTCGGCACGAAGCGCTTTTTGACGGACCTCCCGAGGAAACGCTCGTTCCCGGCTTCATCGAATGGTTCCGCAGCTTTGATCATGACAACCACGGCTGGTCAACAGTCGGGCTCGCTATCCATTCCAATTTCGTGCACGACGAAGAACTCATGCGTCCTGTAAAACTCTGGTACGAGAGACTGCATGCTCGAATTGCGGCCTTACCCGAAGACGTTCGAACACCAGCACTCGTGGCCATCATGGCTATCGAGGGCTTCTTTTATTCGCATAAATTCGAAGTTGATCTCGTTTCACCTAAGCTGAAAATTCAGGCCTGGCATTTCATACTCGATAATCTCGTTCACAACCACGCAGCTGCTCAAACCAAACATTGATTGGAATGGGTATTTCTCAGCAAGCTGTATGAGCAGCGCCTTTTTCTTCACCGTCGTGACACAACCAAAAGAATAAGGAAGTAACCTGCGCCAATAATCGACGCCAATGTACCCGCTGGGATCTGTGCGGGAGCAATCAGCACCTGACCGAGCCAATCAGCCCAGGAAACGAGTGCAGCCCCTAAAAGCGCTGCCGTGCAAAGTTCCGTTTTTACCGTTCGTGCACCAATCATGACGGCCATGTGCGGCGCCACAAGTCCCACAAAGGCTACAGGCCCCATGGCAGCAGTAGCTGAGGCACAAAGGAGTGCACAAAGCGTGAGCAGCCCCAGCGCAGAACGCGTGAGCGACAGCCCGCGGGACTGCGCAAAGTCTCGGCTGATGGAGAGCAGCGTCATGCTTCTTGAAGCGGCAAAAGCAATGCTGATAAGTACGAGAACGGCCCCCAAGAGCATTGCGGCCGCAAGAGGGGTAGTGCGGTAGGTTGAGCCTGAAAGCCACTGGAGAATAAAGTAGTTTTCCATGGTTCCGCGCGAAAGCGCGAGCGTGACGGCGGAATCCAGAAAAGCCGAGATAGCAATACCCATCAGGACGACGACGTCAGGCGAAAAACGAGACGATTTTGAGAGACCCAGCAGCACCAAGAGCACCGCAAAGCTGCCTCCGGCAGCTGTCAGCGACCCCAGAGATCCCACGGCGCCGCCAAAATAAAGGGCACTCACGACCATCGCAAAAGCTGCGCCGGACGAAACGCCAAGAATGTCCGGACTGGCGAGCGGATTGCGAATCAGACGCTGCAAAATGACGCCCGCGGCCGCTAAGCCGGCACCGGCTGCAGCGGCAGTAATAAACCGAGGAATACGCAGGAGCAGTTCAAACTTATCTGCCAGTGCAAATGTCCATATGCCCTCTCGATTAATGAACGTAAAGTTGAGGACGATGAGGAGCAGCATTGCTGCGGCAAGCATGATGAGCCCAGGAATGGACAATTTCTTAAGCGACGACCGCACCATGCCGGATGCCTGACCGGGCTGCGCACCGCCGCGCGCGAGCGCAGAGAGGCTTTTCCGGGCAATCCAGATGAAGATCGGTGTTCCGATAATGGCTGACACGACGCCGGTGGGCACGATGTTGCCGGTAAGCGAGGTGAGTCCCTGAGCCGCTGCGTCGGTGGCACAGAGGAGTGCCGCCCCAATCAGCATGCTTGCACAGAGCTGAGTGCGCGGATTGACGAACCCAACTCTTCTCGCAATATTGGGTGCAATGAGACCCGTGAAATTGATGACGCCCGCCGCTGCAATAAAGGCCGATGAGAGCCAGATGCCCAGAGCCGCCAACACACCGAAGACGGGCACGATAGGCAAGCCTCGAGCCCGAGCACCTTCGTCTCCGAGCGAAATGAGTGCGAGTGCGCGCGGCGCAAAAATCAATAAAAGAATCACCACCGGAAGCGTCTGCGGCAAAAGCGCAGTGATGCCGCCCCAGCCGTTTTGCGCGAGGTCGCCAGCCCCCCAGAGGAAGACATTTTCAACAAACTGAGCACGCAGCAGCACAACCGCAGTCGCAATGGCCCCAAAAAGAAGGTTCACAACCATGCCGGCGATAATCAGCGCGACCCCCGTCATGCCGCGCGGACCGGCAATAAGCAAGATGAGTCCGAAGGCGGCGAGCGCCCCTGCAAAAGCCCCCAATGAAAGCCATGCGCCGGCCGCCGCGGGAAAGAATGCGGAAATCAAAACAACTGCAAGCCAGCCGCCCGATGACGTACCCAGCGTCAAGGGAGAAGTCATGGGATTTTGCGTGAGCTGCTGCAGGAGGCTCCCCACCAAACCGAGGAGTGCGCCGCCAATGGCCGCAGCGGCAAATCGCGGAAGCGTCCCAAAAGCAAAGTAGTACGCGTCAAAACTCTCTGCTGACGCCGGATCGAAGATGAGATTGACGCGGTCGGTCCAGGAAAGCGCATTCTCTAACGTAAAGGTGCAGAGAATGGAAATACCCAACGCAGCCGCCGCAGCAATGAGTGCACCTATGGAGAAAGTCTTCATTTTGAAGTTCCCTCCTGCTCCGCTCTGCCGGCATAAGAAGGAGCCAGCGTCAAAAGTGCTTCGGTAATGCGTTTTGCAGTTGTCAGAATCGAGGGCGCTCCGCCATGGCTCCAGTAGGGTTCCGCAGGTGCCACATGATGTTTGCGGGCAAATGGTGTGGCACACCATAGGATGGAATTCATCACCTTGGCTTCTTGAGCGAAAGGACGGATGTAGATGACATAGGCATCCGTTAAATTTTTGAGGTCGCGAATCCTCACCTGCGTGAGGCCATAGGCGCTTGCCGGCCGAGTGAGCGGCTGCGCCATTCCCATGCGCCGCACCACCCAGTCCGCAATAGAGTTAGGCGTATAAACAAAAAGCGTTGTGAGACTGGAAAAGCGGATAACTTGAATTTGAGGAGCAAAACCAAAAGCTTTGCGGATGGCGTCGCCATAAGCGTCAATTTGCGCAAACCATCGAGCAATTTCGGCTTCTGCAGCGGCTTCGCGCTGAAAGAGTTTTGCTAATTCTCGGAACTGCTTGAGAGCCGTCTCAGCTTCATTTTCAGGCGCATCGGCGCGGTAGTTGCTAAAGAGCAGCACCGGCGCAATGGTGGCAAGCACCGGCATCAGATCGAGCTGAGTGGGACCGATGAGAATAACGTCAGGTTTAAGTTTGGCAATGCGTTCAAGATTGGGCTCAGCTCGGGTACCGAGATCCTCAATGCCGGCAGGCAGCGCGGGCTCACGCACCCAGGTGTCCCAGCTGGAGATGTCGCAGGCGCCCGCGGGTTTGACGCCAAGACCAACCAAGTTTTCCAACAGATCCCATTGAAGCACGGCAGGACGCTGCGGGATGGTTTGAAAGACGTGCTCGCCCAAGTCATCGCGAATGGTGATGCCCGAGACTGCAGCCAACTTTTCATTCGAAGCAAAGTTCGGCAGCGACGCAGCGCCGAGCGAACCGGCCGCGAAGTGCTTCAGCACCTCTCGGCGGCTTAAGCGTATGGAGAATGGAGGAAGGAGGTTCATTCGCACACCACGGCCACATCAAGCGGAAGCTGCTTCTTGCCGCCGGTATAGGCTGCCGGCGGATCCGGATGCAGCATGAGTTTCACCGGCGCCTCAAAGAGTGTCCTGAGATTTTCTTCACTGTGAAGGAGTTCTGCTCCGCCAGAAAAGAGAACCCTCCCCTCCTTCAAAGCCACGATATGTGTAGCAAACCGCAGTGCCAGATTGATGTCGTGAATGATCGCAATAACGCCGCGTCCCGTTTCACGATTAAGGCGCTCTAAGAGCGCCAATGTCCCGTATTGGTGACGAACGTCCAGCGCGGAAGTCGGTTCGTCGAGAATCATTACGGGTGAAGCTTGTGCGAGAAGCATCGATATCCACACGCGCTGCCGTTCGCCGCCGGAAAGATCGTCAACGTAGCTTTGTGCATACTGCGCCGTGCCGGTAGCCGCAAGCGCCTCGTCAACAGCCGCCTCATCTTCAGCGCGCCATCGGCCAAAAAGCCCGCGCCAAGGGAAGCGTCCCAGACGCACGAGTTCACGGCAAGTCAAACCTTCCGATGCCGGAAGTTTTTGCGGCAGAAAAGCTGCTCTCTGAGCGCGTTCTCGTTCTGAAAGCGTAAAGAGGTCGCACCCTTCGAGTTTCGTCGTCCCTGCATCGGGCTTAACCAGTCCGGAAATGATCGAAGCTAAGGTCGATTTCCCCGAACCGTTGTGACCCAAAATGAGTGTGAGCTCATGCGTCGGAATTTCGAGATGGTCGATCGAAAGAATCGTTCGATCATTGCGAACCATGCGGATGCCGTTTAATTCGTACATGGCGAGCACGTTTGAAAAATGATGCTTGTGAATGCGTTCAACCGTCCGGTGCCGAATAGGCGGTGCCGGACGGTTGAATGTGATAGATCGTTTGAATGAATATTCAAATGAGAATCAAGGATTTACCAAGCGTAAGTCAAAGTCGCGCGAGCAACTCGCCCTTCGCCGTAGTAAGCAGTGCCCCAGTCAGCAGCCTGAACATATTCTTTGTCAGCGATATTGGTGATCGTGCCTTGAATTCTCCAGTGCTTATCGAAGACATAACCCACAGCAGCATCCCAAAGCGTGACATCAGGCACTTGTTCGTTCGCTAAATGACCGACAGAACTGCCAATGTACCGAACGCCGGCGCCCAGCGTCAGTCCGGAAAGACCAAGATCGGCAAAGTTGTAGGAGACCCACCCCGATGCCATGTGCTTAGGCGTCATGACAGTGCGGACTTCATCATCACCATCCGTCTTATCCAGATACGTGTAGCTCACATCAAATGTCAGATGCTTGAAAACGGAGGCACGCGCCTGAACCTCAATACCGTTTGCCTTCTGAATGCTCACCGGTGCCCAAATAGGCTCACCGGTGCCCGTCACTGACGGCGTCATGGCGTTGTCCTGCTTGAGATTGAAGAACGCAACATTCACAAAGCCATCGAGCCAATTTGGCGTCAACTTAAGACCGTATTCAATCTGCTTGGTATTCGTGGGTTCGGTAAGTCCATAAACACCTCCGCTGTATGCCAAAGAAGCATTGGCAAAGAATGCTTCTGAATAATTCACATACGGCGAAATGCCATAGTCATTCAAAAGCATGATCCCGGCATTCCAGGAAAAATGCGTGTCATCAAGCTGACCCTTGGTGATGGTAATACGGGAATCATCCGAACCAGAATCGATACTGACCTTATCCCAACGCGCGCCGACTTTTAAAAGCAGGAATTCGTTGACAATCGTTTGAGCCTGTCCATAGATGCCGAACTGCCACTTATTGCGCCAGTAGTCTGCAAGCTCATAGGCAGAGGCATCCCCCGGCGTAAAAATAGAGGGGTTGAATGGATCAACAGTACCCCAGTCCAGCCCTGACGGCGTGTTGGCACCCCAAGAATTCTTGAACCATTGATAATCGAAACCCAATTGGAACAGATTATCAAATAACCCTGATGTATTCGTATACGTCAGGTTATTGTCGAAAGTTACGGCTTTTTCAATGCCGTCGTTGATCAGCACATTCCTCGGCAGCATGGGGAGGGGATCCAAAGTGGGAGGATCTCCGACAAAATAATCCCCCGAACCATAAACGGATGCGACGTTCAGATACATATCCGTATAGGAAAAATTCGCGCTCTGCTTGTACTTCAAGTTGTCGTTGAACTCATGCGAAAGTTCCCAGCCGAAATTCACCTGATCCTTGTCCAGATCATCAGTGGGAAGTGCATAGCTGGTACTCGGAGAAATATATTGACCATTGCGGGCATGAAGAGTACCCATGGTCGGGAAGAAAGCGCTGTTGGGTTTGCCTTTCTCCTTCAGGTAGTTCGCCAAGAACGTCAGACTGGTTCTGTCGCTCACATCAATCGTGAAGCTCGGCGCAAGATAGACGCGGTGCTTATCAACGCCATCAAGGAACGAATCCTCTCGATTGACCATCGCTACGATGCGATAACGCTTCGTCCCGTCTTCAGTAGCGTTATCTGCAAAATCAAAGCCGCCCTGAACATACTTGTTAGAGCCGCCGGAAATCGAAACGCTATGCTGCGGCGTTTTGGTCGGTTTCTTCGTCACGAGGTTGACGACACCGCCCGGCTGCGAATCACCAAAAAGGGAGGAAGACGGTCCCTGAATAATTTCAACGGATTCCAGTCCAAAGGGTTCAACAGAAGTCTGGAAGAAGCCTTCGGAGAACTGACGATGACCATCAATCAGGGTCGTCACACTGAAGCCGCGCATTTTCATCCAGTCGGTGTCATAGTCCGCGCCGTACTGAAAATCCCGGCGTATAGCGCATAGAGTCATCCAGCTTGCGGATATTCCCTTCTTCAAGCGTCTTACTGCTGATGACCGATACGGACTGCGGCGTTTCCTGCGTAGAGACATCAATCTTCAGCGCCTGAGCCGTCACACCGACGCCGTCAATCGTTTGATAGTCATCTGCGGCAGCTGCGGTCTGAGACAGCGAGAGCGTCCCCAAGCCGGAAAACACCAGAGACAATGCAATGGCTAAGCGCTTGCGTGCGGGGCGCTTTGTGGAAATGCAAGAGAGTGGTTTGCGAGTATTCATTGCGAACCTTATTGCAAATGCAACTAAAAATGAGAATAGTTCGCAGTATAAGTACTGGTAAAACCACCTAAAATGTATACTTAGATATGCAAGCGTATTTGTTGTTTTTTAGTCAAAATCTCAACCGGCAAGCTCCCGAAACGGCGTACTGACGGACGCCTCTGGACTTCATAATCGTTTGTCAAATCAGGCAAACGCTCGCATGCTCATAGGCTTATGAGACATCAGAGCCGCCTAATTGGGTCCTCAGGATAACCATGCTTGGACCGCGGGAGACACACAAAGCATTGCATACCTCCCCGCACGCCTGTCGTGCGAGAGGCAAACAAAAACTGCTCACTGATTTCAAGCGCCGGACTTCAGATGCAGCGCCCAAGCTGATGACGCTCAGCAGGTTTTGCTGTTGATGCTGCCCAAGCGTGCAGTCGTGAACAAGACTAACCATGCATCTTTGATGACGGGCGTATTCCGACCTGCAAAAGGACCTGCGGATCCGCCCGTTCGTTTTTGTTCAATGGTGCTCCGTTCGCCTCGCGGCAAACTGCAGGCGCTTTAGCGAACGATGCGAGGCGGCTTAGCGAGCTTAGCCATGGACGATCCGTCGCTGTAGGGGTCCGCCGACTCCCCGTCGGCAGCCTCATAAGGCGTATCGTCATCGTCGTCCTCCGAAACGATCTTGTCGGCAAGCCGCAGGAATGGCGGCACGAGCGAAGCGGAACCATCGTCCTCCATGCTTTCAAGCTCGGCCTCTGAGGGTTCATGAACATCCAAAACCTTGACGGCAAACTGCAGTCCGACGCCGGCGAGCGGATGATTGGCTTCCAGAACGGCCATGCCGTCGGCCATATCCGTCACGCGCCAGGAGCGGCCGTCGGGCGCTTCGCCGGGCACTTCGTCCACGAGCTCTCCCACTTCCAGACGTTCGGGATGCGCAAAGTTCTCCACGGGTATGCACCGAATCGCATCGGCATCGTATTCGCCAAAAGCTTCTTCAGGTTCGAGATGAATGGTGAAGCCCTCGCCGGCAAAATGCCCTTCGAGCGCTTTTTCCAGACGCGGAAAAATATCGCCTTCGCCATGAAGATAAACCATGCCTTCGGGCGGGGTCTCTTCAAGCGTTCGGCCCGTCATATCAGCCATCACGAGGGAGATCGTTACCAGCATACCCTTGCGGATTGCATCAGCCATTGCGTTTGTCTCTCAAATAGAAAATATCTAGTGCAGTGCGCTATTTTGCCGCACCTGCCTTCATTGGGGTGGTTATTCGTTCTGGCAGACCGTTTGATGCGTGCCGTGAAAAAGTTCGGCCGCATCATCGGCCCTGGGCCATGCCAGGCCCTCTGGACGCCCCGGCAGGCAGAGGCATGCAAGCAGAAAGAGGATATTGACCCCGGCTGCAGAGAGCAGCAGTGCCCAGGCGCCCGAAAGCCCAAAATCGTGCGCTCTTCTTGCACAAAGCACGGTTACGCCGATGCTCCACAGGCCCGCTGCCCAGCCGTAGATCTTGGCAATCACCAAAATCGCAGTGTCGGAAATCCATGCCGCGTCAGCGATCGGATCCATCAAGGCATAAGCGGCAGCGGCCGCAAGCAGCCAGCCGACAAGCCCAATTGCGAATCCCCTGCGGTCAATCCGCACCTGCGGATTAAAGAGCGTCAGAACGACGCTGCCGAGCAATGCCAAGAGGCGCAGCCCCATGCCTGCAGAAGGATCATTCCATGCCGCATTATTCGAGCAATTCGGCTGAATAGACTCTGTCGACATGAGTGCAATTCCCCGAAGCGCCTGATGCGTTAAAGCATCATGATGCGGCGCTTCCAAACTTCAAACTCCTCTTGAGTGAGAAGCGAGCGCTCAACCATCTTTTGAAGTTTGACGACGGTCTGAGCCTTGACCTGTACCTGCAGAGACACCGGCATCACTGCAAGATCTTCAGCCGTACGGCGGTAAAGCACGCCGGCGGGCGAAGGATCAAGAGCCGCCGGCGAATTCGGAACCTCCGGCGCTGCCGGCTGAGCGCCGCTCTCGAGTGCACTTTTTCGGCGTGCCGCAGCCAGTTCGGCCTCCGTATGGAGACCGACGGCATTGAGGCACTTAACGAAAAAGTTCATCTCGAAACCGAATCAGCGAAGCTGCTCGGCCAACAGGCTGAGAATGTTGGGCGCAACGCCGGTCTTGTCTTCGCCGCCCTCGGCATTCTGAACCGTGAGACGGCTCTTGGCGCCTTCATCACCCAAGTGCAGACGATAGGTGGGCGCTTCAATTGCTTCGTCAGAACCGAATACATTGGCAAAGAAGCCGCGGGATTCCTTCACCTTAGCTTCATAGGCAGGATCCAGATAACGGACGAGATACCAGCCAGCCGTGCGGTCACGGTCGACGAGCTCAAAGCCCATGCGGTCGATCACCAGACCGAGGCGGCGCCAAGCCTGATCAAACCCTTCGTCGAGCACCACTGCGGCAGCCTTGCCGTCGCTGCCGTTTTCAATGGCTGCCTTAGGCGCAACAGGCTTGATTTCCAGATCCTTGGCGATCTGCTGCGCGTTAGCTTCCTGCTCTTGACCGGAGGCCTCAGGATTAAATTCGGCATCAATGCGAAGCGCAAGGCGCTGGAGCATTTCTGCTT
>ENA-ORNW01001442-ORNW01001442.1-human-gut-metagenome-genome-assembly--contig:-NODE-1442-length-18274-cov-9.136286_pt1 | contig 18274 bp, 17 predicted proteins | sample MGYA00242121_ERZ509034 | MGnify/ENA primary metagenome ERZ509034 (study PRJEB26280, sample SAMEA2338689) | human gut metagenome | biome: human gut; feature: human-associated habitat; material: faeces... | reverse complement strand
ATGCACAAGGGCTTTGCACGATGCAAAGCCAACCAAGCATACACAGCCTTTCACCACGGGGAAGGGGTTTGGGGTTAGGGATAGAGAATTTGCTCCATTTTTATAAAAATGGACTTTTTCTACAAGCTGGGACATCCTGTGCATACTGCACGGGATGTCTTGCTGTTGCTGAAGAATATGAACGCCGATTTAGCAAACAAAAGAAAATAATCAAATTTAGCTAATTAACCTAAATTTTCGTGTGTAAATTGTGCTATTTATACAAAACGGTTTAGCTAAATTACTGCAATTTGTTTATTGACTGGAAGACTGCATATTTGTTATAATATTATATGTAACAATTCGCAAAAACCCACTTGCGTGTGGGAAATTTACAGGAGGATCATAAATGAAAAAGTATACTAAGGCAATTGCCGGTGCAATGGCACTCGTATCTGCCGTTACTGCTTTCTCAGGCTGTTCCGGCAGCGGCACACCTGCCGCAAGCGGAGCAACAAGCAGCTCGGCCGCTTCAACAACAGGCGAGACTCAGAAGCAGATGTCAAAGAATGAAGGCGTACAGAGCGCTGTAGATAACGTATCGGCAGCCGAAGACTATAAGGACATCAAGGTTGACACAAAGATCAAGTGGATGGCCTGGTGGGATATTCAGGAAGCATCTCCCGCAGTAGAGGTATTCAAGAAGCTCTACGGCACACCTGCAAACAAGCCTAAGGGCTATGAGTCGGTTGACGATGCAAACGTATTTGTAAACATAAAGGTTACAACATACAAAGACAGATACACAGGTCTTGCAAAGCTGGTACAGTCTGATGATTCGCCCGACTGCTTCCCCTTTGAAATATGCAACTACCCCTACAGCGTATACCAGAACCTTTTCCAGTCGCTTGACGGTGTAATCGACTTTACAACAGATGACTGGGCTGACTATAAGGACGCTATCGACAAGTTCAACTGGGGCGGAAAGAATTACTGCCCGATTATGAGCCTTACTCCTACAAGCTATCTCTGGTACAGAAAGAGCGTTGTGGAAGAAGCAGGTCTTGACGACCCTTGGGAGCTTTACGAAAAGGGTGAGTGGACATGGTCAACATTCATGGAAATGGCAAGAAAGTTCTCCGATCCCGAAAACGGCAAGTATGTTCTTGACGGCTATAACCCCGAAGATAACTTTGTCTGCACAACAGGTACACCTCTTGTAAGCCTTGAGGGCGGTAAGCTGGTAAGCCATATGAATGACGCAAACATTGAAAAGTGCCTCGATATGCTTCGTTCATTCGATAACACTCAGGAAAAACTCCGCTACCCCAGAGATACCGAGAACAGCAGCTGGAACCCCAGCTATAATGAATGGGCTGACGGCAATACGCTCTTCTTCGAGGACGGTTCATGGAGATATGAAGAAACATGGAGAAAGTTCAAGAAGAAAAACAAGTGGGAAGATGATGAAGTCAACTTTGTTCCGTTCCCCCAGATGGACGGCGCAGATAAGTATTATCAGAGCATGAAGCAGGATTCTATAATGCTCGTTGCCGGTGCTAAGAACATTGACGGTTATAAGGCATGGATCTATTCCAACTTAGTAGCTTCAAACGATCCGGAAATCGCCAAGGCAGGCAGAGCGCAGTCAAAGGAAGAATATGACTGGTCAGATACACTGCTTGACAGACTTGATACAATGAAGGATCCCAAGACATTCACAGGAGTGTTTGATTTCAAGAACGGTATCGGTCAGGATATTGCAACCAAGGACAACCAGGATAACCCCGTAGAGCAGCTCACAAAGGGTCCCTACATGACAGGCGAATCCTATACTTCGTTCCGTGCTCAGTACCAGGGTCAGATAGACGCTCGTCTCGCAGAACTGAACAAGACGGTTGAATAATAATCATAAAAACAGCTACGGCGGCTCTTTTCCAAGAGCCGCCGTGTTTTTTTAAGGTATTGCGGTAGGTGCGTTTGTCGATGACAAAAAGTCGGGAAGGTATCTTAACGCACCGTTCTTTACAGGGCTTACTCTCAAGCAAGCGGTAGAGAAGGCGGAGAGGGAATTTGACAGTCCGTATGATAAGTAAAAAATCGGGACGCATCGTGTGGTGCGTCCCGCTCAGATTGCAGAAGAAGTCTGTTATTTATTGTGTTTCAGTTATATCTTTTAGTATTCACCTATGATAGCAAGCTACCGATAGTGCTATTTGTCGGACAGCACTTCTCGGGTTCGCTATTCCATTTAATAACGTTGCTGCTATTCACGCGGGAGACAACCAAAGGGACTAGGGTGAGGGACTGCCGCCCCTAACCCTATCCCTTAGGTTTTCTCCCTCGTGGCTCCCTCTTTCCTTACCCACACCCGTACCCCGCTGGGGTGTTGGCTGAACTTGAATATCCACCTGAACATTGAATATCCTGTCAATGCAGGGACGCTTAACGCTACACGTCCGCAGGTTAGTACATATATCTCAGGTTAGTGGCGTTTTTTTGAAAGGTCAATGTCAGTGCAGTTGCACTGATAAGGTCACGAAAATATTAACTCTTTGTCGGTACGGGAAGCGTTTTCGGCGGTGTTGGCAATATATTTCGCTGTACAGCTTTAATAATCTGGTTTTAGATAAATAAAGCGGAGCCGGGTGGCTCCGCTTTTGTTGTTATATTTATATATCCAGTGTCTTAAGATATGCTCTGAAATCCTCACCTATCTCGGGGTGATTCAGTGCAACCTCAACGCAGGCCTTCATTATGCCGAGCTTGTTGCCCATATCATAACGTGTGCCGGTGAAGTCAACGCCTACCATACCCTCGCTCTTTGCAAGCTGTTTCATAGCGTCGGTAAGCTGATATTCGCCGCCTGCGCCTGTCGGGAGGGTTGCGAGAATATCGAATATCTTAGCAGGAAGAACGCATCTGCCGAGTATGGCGAAGTTTGAGATTACTTCCTCGGGCTTGGGCTTTTCAATCATATCCGAAATGCTGTAGAGGTTGTCTTCAAGCGGTTTTACGTCAAGTGTGCAGTATTTCAGCACAAGCTCAAACGGAACTTCCTTCATACTTACGACAGCCTTGCCGTACTTCTCGTAAGCTCTGCAGCACTGTGCCGTGCAGGGATCGTCACCGATTATAACATCATCGCCGTAGATAACTACGAAGGGATCGTTTCCGACAAACTGCTTTGCATACATAACAGCGCCGCCTGTGCCGTTCTGCATCTGCTGGCGGACGTATGTGATGTTCTTGCCCATTTCGGCAATGTCGCATACTACCTTGTAGAATTCTGTCTTTCCGCCTGCAAGGAGCTGAGCCTCAAGATCGGGCTTGCGGTCGAAGTGATCCTCGACCTCCTGCTTGCCTCTCGACAGAACTATCAGTATCTCGGTTATGCCTGAGTTTATGACTTCCTCAACGATATACTGTATAGCGGGCTTGTCGACAATATTCAGCATTTCCTTCGGAATAGCCTTACTTGCGGGGAGAACTCGTGTTCCGAAGCCTGCGGCGAGTATTACTGCCTTTTTAACTTTTTCCATTATTGGTACCTGTCCTTATTCTGATGTATTCCCTACCGTTTTTTCTTCATATCCACATATAATATAATTTGCAGACGCAATGGGAATTACGCCTGCAATTATTATTTTAAGCGTCAACGCTTATATTCTGTTTTGTAAAATTACTTGATAAGTGCTTCGTAAGCCTTGAGAAGCTTTGTAAAGCAACCGATAGCGTAGAAGTCGCCGCTTATAGCCTTTGCAACGAAATCGTACTTGCCGTTTACAACAGCAACAACGTCAGCGATGGGCATATCTATATGTACATCATTGTCGATGTAGCCCCAGGGCTCTACTGTTACCTTACCGTCATCGATAAGAATATAAATGTAAAATTCCTTCTCGCCGTAAGCCTTGATCTCTATAGCAATCTTTTCGTTTACCTTTGTAACGTCCTTCTTAGCAAACTTTTCTCTTACCATATCTGCAAGAGCAAACTTGTCGGGTTCTGCGGGAGCAGCCTTCTTAGCGGGCTTAGCGGGAGCAGCCTTCTTAGCGGCAGGCTTCTTAGCAGCGGGAGCGGCCTTCTTAGCGGCAGGCTTCTTTGCAGGTGCCTTTTCAGCGACCTTCTCAACTGTCTTTTCAGCAACCTTCTCAACTGCCTTTTCAGCAACCTTCTCAACTGCCTTTACAGCCTTTACGGCATCTGCCTTTACCTCAGCGGCAGCCTTTACAGCTTCAGTCTTTACAGCTTCAGCTACGGGAGTCTTAGTTCCTGTCGTATTTGTCTTCTTAGTAGCCATTTCACTTAGATCCTTTCTGTATTTGCTGCCTGTCGGCAACAAGTGTGCGGGGTTTGTTTCCCTCTATTGCATATAATACCATATACATTTGGAAAAAACAAGGGCTTTTATTGTCTTTTCGCTTTTCTTCACAAAAAACAGAACAAAATCATACAATATGATAGCAAAAATGTAGCGGATAACAGCGTGATATGCGTTTTAAGGTGATTTATCGGTATTTTCAAAAGGTTATACACGATATTCATAAAGCATACATACGTCATACGGCGCAGATATAAATTTTCTGAGAAAGCGTGGTAAACGAATATGAAACTTATTATACTCGGCGGAGATGTCCGCTTACGTTACACAGCCGACAGGCTGAGCAGAAAGCACGAGGTGTATACCTACGGGCAAAGCGATCGTGATATGCTTCCCGACGGGAAGTGCGACGTTGCCGTGCTGGGTATCCCTGCAAGCCGTGACGGCATAAACATAAACGCTCCGCTATGCGATGAGCCGATACCGCTTTCACTGCTGACGGCATTGCTAAAGCCGCACGGTATAGTTATCGGCGGTATGATAACTCCTGCGGTGAAAAATTTCTGTGCAAAAAACGAGCTTTTCTGCGAGGATCATTATGCCGACGAGGCAGTGATGCTGAGAAATGCGGTGCCGTCGGCTGAGGGTGCGCTCGCTGTCGGGATAAACGCAACGCCTATACAGATGCTCGGTCAGAAGGTGCTTATACTGGGCTTTGGCAGAATCGCCTCACAGCTTGCACTGTATCTTACGGCGATGGGCTGTGAGGTTACAGTAGCGGCAAGAAGCCGTGAAAAACGTGCAAAAGCCAGAATGTCGGGCTGTCACGCTGTCGGCTTTGATGCACTGTGCAACACGCTGCCTGAGGTAACGCTGATATATAATACAGTGCCGTGCGCCGTGATAGGCGAAAGTGAGCTTTCGGCATTTGACAGCGAGGCTGTTTACATCGAGCTTGCGTCAGAGTGGGGCATTGATAAGACGGCAATGAAAAACTATGACGGCAAAGCGAGGATAATAAGGGCAGGCGGTCTGCCGTCACGGACAGCGCCTGTGACCGCAGGAGAGATAATAGCCGACTGCGTGGAGGAAATACTTGAAACTTATATTGACAAGAAGAACAACTGCGATAAAGAAAGGGGCGGTAACCGTGAGCCGTGAGCTTGACAGTTTACTTTGCGGCGTAAAAGTCGGATTCTGTATGACGGGTTCGTTCTGCACATTCTCTAAGGCATTTTCGGCGATGGAGGCATTGCGTGACGCAGGCTGTGATATTCTTCCGGTAATGTCGCTGAGCGCAGGAACTGTCGATACCCGTTTCGGCACTGCGCAGGAGCATATAAAAAGAGCGGAGAATATCTGCGGAAAGCGTGTCATAATGTCTGTTGCGGATGCAGAGCCGATAGGGCCTAAAAGGCTGACGGATATAATGCTTGTCGCTCCGTGTACGGGAAATACGATGGCAAAGCTCGCAAGAAGTATAACCGATACGCCTGTCACTATGGCGGTAAAAAGCCACCTGAGAGGAGCAAGGCCCGTGCTTATAGCCTGTGCGACAAATGATGCGCTTGCAGGGTCGTTTAAGAATATCGGATTTCTTATGAATTGCAGGAACTATTACTTCGTTCCGCTCGGACAGGACGATCCGCTGAAGAAGCCTTGCTCACTGGTGGCGGATTTTTCGCTGATACCGCAGGCGGTTGGTGCGGCACTGGAGAATAAACAGCTTCAGCCTGTTCTTATATAGCGGTTGACACGTTTCTTTTCTTGTCGTATAATTGTTTTAATAAAAGCGGAGGCTTACAAATGAGAAGAAAAGACCGTGAAATAACCGACAAGAATGAGATAATGGATATTATCGACCGTTCAAAAGTAATACGCATTGCTTTTACGGGCGAGGAGTATCCTTATGTACTGCCGTTCAACTTCGGATATGAAGAAAAGGACGGCAGAATGTACTTTTATATACACACTGCCACCGAAGGAAAAAAGAACCGACTTTTAGACGAGAACAACAAAGTCGCTTTTGAACTTGACAACTGCCGTGATTATGTTGAAGGCAGTATAACAAGTCTTTATGAAAGCGTTGCAGGCTGTGGTGTAATGACGGAAATAGCCGATATGTCCGAAAAGCTGTCCGCACTCGGCTTGATACTTAAGCAGTACGGAGAGAAAACCTATAAGCCCGACAGCTCATGCACATCAAGGACGAGGGTATACCGCCTTGAAGTAAAAGAGGTCAGCGGAAAGGCAAACAGGGGCAAATGAGCAACATAACCTTTGATATGCCTATAGACCGCACTGTAACGGTGATAACGGACGGCAGGAATATAACGAATATCGTTTTCGATATGAATATACCCGACTGCCCCGACCCGATATGCGAAAAGGCTAAGGAACAGTTTCTTGCGTATTTTGACGGAAGACTTAAGAAATTCTCCCTGCCGTATGACATAAGCGGTATCGGTACGCCGTTTTTCAGAAGCATACTCACTGCCGTGCGGAAGATACCCTACGGTGAGCGTGTAACATATATGCAGACGGCTGAAATGGCAGGGAGCAAGGCTGTCCGTGCGTGCGGTTCGGCACTGAAAAGAAATCCGCTCCCGATACTGATACCGTGTCACAGGATAGTCCCTGCAAGCGGCGGCATAGGCTGTTATATGGGTACGCAGGGGATAGATATAAAGAAGTTTTTGCTTGAAACAGAGGAGAAGTATAAATGATCGAGCGTGAAAAACTGCTTGTTGAGCTTGAAAGCCTTTCGGAAGAAAAGTTCCGTGTATTTAACGAGAAGATAGTGCATACGAGCAAATACAGAGTGATTGGCGTGCGTATGCCCGACCTTAAGGCTATCGCAAAGGAGCATATGGCGGATTATAAGGAGATTTTCGAACTGCCGTATGACAGCTTTGAGGAAATAATCATAAAGGGTGCGGCTGTCGGTTTTGCCGACGTTCCGCTGTGCGAAAAAGAGCCGTATATTATACGCTATGCCGAGATGATAGATAACTGGGCCGAGTGCGATTGCTTCTGCTCCTGCATCAAGGTGAAAAAGAGTGAAGCGGACGATCTGCTCCGCCTTGCAGAAAGGCTGATGTACAGGAAGGAAGAATTCGTTTCCCGTGTCGGAACAGTTCTTATGTTCTCGAAATTTTCCGATGAGCCGACAGTAAGAAAAGCACTCGCAATATACGACAGGCTTCCGAGCGGAGAATATTATCGGGATATGGCTGTGGCGTGGGGCATATCGGTGTACTGCGTAAGGTATCCTCAGCTTATCGTGAAATACCTTGAACACAGCCCTATAAGCCTTGCTGTCAAGCTGGCGGCGGCGCAGAAGATAAGGGACAGCAGAAGAATAAGCGATGAAGTAAAACGCAGAGTGACCGATACGGTAAATGCTCAGAGATAACTTTACCCCGGTGCAGGTTGCGTCGGGGCTTTTTTTCGGCACAAACCATAATATACAGATGTAATCACTCTGATTTTTTATTGTAAAATAGTCTGTTGTGTGCTATTATAGATATTGGTTATATTGTAGGAGGTCGGCTATGATAAATACTACTTACAAAGCACCGGAGATTACAGTCATAATATTTTATCCACGGATAAAGCACGGAAAGGGCGGTGAGTTATGATGCCGCCGTTATACAGAATAGCGGAAATATGCGTTTATTCACTGCTGAATTTCCTGCCGTTTATGGCACTTGCGCTTTATCCTTTCCGTTCAAGGCTTCGCTTTTCTGTGAAAATCACGGTCTGCATTATTGTTGTTATATCGTTTATCCAGATGGGGCTTGGGCTGTGGGCGGCCTTCTTTGCGGGAGGAAAGGCGGCGCTTGCGAGTGTGGTAAGCACTGCGGTGTATGTGGTCTTCTATTTTTTTGCGGTTAAAGTAAATTTCGGCAAGGCACTGTTCACCTTGCTTATGATCTCAAACACGGCAAATTTTGTCGTGGCGGCATCAAAGTGCATAGAAGGGAAAATCTTTCCCGAGCTTGCAGTACAGTCGTACCGCTGGTCGTTCTCGCTGATAATGCTGGTTGTGCTGGCGGTGGTGTGGATACCGCTTTTCATCTACACAAAAAAGGTGTATACTCCCGCAGTCGAAAAAGAGCCTGCAGGTATCGAGTGGCGGTATCTGTGGCTGATACCTGCGACATTCTATCTGATATGGTACTATATGCTCTATAACAACAACGGCAAATCCAGCCTTGAAACTGCGCTTGACACAGGCAACACTGTGTTCCTGCTGTTTATAAACGTGGGAGCCGGCATAGTGTACTATGTTATAGCAATGCTGATAAACGAGCAGGAGAAGAACATAAGGCTCAGCGACAACAACCACCGCCTTGCGATGCAGAACCTGCAGTACGAAAAGCTGCAGGAGAAGATAGCGGACGCAAGACGAGCGAAGCATGATGTGCGTCACCATATCTCGCTTATGCAGGAATACGTCAGAAATAAGCAATACGGGGAGCTTGAAAAATATCTTAACAGCTATCAGCAGAGCCTGCCCGACGATACGCTTATCAGCTTCTGCGAGAACAAGACGGTGAATGCCGTAATGCTGTATTTTGCTCAGGTAGCTAAAAACGAGGATATTGATTATGATGTAAAGGCGGTCATCCCCGAAAACATCTCTGTTGACGAAACGGATCTGTCGGTGCTGTTCGGAAATCTTATCGAAAATGCAACAGATGCCTGCAGGGAGGAAAGCGGCGATAACAGAAGAATAGTAATAAGGGCAATGACGGACGAATATACTCTTTGCCTCGGCATAGACAATACCTTTACGGGTACGCTTAAAAAAGACCTGAGCGGAGTGCTGTTTTCATCGAAGCACAAGGGCTTCGGCATAGGCGTGGAATCGGTAAAGAGCATTGCGGAAAAGTACGGCGGTACATATTGCGCAGAGGTAAAGGACGGGATGTTCATGTCGTCGGTACTGCTTAATCTGAGGACATAAAAATACGGCTGTGATGAAACGTGAAGTTCATCACAGCCGTTGCTTTATGCTTATTTATCAGCTAAGCTCAATCTCGGCAAGCTCAACGTTGATAGTCTTTGTAGTGTATCTGCCTGTTGCGCCTGCTCTGTAAACCGTAAGCTCAACAGTGTCGCCTATGTTAAGCTCCGCAATGATATTCTGTATATCTGTTACGGAGGTGACCGCTGTGCCGTTTACCTTTGAGATTATATCGCCGACCTTAAGGCCGCTCTTAGCTACGGGCATATCCTTTGAGATATATGTTACATATACGCCGCCGCTTTCAAGTCCCTGCATATATGCGCTGTATTCGCTTATTTCCTCGCCGTTTATGCCAAGACCGGGACGGTTCGTAACATAGCCCTTTGTCATAAGGTCGTTTATTACCGGCTTAGCCTCGTTTATGGTAATGGCGAAGCCGATGTTATCTATAGACGCTGATGTGTTGGATACCAGCTTGTAGTCGATTATACCGATAACGTTGCCGTACATATCGAAAAGTCCGCCGCCGCTGTTACCGCTGTTGATAGCCGCATCTATCTGTATTGTGCTTGTGCCGTATGCGCTGTTTGAAGCGGAGGCTCTGCCAAGACCGGATACGATACCCTTAGTAAGAGAGTTGAGTAACTGCTTGGGGTTGCCGAGTACGCATACATCCTGACCTACTCTTACAGTGTCCGAGTCACCGAGCGTTGCATATTCAAACGGATCGTCACGGCTGATCTTCAGCACTGCAAGGTCTGAATAGGTATCACTGCCGACTACTGTAGCCTCATATTCCTTTGTGTTATCGGGGTTCTTGTAATCGGGAGCGACTACTGTCATTTTATCCGCACCCTCTACAACGTGTGCGTTTGTGATGACATAGCCGTCAGAAGTAAATACAACGCCGCTGCCGCTGCCGTATTTTACAGGCTCGGCATAGCCTGTCTGGCGCTGATAGTTATATACCAGCACAACAGTGTTCTTTACCTTTTCGTAAAGTTCCTCTGCATTTAGAAGCGTGCTGTTTGAGCTGTCGTTTATCTTGCTTTCGTCAAGGGGAGCGGCTGTCGCCGTGTTTGAGGTGTTGAGCGTTGTTGACGGTGCGGCGATTGTGCTTTCTGAGCCGCTGTCAGCCGATTCGCCCTGAGATGTACTGTCAGACGAGCTTGCAAAGGGAATGGTGGCATTTATACTGTTGCCGAGTACCGTTCCGGCAAATCCTGCACCGCCGCCGACTACCAGAGCCGCCGCAATAATACCTGCGACCAGTGCGCCCTTGCCGTTCTTCTTAGGCGGCTTGTTTGCACCGGGAGCAACGTGTATGTTGTTTGCGCCCGTATTGTTTGCGCCCGTATTGTTTGCACCCGTATTGTTTGCGCCGTTTGCGTAGTTGTAATATGAGTTGTACGCATTCTGCTGTGCGTCATAGGAGCTTGTGTAGGAAGAACCTGCGTTATAGCCGCTTGCATTTGCAGATGAGTCTGTCTGTGAATTGCCGGCGGTCGAGAAGCTGTTCTGTACCTGCTCGTTTTCGCTGTTCATGTTGTTCATATCATTGCGTTCAAATCCGTCTGTCATATCTATCGTCCTTTCACGCCCGTAGGCTTTATTGTTTTTTGACTATGGCTAAAGTATACTGTTCATATGTGAAAAAGTTGTGATACAGCCTTGAAGTTTGATAGATAATTGATTTAATTGTATTTTTATTTCAAGTGAAAAAATGCACAGTTATATGGACAAAGTGTTTAAAGTGTGATAGAATAGCATCGGAATGCAAATTATATTGCTTATAAAAAGGGGGAGCATATATGTTTTTCTTCAAAAAGAAAACCGCCGACAGGGATACCGCAGACACGCCGCTTAAAAGAAAAGCGAAAGCTATGCCTATGACAAAGAAGGTGCAGTTCTGCTATATAAAGCCCGATGAGCTGAATATGCTTTTAAACGGTGATATAAGCTCGGTGCTGACGCTTGAACCTGTGAATTATTATGCGGAGAAAAGCCGCTACTGGCTGTGCGTTTTTTATTACACTGAAGACTACAGCGAGATAATTATGCGTTTTGAGCTTTATGAAAACGACAGAAAGACAACGGCTACCGATTATTATGAGATAAATAAGGAGTTGTATTCAAGGATATTGCTTAAGTTCGGGCAGAGGGTATAGGTAACGGGTGCGGATTGTCATAATCCGTACCCGCTTTTATATTATCAGAGATTGCTTGTGAAAAGCCCTGTAATGCTTTGTACACCGAGCGAAACGGCGGTGATGGATACCCAACAGCACAGTCCGAGAAGTATCGGCTTTCCGCCGTTGCGTATCAGCTTTACAATATTGGTGTTAAGTCCGATAGCACCCATAGCCATTGCTATAAAGAATTTAGCCAGCCATTTTGCAAACGGCACAAACTGAGATGAGTAGAACAGAGTGATGCTGTTTTCGGGCAGTAAGCCGCAGACCGTTGTTATAAGCGACGCACCGACAAAGAAAAGGATAAACCACGGGAATATCTTCTTTATCGAGAAATCAGCTTTACTGCCGCCGCTTTTTTTGGCTTTTGCTGTGCGGTAGAGTGCAAGCACGAGCGTTATCGGGATAATGGCAAGCGTTCTTGTCAGCTTTACCGTTACGGCGGCTGAAAGTATACCGCTGTATCCGTAAATGCCCTCCGCTGTCGATGCCGCCGCAGTGACCGATGAGGTGTCGTTGACCGCAGTTCCTGCAAATACCGCAAAACCTTCCGTGCCAAGTCCTATAGCGTGTCCGAGCGTCGGGAATATAAGTGCGGCAAGCACATTGAACAGGAATATTACCGATATTGAACGTGCGACATCTTCATCATCCGCTTCTATAACGGGCGCTGTAGCCGCAATAGCAGAGCCGCCGCAGATAGACGAGCCTACGCCTATAAGGCAGGCGGTCTTAGGGTCAACCTTCATTATCTTCATCATTATAAACGCAACTATCAGCGATATTGAGATAGTGCCGACTATAACAGGCAGGCTCTTTGCACCGACCTGTGCTATAGTGCTTAAATTCAGCGAAAAGCCGAGAATTACCACAGCCCACTGCAGAATCTTCTTTGACGTGAACTTTATTCCGCCCGACAGCGATGTAAGGCTTGCGAGCTTCGGAAATACAAGCGTCAGTATCATACCGAGAAGTATCGCTATTACAGGCGCTCCGATAAGCTCAAAGGAAAAGCCGCCTATGCTTATCCCGCCTGTCAGCGTTGCCGCAGCGGCAATGACGGCACATACGGCTGTTCCCGGTATTATTGATTTCAGTTTTTTCATTTTCTCTCCGTTTTTTTGCATAAAATGAGCCACCGTGACCGGTGGCTCGATATTTTTATTATTGACGATTATTCAGCGTCTTCAGCTTCTTCTTCCTCGTCCTCAGGCATTTCTTCCTTGAGTGCACGGATAGAGAGACTTACTCTGTTCTGTTCCTCGTTGATTTCGATAATCTTTGCCTTAACTTCATCGCCGATGGAAAGAACCTGAGCTACATTGTTGATACGCTCTGTAGAGATCTGGCTGATGTGGATAAGACCGTCAACGCCGGGGATGATCTGTGCGAATGCGCCGAAGGGTGTGATGCTTACGATGGTAACATCAACAACATCGCCTTCGTGATATTCAGCAACAAACTTGTTCCAGGGGTTGTCCTCTTCCTTCTTGCAACCGAGTGATACTCTCTTCTTCTCGGGGTCGAAGCTCTTTACATATACATCGAGCTTGTCGCCGATCTTAACGATCTCTCTGGGGTGCTTGATTCTGTTCCAGGTAAGCTCGCTTGAGTGAACCATACCGTCAACTCCGCCGAGATCAACGAATACGCCGTAGCTTTCGATAGACTTAACTTCACCTGTGAACTTCTGACCTACCTCAATGTTCTCCCAGAACTTAGCCTTAGCGGCATCGTTTGCTTCCTTCTTAGCCTGACGGATAGAACCAACAACTCTGCCTCTTGCCTCTGTTACTTCGATAACCTTGAAGGGAACTGTCTTCTTGAGAAGCTCTTCAAGCTTGCCGTCCTTGGGAACGCCTGTCTGGGAAGCTGGGATGAATACTCTTGTACCGTTGGAGATAATGATAACGCCGCCCTTAACTACAGATGATACTTCACCTTCGAGCGTTTCATTGTTTTCCATAGCGGCTGCGAGCTTTTCTACGCCGAGAACGCTGTCAACCTTCTTCTTGGAAAGTGTAACTGTACCTTCTGCGTCATTTACAGCTGTAACGATGGCTTCGATCTCATCGCCAACCTTGACAACATCTGAGGGAGCTGCATTGGGATCCTGCGAAAGCTCGCTTGCAGGAATGTAGCCCGAGTGCTTTGTGCCTAAGTCTACAACAGCTTCGTTCTTGTTTACAGCTACTACTAAAGCCTTGACCCTGTTCCCTATATATACTTTTTTGAAGGTCTTGTCAACCTCCGCCATGAAGTCGAATCCTTCTTCATTGTTGAGAATTTCGCTCATAATTCTATGAACCTCCTTTATTATATAGGCAGGTGTCGAAGCTCCTGCCGTTATACCGACCGTACCACCCTGCAAAGGGAGCAGGCTAAGCACTGCGGCTTTATCAATATCACTGCCGTCCTGCGTAAATATTACAGGGCAGTGTTTTTGACTTATCTGTGCCAGCTTTGCGGTGTTGCTGGAATTTTTTCCGCCGACCGTGACCATAAGCGCCGAGCGCCGTGCAAGCTCCTCGGTTTCCTTTTGTCTTTCAGCTGTCGCACTACATATTGTATCAAAAATCGTGATATTTGTATAGTGTTTTTTTGCAACTTGAACGCAAGATTGCCATTTTGACGAATTAAACGTCGTCTGAGCAACCATGATTAGTGCATTTTGACGAGGAAATTTCTGCAATTCTGCCATTTTTTCCAGCTCGTCCGAGTCACGCACCACTGTTACCTCATCCGGATTCCTGCAATGTCCGACTATCCCGATGACCTCAGGGTGATCGGGGTCGCCCGCTATGATAACGGGGCATTCCGACTTTGAAACAATGTTGTGTATCTTTGCGACAAACGGGCAGGTAGCATCAATACAGCTTATGCCCTTGTCGTGTATATAATCAGTTACCGATTTTGCAACGCCGTGAGAGCGGATTATAAGCGTCCTGCCCTGCGGCAGATCGTCAGGTGAGTTTATGGGGTATACTCCCAGCTTCTGAAGTCTTGCTATCTCACTGCCGTTGTGTATCAGTTCTCCGAGCGTATAGCAGCTGCCGTTTTCTTCTGCGGCTTTTTCCGCAATTTCAACAGCACGCTTAACGCCGAAGCAGAAGCCTGCGCTCTTTGCCGTTTCGATATTGTAACGGCTCACTTGCTTTCCTCATCCGTCTGCTTTTCGGGCTTGGGGTTATACTGCTTCGGGAGCGGATCGCCGTATTCGCTCATACCGTCCATCAGCATCTTTATATTATCCATAATAAGATTTGAAACACGTCTTAGCTCTGTTCTGTCGTCGCTGTTCAGTGCGATATGCTCCGCAGGAATCATCTTGCCTACCGAGATCCATACTTTTCTGCGGAAGCCCTTTTTCCCGTACTTTATGCACATCGGAAGAACGGGGGCATTTGTCTTTCCTGCGATAACCGCAATGCCCGATTTTGCTCTGCCGATATTGCCGTCCTTAGAACGTGTGCCTTCGGGGAATATTACGAAAGCCCTGTTCTTCTCAAGGTCGGCTATGGCGTGGTTAATGGCACTGCCGTCACCTGCGCCTCTTACAACGGGGAACGCTCCGCACTTTGTAATAAGCCAGGCGAAGAATTTATTTTTCTCGAACAGCTCAATCTTCGCCATAAACGAAAAGTGCGCCTTGTTCACAGCCGCTATCAGCGGAGGATCGCCGTAATCCTGGTGATTGCAGGCGATTATATAGCCGCCCTTTATGCCGTTCTTATACGGTCTGTTGTCACCGCCGATTACCTTGATCCTGTATTTTATGTGCATTGAAAGACATACTATCTTCCTGAAAAATTCATACATTATCTGATTTCTGCCTTTTCTTTGATTATTCTGACAAGCAGGTCGCACGAGCCTTCAAAATCAAGCTCTGTCGTATCCGCAAGCACTGCGTCGTCGGCTTGCTTCAGCGGTGCAATTTCTCTTGTCATATCGTTGCGGTCACGCTGTTTAAGATCCGTAAGCACGCTCTCGTAAGATACAGCCGTACCCTTTGCGATAAGCTCGTCATAACGGCGCTTTGCACGCACCTCGGCGTCTGCTGTAAGATATATCTTCACGGTCGCATTAGGAAGTACGACAGTTCCTATATCCCTGCCGTCCATTATCACGTCACGGCTTTGTGCCATATCACGCTGAAGCTGAAGGAGGAATGCTCTTACAGCCGGGATAGCGGAAACCTTGGATGCTGCCATGCTTATTTCGGGTAAGCGTATCTCATCGGAAACGTCATAGCCGTTAAGATATATGTGCTGTGTGCCGTCCTTTATCTTTACGTCAAGAGAAATATGCGAAAGTGCCGCACTTACTCTCACGGGGTCATCCATATCAACGCCGTTGCGGTCGCAGAAAAGACCTATGCAACGGTACATAGCACCCGTGTCAACGTATATAAAGCCTAAACGCTTTGCGCATTCTTTGGCGATGGAGCTTTTGCCCGCTCCTACAGGGCCGTCTATAGCTACTGCAATACTCATATCTTTTCTTCTCCAATTTACATATACACTAATTATAACACGGTTTTTATCCGATTGCAACAGGGAAAATGTGAAAATTAAGCGAAATACAGCGATTTTTTGCAGAGTGTATCTATAAAAACGACCCGCAGTATCTCTTTACTGCGGGTGTCCCTTTATTTGTCTGTTGTAAGTTCGGTTGTTGCGTAGCGAATGCTCTGCTTTTTCGACGAACAAGCCTTGAGATATTTCCTTGTACGCTTATATGTGCTGAGCACATGGGTGTTCTTTGGATCTCTCCACCAGCAACGGATCAGCATACCGTATATGGTTATCGAGATTTTCTTGCGCAGAAGATAGTATATAAATCTGTGCTGTTCAAATATGTCCTCGCTCTCCATAAACATGCGCAGTGACGCATATGCACGCAGGTAGCTTATGGTATCACGCTTTGATATTGTACCGGTCACACTGCCCTCATGATGTGCATAATAATAAAGCGTGTCGTTTGCAAACGATACCTTGTCGGCATAGTAGAAAAGCTGCGGCATTACAGAAATATCCTCGCCGAAACACATTCCCTGCGGGAAGTAAATATCGTTATCGGTAAACAGACTGCGGCGGTATATCTTATTCCAGATGTAACTGCGGACAGTGATATCCATAAGCACTTCGCCGAACACCTTTTTGCCTTCAAAAACACCTTTTTTATGCAGAATGAAATTGTTCATTCCGCCGTCGTTGCTGTCAAATATGTTACGGTAATTGCATTGTGCAATATCCGAGCCGTATGCCTCGGCTGTGTTATACAGTACGGAAATATACGATGGCGATACATAGTCGTCACTGTCAACAAACATGACATATTTGCCGCAGGCTTTTGCTATACCGTTGTTTCTTGCGACAGAAACTCCGGAGTTTTCCTGCGTGTAGACGTGCATGAAATCATAACGTGCCGCATAATCGTTTACGATATCCATAGATTTGTCTTTTGTGCCGTCGTTGATAATTATTATTTCATAGCTACAGTCGCATTTTTGATTTACCAGTGATTCAAGACAGCGTGCCACATATTTTTCTACGTTGTATACAGGGACTATTACACTGACATCCGTAATTTTTTTCTGCGCCTTTTTCGTACACATAAGTTTATCCTTTCTGTAAAGTCGTATCGGTTGCAGATAGAAGAATTGTGTGTTGCCGTATTTATAGCTAAAGATATTAAACTGTGTAAATTATACAACTACTCATTTTTATAGTCAATCGGAAAAACGTGTAAAAGTTTGTAAAACAAAAAAATACGGCAGTTTAACGAATAATCATATGCTTAAAGGGTGATAATTAAACAAAAAGAACAAACGGAGATGATAGCTTGAAAAGCGTAAGAATATGCGTTGCGGCAATCACGGCAGGCGTGGTGTGCATTGCAGTGATGCTCGGGATACTGAGCGCCGCAATTTATGCCGAAAACGAAAGCGGCGGCAGCTTTATAGGGCTGATGTATCATCAGGTGTTAAAGGATGAAAGCAGAGCGGGAAAATATATAATTACACCGGGCGAGCTGGAGAGCGACCTTGCGTATCTGTCCGAAAACGGTTATGTTTCCGTTCTTCCGTCTCAGCTTGTGAAAATTCGTGAGCAGGGCGGCAGACTGCCCGAAAAAACGGTTGTAATCACGTTTGACGACGGGTATGAAACGGGACTTTATTATGTGCTGCCGCTGCTGAAAAAATACGGAATGAAGGCGGTCATAAATGTTGTCGGCAGTTATACGGACGAATATTCCCGTATCAACGAAGAGGGAAAGCACTTGTCTTATGCTTACCTGACATGGAATGAGATAAAGAAGCTGTCTGACAGCGGTTATGTCGAAATAGGAAATCACACCTACGATATGCACTCGTACAACGGGGATAGAAACGGCTGTGCGAGAAAAGAAAACGAAAGCGACGAGCAGTACCGCACGGTGCTGTATGAGGATGTGGCAAGGCTGTCGGACAAATTACAGCAGGTCACGGGGAAAAGGCCTGTCGCTTTCGCATATCCCTTCGGGTCGCTCTGCGAGGGAAGTGCGGAGATAATCGGCAGTGCGGGCATAAGCGTGTTTATGACCTGCTGTGAACAGCCGTGCAGTATGAACAGAAACGGCAGGATAGTGATAAACCGCTATAACAGAGAAAGCGGAAGGACGGCACGGCAGATATGCGAGGAATTCAACAACGCATTTTAGCAAACGTACAGAATCAGCCTGTCGATAAACCTCGTAATTATTAAATCGGGGTCGCAGGGGCGAAGCCCCCGTACAGGTCGTCAGCCATTTGTGCCACTGCAT
>ENA-ORNW01001435-ORNW01001435.1-human-gut-metagenome-genome-assembly--contig:-NODE-1435-length-18325-cov-2.625506_pt1 | contig 18325 bp, 9 predicted proteins | sample MGYA00242121_ERZ509034 | MGnify/ENA primary metagenome ERZ509034 (study PRJEB26280, sample SAMEA2338689) | human gut metagenome | biome: human gut; feature: human-associated habitat; material: faeces... | reverse complement strand
TACGAAGTAGGTGCCTATGCCTATCCCTACATGCGTACCATGTCCCTGGGTGTTAACGTAACTTTCTAAAACCTCAAACAGTATGAAAAAGTATTTAATAGCGCTTGCGTTGGTGGGATTCGCGACCACTTCGTGTTACGAAAAACTGAATATCGCGCCCCCCAACCGGATTACGAACGACCAGATCCAGGAGCTGCTGAAAAGCAACCCGGAAAAGGCGGAAGCGATCATGAGCAGTGTCGCCGCCGGCATGGTGCCCCTGTTCCACGAAAAGGACATCCGCGACATGGGTAGTGCCGACACGCGTTACTACAACTATGCCGATGTCGCCTGCATGCGTAACCTCGAAGCCAACGACATCGCTGCGATGGGTACGGACCTCAGCGGCAGTGTCTGGGGGATGGCGGAATACAACCTCATCACCGTATTCGGCGAACATGACGACAAAGTTCCTCCCTACTGGTACCTGTGCTGGGACAACATCACCGCAGCGAACAAATTGCTGGACAACCTCCCCATGTCGACCGTAGGCGACAACAAAAAGCTGAAACAGTACCGGGCGATGGGTCTGGTTACTCGGGCGTATTTCTACAACTACCTGATGGAGAACTTCCAGCAGGCCTACATGCTCGACGGACAGGCCAACTACGACAACAAACTGGGTATGATGCTCTACACCTCTTTCGATCCCCAGCAACCGTACAAGGCCCGCGCTTCGGCAGCGGAAACCTACGATTCGATCCTGAAATGGTCGAAGGAGGCCGTAACGCTGATGAAGGAGGCAGAGGTAGGCTATACCAGCGATATCACCGATATCGACCTGGGCGTCTGCAACTTCAACCTGCTGCGGGTAGCGCTGTGCGCAGGCGATTGGACGACCGCCATTACCGCCGGCAACGAACTCGTAGCGCAGTACACGAAATTCATCCCGAAAGCCAACTACGGCTGGCAGGGAAGCAAGACCGGCAACCTGCAGAATCCGATCAGCATTCCGGCATCCGGCAACTACTTCCTCAATGTAGAAAAGAACCCGGAGGTAATCATGGGCTGGCCTTATGCCCAGGCTGCTGTTCAGAGCGTGGGTAGCAGCAACATCGAACCGACCTGTATCTGGATGAACCCGTTCGGCAAAGGCGGCGGCGGACTGTTCAGCGCCATCGACCAGTCCCTCTACAACAAGATGGACGACGACGATTACCGCAAAAACCTGTTCGCAACGACCGCTTACGGCAGCTACGCCTATCCGTGCAAACGTACCTGCCTGGGTGAACTTCAAATGGGCCAACACTTACGGCATTGCCGGCAAAGCAGGCGAAGCGCTCAGCAGCAGCACGGTAGACCAGGTCGGCCAGTATGTGATGCGCGCTTCGGAAGCTTACCTGATGCTCGCCGAGGCCCAGTACCGCAGCGGAGCCACCGGCGATGCGGCAACCACGCTGAACAAACTGATCAGCGCCCGTACCGACGGTGCGAAAGATGCTTCCAACTACAACGGCGGCGGCGACCTGTGGGAGATGATCAAACTGCAGTACCGCATCGAGATGTGGGGCGAAGGCCGTGAGTTCTACAACAACAAGCGTTGGAACATTCCGATCAACCGCAACAAGGATTACCATCCGAACGCAACTACGCTTACCTTCCCTGTCAGCGGGATGGTTTGTAAGATTCCGGAAAACGAGATCAACTACAACCCGCTGGTTGTACAGAATCCTTGATCTCGCTGATTAATCTAACTTTCCTTCAGGGCAGAAACTTGCGGTTCTGCCCTGATTTTTTTATATCCGTCCCAAACGGCCTTTGCAGCATGTTTCGCTGATATTTCAAATGTTTTACTAACTTTGTTTGCCAAACTAACTCCAATCGCATCCAAACATCTGAATATGAAAAGAGACTTCGCAAGCCGTCTGCTGTTCCCGCTGTGCGGGATGTTGGCACTGACCGTGACCAGTTGCAACAAAACAGCAAAAGATCAACCTTCCCGCCACCGGTTCATCCACAACAACGACGGCAGCGACGCGCTGCTGAACCGTTGGTTCGGAGGACATCCGGCCCACAAAGCCGACATCGACCGCTATGTGGATATGGTCGCCGAAACATCGAAAGGCCGCACACAAGTGACCACATTTATGATGTGTTCCGGCAGCGATTTCATCTACTACCCCTCTTCCAAATACGGCCGTTACTTCGGGGACGACAAGAACGGCACGATGCCTTATGCCGACAGTGCGACGAAAAAAGTGTGGCAACTGGGCGGACAGAGCGTCCGCAATCTCGAGGCCGAGGGAACCGACGTGATCAAGGCTTCGCTCGAGCGCGCGAAAATGCACGGTATGGAGGCGTTTATCACTTACCGCGTCAATGACCTGCACTTTGCCGATTCGTCATCGGGCAATCCGGCTACGTTCCCCGATTTCTGGATCGAACATCCCGAATACTGGACCGGTGATTCGACCCAGGGATGGCACAGTGCACAGGCTCTCGATTTCAGTTATCCGGAAGTACGGCAGCACAAGCTGAACCTGATTAAGGAGCAACTCGAAAAATACGACATGATCGACGGTTACGAGCTCGATTTCATGCGCTTTATCGTGCTGTTCAAAAGCGGCGAAGGCAAAGAGAAAGCCCCGCTGATCACCGACATGGTGCGTGAAGTGAAACGGACGATCGACTCGCTCTCCGAAGTTCGCGGTCACAAGATCCTGCTGGCGGTACGTGTCCCCGTTACGGTAGAAGGCGCGCTGGAAAAGGGTCTCGACGTGAAGCAGTGGGCCAAAGAGGGACTGATCGATTTTATCACCATCGGCGTACACTGGCGCGGAGACACGGGTATTCCGGTGGCGAAATTCCGCAAGGATTTCGGATACGACGACATTCCGCTCTACGCATCGATCGACGACGGCGGATACCTGCCGCGTGAATTCTACTCGGACGGCATGTACCGCGGTATGGCTTCGCACATCCTCGGACAAGGCGCGGACGGCGTATACCTCTTCAATTACTATTTCGGCGAAATCAGCGACAGAAAAATAGCCGGCATCCCGTTGTTGGAAGAGGGCGGCCAGGTAACGCGCGCACGGACTCCGGAGCTGCTCAACGAACTCGGTTCGCTCGAAACGCTCAAAGGACGCAACAAGATCTACTGCATGTCGGACGGTGTAACCGATGCATACCGTGCGCTGGGCATCGCTCCGCTGCCCGCAGCGGTAAGCAACGGCCGCGAGACCGTACTGCCCCTCTTTATCGCCGACGACACCCAGGAAACCGTACCGCAGGAGATGATCCTGTTCCTGCGCACCGACCGACCGGCTAAATTCTGGCTCGAAGTGAACGGTACCGAAGTGACCGAACAGAAACCGGAGTACGTGAAGCTGTATAACCGCGACCGCGGGATGCGCGACGGCGAACAGATGTATGCGTTCATCCTTCCCGCCGGATCGATCCGCAAAGGAGACAATATGATCCGGATGGTCGATAAAACCCTCGACAACTATTTCGTCGTTCAGCGCGTCGAAGTGGCGCTCAAATACGGGGATGTCGAAACGAACGGCTACTTTTAATTCTTTAAATACGGCTTGTCTGCGTTCAATTTTCCGAACCGGACAAAAAGCCGTAATTCCATAAAAATAATACAATCAGGCATGCCGCGAGCGGCATACCGAATTAAATGTATTTTGACCCGAACATGCGATCCAACTCCAAATTTGCCCTGATCACCGCAGCTTTGCTGCTCATGCTGGCAAGTCCGGCAGCCCGCGCCGAAATCCGTTTCTATGTGGCTCCTTCCGGCAGCGATGCCCAGAACGGGACCTCGCCTGCACAGCCTTTTTTGACCGTCCAGCGTGCACAGCAAGCTGTCCGCGAACTCAAACAGCGCGGACCGCTGACCGAACCGGTCACCGTATACCTGAGCGAAGGAGTCTATCCGATCAGCGAAGCGCTGAAATTTACGCCGGAAGATTCGGGTACCGAAACCTGTCCGATCACCTACAAAGCCGCACAAGGTGAGAAAGCCCTGCTGAGCGGCGGCCGGAAGGTTACGGGATGGAAACGTTACAAAGGCAACATCTGGGTAGCCACGCTGCCGGAAGTGCAAGCGGGAGAATGGTGGTTCCGCCAGCTTTACGTGAACGGGAATCTTCGGGGCCGGGCCCGTACCCCGAACCAGGGAGTGTTCGGAGTCAAAGCGACGACCGATACCACCACCAGCCAGCGCAGCTATCAAGTCGCGAGCGATTCGTTCGTATTCAATACCGGCGACCTGGATCCGAAATGGAAGCATCCCGAAAACGGAGAAGCGATCATCTACCACTATTGGACCGATACCCACCTGCCGATCAAGGCTATCGACGGCAAACGCAACGTCATCTCGTTCGGCTACCCGTCGGGTAAGGTGTTCCGCGACGGTTTCGAGGGCGACCTGGCGCGCTATGTGGTCGAAAATATCTACGAAGCGCTCGACCTGCCCGGAGAATGGGTGCTCGAACGCTCCACGGGGCGGCTGTTCTACATGCCGCTCTCCGGAGAAGATATGGCTTCCGCCGAAGTAATCGCCCCGGCGACCGAAGAACTGATCTCGATCAAAGGAGACCCGCTGAACGGGAAATTCGTCGAATACCTCAATTTCGAAGGACTCGGACTCGCCTATTCGAATTTCAACCTGCCGTGGGGAGACTGCAACAATGCACAGGGCAGCGCAAGCGTCAGCGCCTGTGTGAACCTTTCGGGCGCACGCAACTGCTCGTTCGACCGCTGCTCGCTGCGCAACCTCGGAACGTTCGGTTTCGAACTGTTCGACGGCTGCACGTTCAATCGGTTCACCTGCAACACGCTCGAACAGATCGCAGCGGGAGGTTTCCGGCTGCGCGGCGTGGAACCGGGCGGCAACCCGGCCCTGCGCACCGGCAACAACACGATCAGCGACAACACGATCGGCTACTACGGCCTGACCTATCCGTCGGCCGTCGGCGTCCTGGTGATGCACAGCGACTGCAACACGGTTGCACACAACCTGATCCACCACGGCGATTACACGGGCATTTCGGTGGGTTGGTCGTGGAGCTACCTGCGCAGCGCGGCACGCGGCAACCGGATCGAGCAGAACCACATCCACGATATCGGGTACAACAACCTGCTTTCGGACATGGGCGGCATCTACACGCTGGGCCTCTCACCCGGTACCGTGATCAGCAACAACCTCGTGCACGACGTGAACGCGAACCGTTACGGAGGTTGGGGCATCTACACCGACGAGGGATCGACTTCGATCCTGATCGAGAACAACATCGTCTACCATACCAAGTTCGGCACGTTCAACATCCACTACGCGAAAGACCTCGTCGTGCGCAACAACATATTTGCCCTGGGACGGCTCCAGCAACTTTCGCGCTCGAAGCGGGATCCGCACACGACCGTCTATTTCGAGGGAAATATCATCTACTGGACCCAGGGCCGGTTGCTGGCCGACGAATACAAGTGGCAGGACGAACCGTACAAAATATATGTGAATCCCTATACGCAACCGCGCGATACGAGCGTTACATTCGTAAGCGACTGGAATATTTTCTACAATCCGGACAAGCCCCGCGCGGCGGTCGATTTCAGCGGCCGCACATGGGAGCAGTGGCTCGCCGAAGGCAAGGACCACCACTCGATCTATGCCGACCCGATGTTCGTCGATCCCGGCAGGTTCGATTTCCGGCTGAAACCGGGTTCGCCGGCACTGAAGTTGGGCTTCCGCCAGATCGACCTGTCACAGGTCGGGCCACGGCCGTGCTGCGACGGAAAAGTGCAACCCAAACAATAGATAACACTGTAACAAGACTTTCCCGGTAAGAACCCATCAATAAGAAATTAACCTTATGAAGATCAAACCATTTTTCATTTTCGTACTGGGCCTTTGCCTCGCTCCGGCAATGGCTGTCCCGGTTATCGGCGCCCCCCCTCAGGATCAGGAGTTGCGTGTCGACCCGATGGCCGAGCTGCACCGGGACGCAAAATTTATCGACTCGACCGAATTGACGCTGGTAACCCCGGTACAGTTGGAAAAACTGCTCAAGGAGAAGCCCGCTGCAGGTTATTTCTGCTTTGCCGAGCTGCGTGACAAGGAGATCCGCCAATACGATTCGCTACCGGTAATCTGGGCCGAGCGCCCCGTTTCACAACGCAACGTACTGGTAGCTTCGGCACAACCGGGCGAATACTATCCGTGGCAGCTAGGCGTCTATGCGCCTTACAAGAAGCTCGACAACATACGGTTAGTTTTCGGCGACCTGACCAATGCGGCAGGCGATAAGATCAGTGCGGCGGCGATGCAATGCTTCAACATGGGCGGCATCAATCAACACGGGAAACCGTTCACGAACACGATCAACGTCCCCAAAGGCCTTATCCAGGTACTCTGGAGCGGGATCGACATTCCGAAAACCGCATCGGGAACCTACCGCGGCAAGGCGGTGCTGGAAGTGGACGGCGCCGAACCGACGATGATCGACATCACGCTCAACGTAGGAGGACCGGTGCTCGAGAACAGCGGCCGCGACGAAAGCTGGCGCAAAAGCCGTATGACCTGGCTCAACTCGACGATCGGTTTCGCCGAAACACCGACGGCACCCTATACTCCGCTTAAACGCGACGGAGAGACAATCAGCTATCTCGGCGGTACCGTAAAGCTCTCGGCCGATGGACTCCCCGCCAGCATCGTGACGAATTACGACCAGGCGAACCAACTCGACCGCAGCATCTCGAACGAAGTGCTCGCCAAGCCGGTTGCTTTCGTGGTCGAAACTTCGAAGGGAACCGAGAAACTGAAGCCGTCAAAAATCGAGTTCCTCAAACAGACCCCGGCCACACTGGAGTGGAAAGTTCTGCTCAAAGGTTCGGACGTAGAATCGGAATGCCTTGCAAAAATGCTGTTCGACGGAACGATCAACTACCAGTTGAAAGTGACCGCACTGCGCGATGTCCAGGTCAAAGATATCCGTACGGTATTCGATTATACGCACTACGCATCGAAATACATCATGGGCCTCGGTGTGAAAGGCGGTGCACGCCCCGATTCGACGATCGACTGGAAATGGGATACGATCAAACAGCAGGACCGCATCTGGCTGGGTAATGTCAACGCGGGTATGCAGGTCGTTTTCAAGGACAGCAACTACAAACGCCCGCTCGTGAATATCTATTACGAGTTCGGACGCATCCGGTACCCGCATTCGTGGGGTAACGACAATAAGGGAGGTATCAATATCACCGAACAGGCAAATGCCACACAGGTGAACGCATACAGCGGAGAGAGAACGCTCAAAACGGGCGAAAAGCTCGATTTCGATTTCGACCTGCTCGTAACGCCGGTCAAACCGATCGACCTGAAAGCTCATTTCGCCGACCGTCCCTACCACCTGAACGCCGACACGAGCGGCGGATTCATTCCCCGGGCGCTGAAAGCCGGAGCGAAATGGATCAACGTACACCACAAAGCGGACATCTATCCCTACATCAACTATCCGATGGTAGACGAGGTCGTGCCCGATATGAAAGCCTTCATCGCGAAAGCGCATGCGAACGACCTGAAAGTACGCCTCTATTACACCTGCCGTGAGCTGACGGTCAAAACCCCCGAATTCTGGATGCTCCGCAGCCTTGGCCACGAGATCATCAAAGACGGGCCCGGTAACGATACCCGAACGATCGTCTATCCGAACGGTCCGAGACCATGGCTCATCCATAACATGCGCAAGAACTATATTCCGGCCTGGTATGCGGGCTTCGAACAGGGCAAATACAAGGGTCAGCTCGATGTCGCGGTCATCACCGATCCCGAGTCGCGCTGGAACAACTATTACCTCGAAGGACTGAACTGGATGATCAAAAACATGGGCATCGACGGTGTCTACATCGACGACAGTTCGTTCGACGGGGAGACGATGCGCCGGGCACGCCGTATTTTCGACGCGGACGGCAAACGCCGCCTGGTAGACCAGCACACATGGAACCACATGAACCCTTACGGCGGCTATGCGAACTCCATCAACCTCTCGTTGGACCGCCTGCCCTACGTCGACCGGCTCTGGATCGGCGAACTGTTCCGCGACTACAACAAGCGTGATTTCTGGCTTGTCGAGATGTCCGGGATTCCGTTCGGGCTGATGAGCGAGATGCTCGACGCGCACAACGTTTTCCGCGGCATGGTGTTCGGCATGCTGCCGCGCCTGCCCTGGAGCGGCAATCCGGTTCCGATGTGGCGCGCGCTCGACGCCTTCGGGATCGACCAGGCGAAGATGTACGGCTACTGGGACGACCGCAATCCGGTCCGCAGCGACAACGAACTGATCCCGGTAACGACCTACCTGCGGCCCGGCCACTCGGCCATGCTGTCGATGGCCAATTGGGACAACGACAATGCGCAAAAGTGCCGCATCCGCATCGATGAGAAGAAACTCGGGTTCCGTCCGACGCAGGTCTACCTGCCGGAGATCAACGAGTTGCAACCGGCCGGAGAGATCGACCTGAACGGGGAGATCGAGATTCCGGCGACCAAAGGGCATATTGTCATCCTGAAATAGAAAACCTAAACCCAGTCCCGGAGCCTCCCTGCTCCGGGACTTTTTTATGATAGGGAACCCGCCAACTTGACGATAAAAATCCGGCAAAACGGACTTCCTATTTTCCGGGATTACGGGTTTACGAACCGCCCGGCTCTGATGCTGCAACCGTTAAACATCCGCTCACTACATATATCCGCTCCACCATGTCCAGATCTCTTCTTTTACCGTTGTTCGGCGCTGCACTCTGCCTCTGTGCGCCGCTTTGCCACGGCACAACCGGCAACGGACAAACACCCGGCCGAAATACGACGACTCCGGCACCCGGCCGTTCGTCGGTCCGGGTGGTCGAACGAGAAATGCTCACCTACCCCTACTCCGCCCCCAAGGAGGTTCCCGATTTCGGACGCATTTACCCGTACCACCGTTACGACGGTTACACGGCCGAAGGCCGCATGCAGAAATGGGAGATGGTCGAAATGGAGAACGACTACATCAAACTGTGGATCATGCCCGGTGTGGGGGGCAAGATATGGGGTGCCGTAGACAAGCGGACCGGACGCGAATTCATCTACTTCAACCATGTGGTGAAGTTTCGCGACGTGGCAATGCGCGGGCCGTGGACTTCGGGCGGAATCGAGATGAATTTCGGCATCATCGGCCACTCGCCGTGGTGCTCGGACCGGGTCGATTACGCAATTGCGGAAAATGCCGACGGCAGCGTCAGTTGCACGGTTGGAGGAACCGACCTTGCATTGGGCACCGACTGGCGCGTTCGCATAACGCTGCCGCCCGACAAGGCTCTCTTCGAGACCGACGTGCTGTGGTTCAACGGATCGGGATGGGACCGCCCGGCCTACCAGTGGATGAACGCCGGAATCAAGACGGTCGGCAACCTCGAATACTCCTTTCCGGGCGTCCGCTACCTCGAACACGACGGCACGAGCCGCCATTGGCCGACGGGTTATCCCGATTACCGGTTAAACCGTTACGAAGAAAACAACCACGGCCACTATAAATCATACCACGTCACGGGCGAATACACGGACTTCTGGGGCGGCTACTGGCACGACGACGGGTTCGGATTCGGCCACACGGCGGAATACGCCGATAAGCCGGGCAAGAAAATATGGATATGGGGACTCTCCCCCTACGGCATGATCTGGGAGAAGCTGCTCACCGATTCCGACGGACAGTACTCCGAGGTGCAGTCGGGACGCCTGCTGAACCAGAGCATCGGCACCAGCTACCGCACGCCGTTCAAACACGGAGCCCTGTCGCCCTATGTCACGAACGCGTGGAGCGAACGGTGGTTTCCGGTACGAGGCACGGACGGTATTCTCTATGCGACCGATGAACTGGCATTCAACATCGTACCGGGAAACGGCCAGCAAACGCTGAAAATCTATGCGATCGCTCCCGTCAGCGGCGAACTGCTGGTGACATCGGACGGAAACAAAGAGATCTTGCGCAGCCAGCTGGAGCTGGATCCCACCGATACCCTTTCGCTGCCGCTCGGTGTGCAGGAGGTTCCGGATTTTCTCGATTTATACCTCGACGGACGCAACCTCTACTGTTTCGAACTCCACGACACGCCGCTGATGCGGCCGCAACGGCTGCCCGAAAACTTCGACCACGGGTCGGTCTACGGGCTTTATCTGCAAGGCCGTGAGTTCGAACGGCAGTTTTTCCTCTCCGCCGCAGCAGACAAATACCGCGAAGCGCTTGCCAAAGATCCGAATTACCAGCCGGCGCTGGTGCGCCTTGCAGGCATTTGTTTCCAACGGCACGAATCGGGCGAAGCCCTCGAACTGTGTGCCCGGGCGCTGGCGATCGACACTTACGATGGTGCGGCGAACTACCTGTGGGGCCTGCGGGCCGCTGAAGAGTTCGATCCCGCCAACGCCATGGAAGGTTTCGCGCTGGCCTCGCAATCGACCGAATACCGCGAGGCAGCCTGCACCGAAATGGCACGGCTGTGGATCAGCGAACAGCAGGTTTATCCGAAAGCACGCCACTACGCCCGGCGCGCCCTCGAATACAATCCCCGCAACCTGACGGCGTTGCAACTCGAAGTGCTGCTGGACCGGATCGAAAGGGAGCGCTCCGTAGCGAATGCGTCAACAACCGATACGACCTCCATATCCCGTACATCCGCCCCGTCCGGAACCGCTCCGCAAACCTCGCTCGACCGCCTGCAACAGATCGACCCGCTGAACCACTTCGCCGCGTGGGAACGCTACCTGCTGAGCGGACGCGAGGCGGACAAAAAGGCTTTCACCGACGGAATCCGCAACTCGTTCGCTGCAGAGAGCTACCTGCACATCGCCGACTTCTACTACCGGGCCGGCCGCTGGCGGGATGCGCTGACCCTGCTGGCCGCCGCGCCGGAACATCCTAAAATCCTCTGCTGGCAAGCGTGGCTTTGGATGTGCCTCCAGAATTTTAACGGACACAACGATGAAGTCGAACGGCTGCTGACGAAGATTGCCGCGACCCGCCCCTCTCTCGTTTTTCCGTTCCGCAGATCGGAATACGACCTGTTCTCCTGGCTGGCCGACACGCTCCCGTCGTGGCAGGGTAACTACTACCTCGCGCTTTGTAAAATGCAGGACGGTCACCGCGACGAGGCGCTCGAATTGCTGAACCATCCCAAAGGCGATTCTGCGAAAATCGATTTTTATCCCTATTTCGCCCTGCGGGCCTCGCTGCAAAGCGACTCCTCCCGAGCCGAATCGGATCTGCTCGAGGCTTTCCGGATCGCGCCCGACGATCCGCACACCACATGGTTGCTGGCCGACCACTATACGGGCCGCAACCAATGGGCCGAAGCACAAAAATACCTGACCCGGCGGCTGTCCGTGGATAAGAGCGACTACACCGCCGGCATGAAACTGGCGAAAGTCCTTGCCGCACAAGGCTCTTTTCAGCAAAGCATAGCGCTGATGCGCAGCCTGGACGTGCTGCCGAACGAAGGAGCGCAGGAAGGACGCAACCTGTGGCGGGAAACGAACCTCGATTACGCCTGCGCGCTGATCGGAGCGAAACAGTTCCGCAAGGCCCTCGACGCCATTGCCCAGGCGCGCCTCTGGCCCGAGAACATGGGCGTCGGTAAACCGTACGACGACCTGGTCGACGAACGGGTCGAGGATTTCCTCGAACGGTACTGCCTGCTACAAATGCACCGCAACGGTGAGGCGGCTGCCAGCCGGATCGCGGCACGGATCGAAACACCCGGCTATAAACCCTACCGGGCCGCAGACCTGCTGTCGGCACTGATGCTGCGTGAAGCGGGACAGGTCGAAAAAGGCGACCGGCTGATGGCCGAATGGTTGCACAGCGCTCCGGACAAGAAATCAGCCCGTTGGTGCGACGCCGTATACCGGGGCGATTGGAACGCCGCCGAACGCATCGCGCAGGAACCGAACGAGGTACTGAACCCGCTGCCTTACGAAATCCTTTTCGACGACCGCGACTTTCTATTGTTGATGCGACACCAAAACCTACTGAAACCCGAAACAAAACCCTGACCGAAATGAAAAACAGACTGTCACGCTCCCTCACTGTACTGTTTTGCTGTACCGGACTGCTTGCAGGCACCGGCGTTGCCGGCACCGCCACGGCAAAGACTGCCGGAAGCACAAAATCAAAAACTGCCGGGACAACCGCATCCCCAAAAGGAAAAGCCGCTTCACAGCCCGGCTTGTACGAAATCTTTAAAAACCCGGAGACCAAATACCGGCCTTATGTCCGGTGGTGGTGGAACGGGGGACGCCAGACCAAAGCCGAAATCGAACGCGAACTCGACCTGATGTATAAGGCGGGCATCGGCGGCGTCGAGATCAACACCATCGCATTCCCGGGCGGCGATACGCTCGGCTGCCCGGCATTGCCGTGGCTCAGCGATCCGTGGCTCGACATGGTGCAAACCGCGATCGAAGGGTGCCACAAACGCGGTATGGTAGCCGATATCATCGTCGGGTCGGGTTGGCCTTACGGAGCGGAGTTCCTCACGCGCGACCAGCAGTTGCAGATGCTCACCATCGAGACGATCGACCTCAAGGGCGGAGAAAGATTCACGATCGCCCGGGATGAAATCCTGCGGCGGGTCAATCCCAAAATACATTCGGTATACGGCGACTCTCAAAAAGAGCTGCTCTACCTGCGGCTGATGCCCAAAAAGATCGACGCTTTCACCGAAGGAATCCGTTACGATTCGCTGACCGGACGCCACTCCATCACGATCGACGTCCCGCCGGGCGACCATGTGCTTTATTGTTTCGTCAAACTGACCGGCTATATGAGTGTAATCCTCGGTGCTCCGGGTGCCAAAGGCCCCGTATTGAACCACTTCGACCGCGTAGCCGTCGAACAGTTCCTGAACCGGATGTCCGACCGGATGAACACGAAGCTGGGCAGGATGGGCGGCAGCAACCTGCGGGCCGCCTTCACCGACAGCTTCGAACTCGAAGGGGCCAACTGGGACAAAAACATGCTCGCCGAATTCAAGCGCCGGCGGGGCTACTCGCTCGAACCTTACCTGCCCTACCTGATTTTCAAGGTAGGTGAAATGGGCAATCCGGTCAAGGAAAAGTACGGCTCTGAATTTTCGCCCGAAGTCCAGGAGGAGGTGATTAACCGGGTCCGCAACGACTTCGACCTGACCCAACGCGAATTGTTCCACGAAGCATTTACCATCCCCTATAACAAATGGTGCCACCGCAACGGCATGCTCTCCCGCGTACAGGCTTACGGCCGCGGGTTGCACACGCTCGAATCGAGCATGTACATCGACATCCCGGAATGCGAAACCTGGTTCGGGCACCACCACGGCACCAGTTTTCCCGACAATTCGATGGCGGGCCGCGGTTACACGATGGTCAACAAGTTCGTATCGTCGGCCGCCCACCTCGCAGGCAATCCGAACGTGAGCTGCGAGGAGATCACCAATACCGGATGGGTTTTCAACGCGACGCTCGAAAAACTGAAACTGACGGGCGATCTGAGCAACCTGTCGGGTGTAAACCACTCGATCTTCCACGGCTTCAATTACTCGCCCAAGGAGGCGCCGTTCCCCGGCTGGCTACGCTACGGCACCTATTTCAGCGAGCGCAACCCGTGGTGGCCGTACCTGCGCCACTGGATGGACTACAAGGCGCGCCTCTCGGCCGTGCTGCAGAACAGCGAACAGCAGGCCGACGTGGCGATCCTGCCGCCGGTCGAAGATATGTGGTCGAAATTCGGTTCGCAACGCGATCCGTTCCCGCAGCTCACCTACCCCACGTACGCCAATACGATGTGGGAAGCGGTGCACCAGAACGGACACGGCTGCGACTACATCAGCGAAAAAATCCTTACCGAAGGCCGGTCGCGTAACGGCGAACTGCGCTACGGCCCGCGCGCCTACAAGACGATCCTGTTGATGGATGTTGAGAGTATCCGGCCCGAAGCGGCCGAAGCGCTGGAAAAGTTTGTCGCTGCCGGCGGCAAGGCGATCTGTATCGGAACGGAACCGCACCAAAGCGTCGGCCTGCAAAATGCGGCAGCGAACGACCGCCGCGTACAGGCCACCGTCGCCCGGATCAAGGCGCGTTATCCGCAACGGTTCACCACCGTCGCGGCCCCCGACAGCACGGCATCCGTGCTCGACTGGTACCGGAACCTGCAACGGCAGCAACGAATCACCCCCTATGTTGGAATCGACCGCCCGTCGCAACTGTTCAGCCAGAACTATTACAAACACGGCAACCGGGATATCTTTTTCCTGGTCAATTACGATGCCCGGAACGAACGGACGCTGCGACTGGATTTTGCGCTCCCGGAACTGCAAAACAAAACCGCCTGGCTCTGGGATCCGGAGACTGGAACCCGCAGCCGGATCGCCGGATGGAACGGCAAGGAGCTGACGATGCGCTTCGGTCCCGAGGAATCCAAACTGCTGGTGTTCGAAGAGGTACGGATCGATGATCCGAATGCGGAAACCATAGATGTTTCGGCCCCGGGCCCGTGCAGCGGTACACCGGTAAAGACGCTCGACGGACTCTGGAATGTCACGATGACGCATGCCGTAACCGGGGAGAAGAGTACGCTCACGCTCGACAGCCTGGTCGATTTCAATACGCTGCCGATGCCCGAACTACGCCACTTCGCCGGAGTGATCGATTACACGATCGCGGTAAACATCGACGATCCGCAACAAATGACACGACTCGATGCCGGAAATACGTACAACGGCGTTACGGAACTGCTTATAAATGGACAGTCGGCCGGCATCAAATGGTACGGCGAACGGATATTCGACATCGGCGGCAAACTGCTTCCGGGTAAAAACACCGTTACCGTACGTGTCACGACTGTACTCGGCAACTACTGCAAATCGTTGAAGGACAATGCTACGGCACAACAATGGACCCAACGGCAACCTTACCTGCCGCTCGGACTCGGCGGCCCGGTACGGTTGTTCTGACCGTTATGTGCGGATACGAACAGATAAAGAATGATGCAAAATCCCGGACCTCATATCGAGGGTCCGGGATTTTTTAATTTTTCCATATTTCCCTGCAAATATTTTGCAGTTTAAAAATATTCGTTACATTTGCGGTGTATTAATAGACTTATTAAACATACCTATTAATCCAAAAATGGGGGACAAATATGGAACAGACACGGGAACAATCGATGGAAAGCATCATCCTCGAAACGGCCGAAAGGCTCTTTCTCGACAAAGGATTCGCACTCACCTCGACCACCGAAATCGCACGTGAAGCCGGCTGTAACCAGGCTCTCGTGCACTATTACTTCCGCACCAAAGAGCAATTGTTCATCCGTATTTTCGAGGAAAAGATCAAAATTTTCGCCGGTGCTTTCTTCAGCATCGACGAAAAACCGGGAACTTTCCTCGAAAAACTCACACGAAAGATTGAAGCGCATTTCGATATCATTGCCCAAAACCCGAAGATTCCGTTCCTGATCATCAACGAAATCACTACGAATCCGCAGCGAATCAAAGCCCTGCACAAAAGCATCGGCGAATATCCGGCAAGCATCATCCGTAAAGTAAACGAAGAACTGGAGGAAGCGATCGCCCAAGGCGAAGTACGGCCGATCACCGTCCTAGACTTGATTCTTACAGTACTGTCGCTGAACGTGCTGCCGCAACTGCTGCGCCCCATTCTCGAAGAGGTGATGCCACTGCCTCCCGAAGAGGTACAAAAACTGATCGCCCGGCGCAAGGAAGAGAACGTAAAACTAATAATCAACAGCCTCAGACCTTAGTGTGTACAAAAAAACCGACCTTTCGCACCTGAAATATGACACCGCTGAAACCAAATGCCATGAAAAGCATGCAAATCATCCGAAATGCCGTACTGCTACTCTCGCTGATTACGCTGGGGCCGCTTTCTTCGACAGCAGTCACGCCCGGCATCGTATCCTCGCCCGGGGAAAAGGCATCTGTCGTGGAGAATCCGGCCATGACGACAGCCCCCACCGCAATCGCGGCCCATCCGGTCGAAACGCCTTCCAGCCTTACGCTCGAAGAGTGCTATGCAAAGGCCGGGACGAATTATCCGCTGGTAAGCCGATACGGGCTGATCCAGCAATCCGAACAGTACAGCCTGAGCAATGCGAACAAGGGATACCTGCCGCAGTTTTCCCTCTCGGCCAAAGCGACTTACCAGACCGACGTAACCAAGATTCCGGTGTCGATTCCCGGCGTCGATATCCCAACGCTGAACAAAGACCAGTACCAGGCGCTCGTCGAACTGGATCAGGTGATCTGGGACGGCGGCACGATCCGTTCGCAAAAGCGCAACATCAACGCTTCGACGGAAGTAGACCGCCAGCAGCAGCAAGTCGATATGTATGCGATCCGTGAACGGATCAACTCGCTGTTCTTCGGCACATTGTTACTGGAAGAACAGTTGAAACTGAACACGCTCTATGACGAGGAGCTAGCCCGCAATTACCAGAAGGTCCAAAGTTTTATCGCCAACGGCGTAGCGAATGCAGCCGATCTCGATGCCGTAAAAGTCGAACAACTCTCGAACCGCCAGCGACGCGCCGAACTGGAAGCGACCTGCAAGGCCTATCGGCAAATGTTAGGGGCTTTCACCGGAACGGATCTGGCCCGCACCGAGCTGATTCAACCGATAGCAGCTGACAAACAGCCGCTTCCAGAAATCCGGCGCCCCGAACTGCATTTGTTCAACGCGCAGAACAGCCTGCTCGACGCACAGGCCAAAGCCGTCACCGCAAAAAATATGCCCCGCCTGAGCGCATTTATCCAGGGTGCTTACGGCAATCCGGGGCTCAATATGCTGCAAAGCGGCTTCAAAGCCTACGCGATCGGGGGTATCCGGCTGTCGTGGAATTTCGGGAATTTCTATACCAAACGGAACGACCTGCGCCAAATCGACGTAAACCGGGACAACATCGCCGTACAGCGTGAAACCTTCCTGTTCAACACGCGCCAGCAGATCAGCTCCGGGAACGGCGAGATCGAAAAATACCGCCGCACGCTGGCCGACGACGGCGAAATCATCACCCTGCGCGACAACATCAAGCGCGCTTCGGAGGCGAAAGTGGCGGAAGGGACGATGAGCGTCACGGATTACATGGACGACGTGACGGCAGCCGAAACGGCACGCCAGAACCAAGCTTTGCACCGCATGCAGTTGCTGATGAGCCTTTACAACCTGAAAAACCTGACCAACAACTGAAACCCCGCGACAAATCAAACAACACGCCGGCCGCCAACAGCGGCAACCGGCAATAAGCGACCGGAATAATAATAAAATACCGATAAAAAGATGAAAACAACCGCACTCATTGCACTGGCACTGCTGGCGGCAGCCTGTTCGAACCGCAACGGGGATTACGACGCATCGGGGACGTTCGAAGCGACCGAAGTGATCGTTTCGGCCGAGGGCAACGGCCGGATCGAACGGTTCGACGTCGAAGAGGGCCAGCGCCTCACCGCAGGCGAGGTGGTAGGATCGATCGACAGCATTCAGCTTTACCTCAAGAAACTGCAGCTCGAAAAGAGCATCGGTGCGACGCAGAGCCGCCGTCAGGACATTGCCAAGCAGATCGCCGCAACCCTCGAACAGATCGACAAGCAGAAACTCGAACAACGCCGCGTGCAGAACCTGATCCGGTCGAATGCGGCGAACACCAAGCAGCTCGACGACATCAACTCGCAACTCGCAGTACTCGAAAAGCAGCTTGCCGCGCAGCGTTCGACGCTCGAGAACAACAACCGGGGCGTGAGCGAGGAGAGCTCGGGGCTTGAAATACAGATTGCGCAAGTCGAAGACCAGCTCGGCAAATGCCGGATCAAGAGCCCGATATCGGGGACCGTACTGACGAAATACGCCGAACGGGGCGAAGTGACTGCACAGGGCAAACCGCTGTTCAAGATCGCCGATACGGACAGCATGAAGCTGCGGGCCTACATCAGTTCGGGCCAACTCACCGAACTGAAGCTGGGCGACCCGGTACGCGTGTTCGCGGATGCGGGGGACAAGGGGAGCCGTCAATACGAAGGACGGGTAATCTGGATCGCCGACAAGGCCGAATTCACGCCCAAAACAATCCAGACGCGCGACGAACGCGCCAACCTGGTCTATGCTGTGAAAATCGCCGTCCCGAACGACGGCCTGCTCAAGATCGGCATGTACGCAGATGTAAAATTCGGGAAATAATGGCTGCAGTCGAAGTACACGACATTGTCAAAAGCTACCGGAAAGGCGCCGTGCAGGCGCTGCACGGCGTCAGCTTCGAGG
>ENA-ORNW01001424-ORNW01001424.1-human-gut-metagenome-genome-assembly--contig:-NODE-1424-length-18401-cov-6.084596_pt1 | contig 18401 bp, 17 predicted proteins | sample MGYA00242121_ERZ509034 | MGnify/ENA primary metagenome ERZ509034 (study PRJEB26280, sample SAMEA2338689) | human gut metagenome | biome: human gut; feature: human-associated habitat; material: faeces... | reverse complement strand
CTGCACGCTGACCGGACAGGTCCTGCTCCACGGCGCACCGGTGCGGGAACAGCCTCTTTACCAACTGGCCCGGCAGGTAGGGTCTGTTTTCCAGAACCCCAAAAGTCAGTTTTTCAACATGGATTCCGACAGTGAGCTGGCCTTTGGCCTGGAAAATCAGGGCATGACTCGGGGTGAGATCCTTCGTCGGCTGGATGATACCACTGACCGCCTACATCTGAAGCGGCTGAGGGGCCGGAACATCTTTGCCATGTCGGGCGGAGAAAAGCAGCTGCTGGCCTTTGCCTCGGTCTATGCCATGGGGCCGGAACTCTACATTCTGGATGAACCTACGGCCAATTTGGATCGGGATACCATTGACAGACTCCATGATCAAATCGTATACCTGAAAAGTCGGGGACACACCATTCTCATTGCGGAGCATCGGTTGTACTTTCTGGCGGATCTCATAGATCGGGCCGTCTATCTGCGGGACGGGGTCGTGGAGCGGATCTGGAGCGGAGCAGAATTCCGGCGGCTGACTGAGACAGAACGGATCGCTCTGGGCCTTCGCACACTCACGCCTACTCAGGTGACTCTGGCGCCCTCCCGTGCTGCGGGGGGACGGGATGGACTGTCTGTGGAGGGTCTGTGCTGCCGGTACAAGCGGGAGCCGCCGATATTTCAAAACCTTTCCTTCTCCGCCCGCCCGGGAGAGGTGCTGGCCGTCACGGGTGACAATGGTGTGGGAAAAAGCACCCTTTCCCGCTGTTTGTGTGGCCTGATGCGGGAGAGTGCCGGAACGATCCGCCTCAACGGCCGCATCCTTGGCCCGAAGCAGCGGCAGCGGATTGCCTACTGCGTCATGCAGGATGTGAACCATCAGCTCTTTTCCGACAGCGTATGGGGAGAGTGCCGGCTGGCTATGGAAGGGCTCTCTGACCGGCGCATTCAGGAGGTGCTGGATCGGCTCAATTTGCTTGCGTTCCGGGAAAAGCACCCTATGGCCCTCTCCGGTGGTCAGAAGCAGCGTTTGGCGGTGGCTACTGCCATGCTGTCCCAAAAGCCGCTGCTGGTATTCGACGAGCCCACCAGTGGTCTGGACTATGCAAGAATGCAGGAAGTGGCCCGCTGCGCACGGGAACTGGCGGACGAGGGGCGGGTGGTTCTGGTGGTGACCCATGACCGCGAATTTCTCCAGTGCGCCTGCGATCGAGTCCTGGAACTTTGAGAAAGGAGTTGATCCGCAATGGCATTGTTACAGGACAGCCAGCCGGATCTGTGCCTCTTGGCCAAGAGCGGTGGGTGCAGCGTTTATCAGTTGCGAAATGAGAGCGGCGAGGGAACCATGACCATCTACGAGGTGTTCCCCGGCGCTACCATCCTGTATAACGATTTCCACATGGCCTATTGCGACTCATCTTTTGAGACCCGGCAGGATCTTCTCTGCATCGACTATTGCCGGGAGGGCCGGATGGAATACGCTGTGGGCAACGATGCGTTCTCCTATGTGGAGGCAGGTGACCTGAAAGTGGATCGCCGTCTGAAGCACAAAGGATACTTTTCTCTCCCGTTGTCCCACTATCATGGCATCTCCATGTGCTTTGACCTGTCCATGATACCCATGGAGCTGGCTCGTCTGGCGGGAGACTATCCTTTGGATCTGGCCGCCATTCAGCGGAAATTCTGCCCGGATGCCCGGCCACGGGTCATTCACGGAGCACCCTCGGTGGATCACATTTTTCAGGAGCTTTGTGCCGTACCGGAACGGATCAAAATGCCCTACTTTCGGGTAAAGATTCTGGAGTTGTTGCTGTATCTCGACGCCCTGGAATTGGGAAGCGGAACGGAAAAACCATATTTTTACCGTTCCCAAGTGGAAACGGTAAAGGCCATCCGCTCCTATCTGGCGGAGCATCTGGATCAGCATATCACATCGGAGGCTCTGTCCAGACAGTACCAGATCCCTTTGACCACCATGAAGGCCTGTTTCAAAAGTGTATATGGCAGTCCGGTGAACACCTATATGCGGGCACTGCGGATGGATCGGGCGGCTCTGCTGCTTCGGAAAGAACCGGAGGCCAGCGTTACAGAGATCGCCGGAGCGGTGGGCTATGACAGCTCCAGCAAATTTGCCGCGGCTTTTCGGGCGGCAAAGGGACAAACTCCGCTGGAATACCGGCGAGGCGGCGGGAACCTTGTTCTTTCTTTTCCTGACGAAACGGAGTGATGCCGGCCGTGCGGAGCGGCAAACACGGACAAGAACCGATAAAATAGGGCATGGTGAGAGACATCTCACCATGCCGATTTTTTTGAGAGGAGTGGTTTTGTGAAACAACGCAGCTGGCTGGCCATCCTGCTCTCCTTTGCCGGTCCCTGCCGGGGAAAGCTGGTTTTATCTGTAATATGCGCAATTATCAGCGTGGCGGGGGGCTTTGTGCCGTATCTGGGGGTCTATGAGATCCTCCGCCTGTTTATCCATCAGTCGGCCTCCGGCACGGAGCTTCTCCGATGGGCTGGAGTGTGTCTGGCAGGATATGCGGTCAAGGTAGCTTTTTACGCCTTTTCAACCATGCTGGCTCATGTGTCTGCCTACACCATTCTGGAGGGTCTGCGCCGTCAAGTGGCCCATAAGCTGATGCACGCCCCCTTGGGGAGTGTACTGTCGAAGCCCGTCGGTTCCCTCAAGAGCACCATCGTGGATCGGATCGAGGACATTGAGCCGCCGCTGGCCCACATGATACCGGAATTGAGTTCCAATGTGCTGCTGCCTATCGTGGTGGTGATCGCCCTCTTTGCCATGGATTGGCGGGTGGGCCTTGCCTCCCTTGCTACGATTCCGGCCGCGCTGATCCCCATGGCGGCGGGCCTGCGGACCTACAACGAAAAGTATGCCGCCTATATGGCAGCCAATGCTCAGGTCAACAGTATCATCGTGGAGTATGTAGAGGGCATCGAGGTGGTAAAGGCTTTCAACCAGAGCGGTGCCTCCTATGAGAAATTCGTCCGGGCAGTGACCAGTTTTCGTGACTTCACGCTGGAGTGGTTCCGCTGCACCTGGAAGTCCATGAACCTGTGCCTGTCTATCCTGCCTACCACGCTGCTGGCCACCCTGCCGGTTGGGATCGCCCTGTATCAGACCGGCGTCCTGGACCCGTCCCGGCTGGCTCTGTGCCTGATGCTGGTGCTGGGTATCGTGTCCCCGCTGGTGCAGGCTGTAGCCTTTCTCAATTCCATGAAGAGCATGGAATTTGCCGTCCGGGACACTCGGCATCTGCTGGATCTGGAGGAGCTGCCCGAAGCGTCCGAGCCCGCCCGCCTCTCCGGCAGCGGTATCACTTTGCGGGATGTGTCTTTCTCGTATAGCGGGAAAGAAGAGGACACTGTGCTGCGTCACATTGATCTGGAACTTCCCGCCGGCACCTTCACCGCTCTGGTGGGTCCCTCCGGCGGCGGCAAATCTACGGCAGCCCGGCTTATCGCCCGGTTCTGGGATGTGACGGATGGCCGCATTGCCATAGGCGGTGTGGATATTCGGAATCTCACACTGAAGCAGCTGGCGGATCAGGTCAGTTTCGTGACACAGGACAATTTCCTCTTTGACTGCTCGCTGAAAGAAAACATTCGATTGGGGAAGCCGGACGCCACGGAGGAGGAAGTTTGGGCGGCTGCCCGGGCCGCTCAGTGCGAGGAGTTTTTAGGACGGCTGGAGCATGGATGGGATACCCCAGCGGGTGAAGCGGGCAAGCAGCTCTCCGGTGGGGAGCGGCAACGGATCGCCATCGCCCGCGCGATTCTGAAGGACGCCCCTATTGTAATTCTGGACGAGGCCACCGCCTTTACCGATCCGGAGAATGAGGACAAGATCCAGCGTTCCCTGATGGCGCTCTCCCAGGGGAAAACGCTGCTGGTCATTGCCCACCGGCTGAGCACCATTCAGAACGCCGACCAGATCGTGGTGCTGGAGAAGGGTCGGATTGTGGACAAAGGCACACAGCCGGAACTGCTCAGCCGATGCCCGCTTTATCAAAAGCTGTGGCAGGCCCATGTGGGTGCCCAGAACTGGGCGGTTGGAAAGGAGGCTTGACGATGTTTTGGAGTATGAATCGGATTCTGCGTTGGACAAAGGGGTACCACAGACGGCTGTATCTCGGAAGTCTTTGTTCGTTTCTTGCCACCTGGGCCGCCGCCGGGCCGGTGATGCTGGCGGCCTGGGCCCTTGGGCTGGTTATCGAGAGTGCCCAGGAGGGGACGGCGCTGGACCCCAAACTGCCCTGGCTCTGCCTGGGTGGGATCGTCCTGCTGATCATTCTGCGTTTCGTGTGCGCTTACTGGAAAAACCGGCTCCAGGAGAGCATTGGAACAGAGCGGGCAGCGCAGCAGCGACTGGAACTGGGTGACCTGCTCAAACGGGTTTCCCTGGGGTATTTCTCCAAGAATAACCTGGGCGACATTTTGGCTGCTCTGACCACGGAGCTGAGTACCCTGGAGCTGCAGAGCATGAAGATGGTGGATGCGGTCATCAACGGCTATCTGCAGGTACTGGTCATCGTTTTGTGCATGGCGTTCTTCTGCCCGGAGGCGGCGCTGGTGGCAGTAGTGGGCGTGCTGATGTCCGCCTTTGCCCTCAGGGGTATCGGGCGGCAGAGTGCCCGCACCGCTCCGGTGGGACATCGGGCCCAAGAGGCATTGTCCGGGGCAGCCATTGAGTACATCCACGGCCTTTCGGTGGTCAAATCCTTCGGCCAGGAGGGGGTGTCCTCCCAGCGGTTTTTTGAGGCGTGCCGGGCCAATAAGGACATCCGTATCAAAAACGAGTTTGGCTTTGTGCCCTGGAACTGCCTGCACCTGTTTTCTCTGAAGACCGCAGCTGTTGGCCTGGTGCTCACCGCCGGCTGGCAGACTATGAACGGAACCTTGGAGCTGCCGGTGCTCCTGATGGCTACCATGTTTTCCTTTACGATCTTCGGCAGTGTGGAGTCCATCAACGACGCCGCCCATATCCTTTCTGTCACGGACTCGGTGCTGGACCGTCTGGAAGAACTGGAGGGAACGGAACTGCCGGATCAGGATGGGAAAGACATCTCTCTGGAGCGTTACGACATCTGCTTCGACCATGTCTCCTTCGGTTACGAGACACGGGAGGTGATACACGATGTTTCCTTCCAGCTGCCGCAAAACAGCGCCACCGCCATTGTAGGGCCGTCCGGCAGCGGGAAGAGCACGCTCTGCGCATTGCTGGCCCGGTTTTATGATGTGGATCAGGGACGCATCACCGTGGGCGGCTATGACATCCGGAAGATGACCTGCGACAGCCTTTTGCGCAACATTGCTATGGTATTTCAGAATGTGTATCTGTTCCATGACACCATCCGCAATAACATCCGTTTTGGCCGTCCGGATGCTGCCGAGGAGGATGTGATCGCTGCAGCTAAAGCGGCCCGCTGCCATGACTTTATCATGGCGTTGCCCCAAGGGTATGACACCATAGTGGGAGAGGGCGGTTCCAACCTTTCCGGCGGAGAAAAGCAGCGCATTTCCATTGCCCGGTGTCTGCTGAAAGATGCCCCCATCATCATTCTCGATGAGGCCACCGCCAGCGTGGACCCGGAGAATGAGCATGAGATCCAGGAGGCGCTCTCTGCTCTGGTGCGGGGAAAGACCATCATCACCATCGCCCACCGTCTGGCTACAATCCAAAACGCAGACCGGATTTTAGTGGTGGAGGATGGCCGCATTGCTCAGCAGGGCACCCATCAGGAGTTGATGAGCCAGGAGGGAATTTACCGGAACTTTATCGAGATCCGACAGCGGGCTGAGGGCTGGCGGATATAAAATAAGTATGTGGGGAGGCAGATATGCCTCCCCACATACTGTTTTGGAATGATTCTTTGGATTTTGGCTTTGTATCACTTTCGCTTTGCCATTTTCCTGTACTCCAGCGGGAGCAAGCCGGTGCTTCTTCGAAACAGTTCCGCAAACCGGCTGGATGTAGAATACCCTATCGTTTGAGCAATCTGACCAATTTGCAGATCGGTATGAGCCAGCAGATATTCTGCCTGACTCATGCGGCGCTGCTGTATATACTCTGTGATCGTGCAGCCATAGACCTTCTTGAAGCTGCTTTTGAGTTTTGTCGTACCCATGCAGGCGATTTGTGCCAGACATTCTATGGGTACTTCACCAGCATAATGATCACTCAAATAGGCCGCTACGGTTTGAATCCGTTCCAAATCCTGAGAAGCCAGTTTGTGATCTGAAACTGAACGCTTTTTTTGATATTCAACCACAAGAGAGAGCGCCTCGGCTACCTTGCTCTCATAATAGAGTTTGGCTGCAATTCCGGTTCCACGGTAGCTCTGTAGTTCTGATAGAAGCCGGTACATTTCAGGGAACTCTGTTGTTTGGTCGATTTCCCGAAAAGCCTCGATGGGATTCCGATATTCTTCCGGATACTGTTTTTTCAGATAATCCTCATAATATGCGGGGGTGATCTCGATGCCGATGGATCGAACCGGTATATTTTGGTGGACGATTACTTGATATGGCTTGTATCCGCCCACATAGGTTTTGATGCATCCGGCTGACAACCGGCGATACGGCGACAACTCTTCACCGGAGATAGAATCGTAACGGGTAATACTGAGACATTCCGGGAGATCAAATTCCAGCATAAAATCCTTATTAAAAGAGAAGTTGTGTATCTTGATGTCGAACAGATCCCTTTGCCCGTAGGTCCAATAGGAACCTTCGCCAACTTCCGGAGATAGCTTCCAGCAAAGCCCCAGAGGACCATACTGATCATTATCTGGTTCCGGTACAAAACCGTGCTTTTTCAGTAATGGCGCATAGTATTGCTCGATGATACCGGTCATTACAATAGATACGCCTCCCTTGTTTTGCAATGATTAGACGAATTTTTGAAATGATAAGACGAACCTTACTCCAAATGATTGAAAGCAGATTGAACATGGTGTAATTATATATAACGGTTAGCCGTCTCTAACCAAAGGATAGCATACCTATCACATAAAGTCAACGCATTGCAAAATAGGAGGATCAACATGAGCAATCAAATCAATCCCGCAAAAAAGAGTCTCACGATCAAAGATCTTGTGACAACCGGCATTTTCAGCGCAATTTTCTTGGTGTTTACCATGATCGGCGGTATTTTCTTTGCACCAAACCCAGTTTTGACATTCTATATGCCGATGGGTGCAGCATTGCTGTGCGGCCCTGTATATCTTCTGATGATCGCCAAGGTGCAGAAGCGGTGGAGCGTCACCATTCTTGGCATCATTATGGGGATCGTCTGGTTTATTACCGGAATGCACTGGGCTTTTTCTTTAGGCTATATCGGAATGGGGATTATCGCCGATCTGGTAGCTGGCGCGGGAGATTACCGCAATAAGGCGGTCAATCTGCTGTCCTATATGCTGATGTCGCTGGGCAGCGTTTATACCTATGTGGTGTTTTTTATTGATCCGCAAGGCTGGGCCAGCACGATGCTGGAAAACGGCACGGAACAGTCCTATATTGACACAATGAGCGCGTCTGCTCCTTCCTGGCTGTTGGCTGTTATCATTATCGGAACGCTGGCGATTGCTGCGTTCAGTGGTTGGATCGGTGGAAAGTTGCTGAAAAAGCAGTTTGAAAAGGCTGGGATCACCGCATGATTGGCGGAGCGTTATCCAGGCGTGGACTGTGGCTGGACCCAAGAACGAAGATATTATTGCTCCTGTTGTGTATCCTTTCTGCCATGATGGCTCCATCCTTATTCTATGAACTGGGTCTTGTGGTGCTGATCGGGCTGCTCGGCATTTGCTTTGGAAAGTGGAAGTATGCCTGGAAAGGAGTGCTGTTCTACGCGCTGATCGTTCTGCTCACCTTCTGGATTATGGATACCCTGACTGGAACTTGGCGCACCATGTTTATCGCTTTTTTAGGGTTGTTCCATAAGGTCTACCCCTGCGGGATGCTGTCCGGCATTGTCATCTCCACTACAAAGGTCAGCGAATTCCTCTCGGCGATGAATCGCATCCATGCACCCCAAAAGCTGGTAATCCCCTTGGCGGTCATGCTGCGTTATATCCCTACCATTCAGGAGGATTGGCGGTTTATCAAGGATGCGATGCGGATGCGGGATGTCTCACCTTCGCTTAAGGGGCTCCTGACACATCCCGGAATAACGGTGGAGTGTATCTATGTTCCGTTGATGATGGCGGCATCCAAAGCGGCGGATGAACTGTCCATCGCTTCCATCACCCGCGGCATTGAAAACCCAAAGCCTCGAACTTGTCTGGTGCAGATCCATATTGGTTTGATGGACATTGCGGCAGTCTTTTGCTTTGCAGGCGCGTTGGTTGTCGGGCTTTATGGAAAGGGGGTGCTGGGATGATTGAGTTAAAGCATGTGTCATTTACTTATCAAGGACAAAAAGGAGACGGGCTGCAAGACATCAACCTGACCATAGAGGACGGAGAATGTGTGCTGCTCTGTGGCCGGAGCGGCTGCGGGAAGACCACCATCACGAGGCTTGTAAACGGTTTGATCCCGCAATTCTACGCAGGAGAACTGGCGGGCAGCGTACTGGTGGATGGTCAGGAAGTCAGTGATCTTCCCATGCACCAGATTGCCGCAAAGGTTGGATCGGTGTTTCAAAACCCAAGGACACAGTTTTTTAATGTGGATACAGACAGCGAGATCGCTTTTGGTATTGAAAATCAAACACTTCCAGTTTGCCAGCTGAGAGAACGCGTGGATCGTACATCGGCAGAACTGCACATTGAAAACCTCCGTAATCGCAACATCTTCGAGTTATCCGGTGGAGAAAAGCAAAAGATAGCGTTTGCTTCGGTCTATGCGATGAATCCTCAAATATATCTTTTGGATGAACCGTCCTCCAATTTGGATATGCGTTCCATTCAAGAATTGGGAGAACATCTCAGGCTGATCAAATCGCAGGGAAAAACCATATTGATTGCAGAACATAGGTTGTACTATTTGATGGATCTGGTGGACCGGATTGTGTATTTGGAACATGGGAAAATCACACAGGTCTTTACGCCGGAAGCATTTCGGCAGATGTCGGAGGATACCCGGGAACAAATGGGCCTTCGAGCGATTGATTTGCATCGTGTTCTCCCACCGCGGGATCATTCCCTTGCGCCTGTTTCAGATCCTATCTTGGAACTTAACAATGTAGCCCTTCACTATAAGAAGAGAACCATTTTGCACGACATCAGCTTTACAGCAGTAAAGGGAGAGGTAATTGGCGTCGTTGGCCACAATGGGGCCGGAAAAACGACCTTTTCCCGTGCTTTGTGCGGGCTTCATAAGGCCTGTGATGGTCAATTCTTTTGGAACGGTCTGTCCATGGCTCACAAAGATCGCCTGCGGCATTCCTATATGGTCATGCAGGATGTGAACTACGAGCTTTTTGCGGATAGTGTGGAGTCAGAATGTACATTCGGTATCCGCAATCCGAAACAGACGCTCGTTGACGCAACACTGGAAGAGTTGGCCCTGGCCCCATTCAGAGACCGCCACCCCAATACCCTGTCCGGAGGTCAAAAGCAGCGGGTGGCGGTAGCGGTCAGCATGATTTGTGGGAAAGACCTGCTGGTGTTTGACGAACCGACCAGCGGGCTGGATTTTGACAGCATGACACAGGTTGCGGGTCTGATCCGGCGGCTGTCTGATATGGGAAAAGTCATCTTTATTGTCACACATGATTTTGAATTTGTCAGTCGTACCTGTTCCCGCATCCTCCACTTTGATGAAGGAGAAATGCCTGACGATGTGCCTGTTACCATGGACACTCTCCCTACATTGAGAGAATTGTTCTCCATTTCAGAAAGCAGGCCGGGACGGACAGAACACAGGAAAAGCCGATTCTGTTCTGCCGATTGCTGACGATTGAAAAAGCCGCATGGTGGAATGTTCCCCATGCGGCCTCTTGGGTTCTATTATTGAAGTCCCCTGGCGAGGTATTCCTCCAATACCTTGGAATACTGCTCTCCCAGAACGGCGGGATATTGGCAGTGAACATAGCCTTCCCGGACTGTAAAGGAAGCGGACGGATAGTGCTTTGAGACAACCCTGCGCGCGGTCTTGGCGCTGATGTCCTCACTGCCATACTCAAAAAACAGGTGAGCTTCCAACTCCTTTGGATAGTTGGGAAAGGTGCAGTCCGAACAGGCGGCAGCGATGGCTTGCAAAGTTTCCGGACGAATTTGTTCAAAGGTGTGCCCCATGATAAGGCCGAGCGTCTCCCCATAGATTTTCGTCATCCGCTGTGCAGACAAACCGGGATGTTGCTGTGCTTTCCGATGTTTTGACAGAAACATACGGGTCGCCATCATCCGTAGAAAAGCAGCATTGGAATGGAGGGGGCACCCCTCTAAGACTGCGGTGTGAACTTTGAATGTGGGCATGGCAATCAACTGCATCGCCACCACGGCACCGATGGATGCACCAAACACTAACTTCAGATCAATCCATCCCTGCGTTGTCAGCCAGTCGGCCAGCGTTTCTGCCTCTTGTTGGGCGCTTTGAAAGATCCCAGTATCTGTTCCATGGCCTGTCAGATCCGGCGCGATCACACAATGACTGTTCCGCAGTTCGCCCAGCAGAGGCAGCATACTTTTCCCGTCCAGAAGCATGGGGTGCAGAACAACGATTTTGGGATTAGATGGATCTCCAAAATACTGTATTTTCATAAAGAATCTTTCCTTTCCATATCGTTTACCTCCGTGAAAGAACTCCAGCATGCTCTGCGATATTCCGCAGGGGAGCGTCCGGTGTTTCGCCGGAAGATCTCTGCGAAACGGCTGGGATTCTGATACCCAACAATGGCCGCCACCTGGCTCACCGGCAGGTCGGTTTCCCGCAGCAGCCGCCCAGCCTGCTCCGTTCGCTGCCCCTGAATGTATTGGGTAATCGTGCAGCCATACCGGACATGGAAGGCGTCCTTCAGCTTGGAAATGCTCATGCAGCCAATGCGGCCCAGCCGTTCCAGCAGCAGCTCGTCAGCACAGTGGGCCGTGATGAAGGCTGCCACATCGGCCAGTCGTACCGCATCCTCTGCACTGACAGAACGGCGGCTCCCGCGCTTCAGGTGCCGCTCCACCACCAGCGCCACTGCTTCCGCCACCTTTCCATCGTAGAACAGACGGGCAGGAAGCCCCTCCCCCCGGTAGTCACGCACCTGTTTCAAGAGCTGCACCATTTCCGGGAAGTGCTCTGTCTGATCCAGCGTTTGAAAGGACTCCAGCAGGCTTTGATACTCCTCGGGAAACTGGCGGCGCAGATAATCCCGGTAGTAAGCCGGGGTGATCTCCACGCCAATGGAAACGATGGGGATCTGCCTGTGGATGAGTGCCCGGTATGGTTCCCGACCTCCGATAAAACTTTTGACACAGCCTGGAATAAGACGGCGGCAGGGGGAGAACTCCTCCCCGGAAATTGATTCATACCAGGTGACACTGAGACTCTCCGGCCAATGGAACTCCAGCAGCTGATCCTCATGGAAAAAGAAATCATGAATTTTGATGGTGTAGAGATCCTGCTGCCCGTAGGTCCAGAAAAAACCGCCGCCCTGCCGGGAGCTATGACGCCAGCACAGCCCCATGGAGCCGTAACGCCGGTTCTCCGGATCTGGAATAAACCCGTGTTCCTCCATCGCCCGGCCATATTGCTGCTCCAAGTCTTTATTTGCCGCCATAACCTGTCACCACCTCGATCAGCCACATCTCCACCCCAATCAGCCGGAACCGCGCCCAAAGCCTTGCGATACCGCTGTTTTGCCGGTAGGATGGATGTTGGTTAGTATCTGCTAACTAAAATATCACTTCCCGGCGCTCTCGTCAAGCCGGGGGAAGGAGGAACAGACGATGAAAGAAAAACGGCCATCACCGGTGATGCGGCTGCTGCAGTGGGCCGGGCCGGAACGGAAATGGCTGATCCTGTCCGTTTTGTGTGCCTTTGGCAGCGGTATTCTGGTCATCACATCGTATATCGGCATTTACCGGCTGATGGATGCGGTGCTCTCCGGCGCCTGTACCAAAGCAGTTATCGCCGACTGCGCTTTGCTGGTCACGGCGGGCACCGTGGGAAGGCTGGTGCTGCTGGGTACTTCGGGTGTGCTGTCTCACAAGGGAGCCTATGGGGCACTGTTTCGAGTGCGGTGCATGGTAACGGAGCATCTTGCCAAAGTGTCTCTTGGAGCCTTGGACGAGCGGAGCACCGGCGCGGTCAAAACTGTTCTCAATGAGGACATCGAGAAGTTGGAACTGTTTCTGGCCCACAACCTGCCGGAATTTGTGGCCTATCTTACAGGGCCGGTTGTGATTTTCCTGTATCTGCTCTCCGTCAATGCCCCTCTGGCCCTGGTCTCCCTGATCCCGCTGCCCCTGGCCGGCATTGTGATGGCGGTCATCTTCCGAAGAATGAAGGGGGTTTTGTCCGATGTCAACCACTCCTTGGTAGGCTTTAATTCCGTGATGATCGAGTACATCTCCGGTATGCGGCTGATCAAAGCGTATAACATGGGCAGCCGCTCCTTCCAGAAGTTTTCCCATGCCATTGAGGAGGAGAACCGGATCTGGAACCTGGTCACACACAAGACGGCTCCGCCCTATGCCGCCTTTCTGCTGCTGGTGGAATGCGGGATGGTGCTGATGGTTCCAGTAGGCGGCCTGCTTTTCCTCCGGGGAAGCGTTACCGGCAGCGTATTTCTGCTCTTTGCCTATGTGGGCGGGATGTATCTCACCGAGATCCTGCCCCTGCAAAAACTGGCCACCACCTTTGCTCAGGCGCTTTCCGGCGTGAAAAAGGTGGAGGAGATCCTGGATCTGCCCACCTTTTCCGGCGGCGCGGCCTTTCCGGAGACCTGCGGCATTACCCTGGATCATGTCTCCTTTTCCTACGATGGAAAGACCGATGTGCTCAGGGATTGCTCCCTCACTGTGGCACCGGGGGAAAAGGTTGCGCTGGTGGGGGTGTCCGGTGCAGGCAAAAGCACCGTGATCCAGCTGATGGCCCGCTCTTACGATGCGACCCAGGGAACGGTCCGCATCGGCGGCAGAGATGTGCGGGAGCTGGACTACGAGGACCTGCTGGACCATATCTCCCTGGTGTTCCAGAAGACCTTTCTGACCCGGGGCAGCGTGCTGGAAAATATCCGCATGAACTCGGGAGCAACACTGGAGCAGGTGCGCGAGGCTGCCAGACTGGCGCAGATCGATGATTTCATCCAATCGCTGCCCCAGGGCTATGAAACCAAGGTGGGTACTTTCGGCTCCCGTTTCTCCGGTGGGGAGCGGCAGCGGATTGCCATCGCCCGGGCTATTTTGAAAAACGCCCCCATTCTGATCCTGGATGAAGCCACCTCAGCGGCTGATCCGGAAAACTAGGTGGAGATCGACCGGGCCATTGAAAACCTGTGCCGGGGCAAGACAGTTGTGATCGTGGCCCACCGGCTGGGCGCCATCAAGCTGTGCGACAAGGTGGCAGTGGTGGAGAACAACACCATTACCTGCTGTGGTACCCATGAAGAGGTGCTGGAGAAAAATGAATACTACCGCAGGGCTTGGGCGGATTACCGGGCTGCCCGTGCCATTGCCTATTCCGTGGAAGGGGGTGTGCAGCATGCGTGAGGCAAATGTGTTCCGTAAAAATCGGGCATTCTATTCCGGTGTGATCCTCACGGTAGTGGAAGGGCTGCTGTCCGGGTGCAGCTACTTGTCCATTTATATGGTTCTGTCCGGGCTGGCTGAGGGCAGCCTGAGCGCACAGCGGCTCGGGCTGCTGACTGCGTTTCTTGCGGGCATCTTCCTGATTCGACTGGTCATTTACGCCGCCGGTTACACGCAGGTTCAGCTGGGCGGAGCTGCTGTTTCCAAAGGACTGCGGCTTCGGCTGGGTGACAAACTCAAACAGATCCCTCTTTCCCGCTTCACCCAGGGACAGGTGGGAGAGTATGTGAATACCATGACCAGCGATGTGGGCAGCTACGAGAAGATCCTGACCCACTCCAGCGGCAACATCACCAAAAACGCTGTGCTGGCCGCCATGCTGGTAGGCTTTGTATGCAAGGTGTATCTGCCGGCGGGGCTGATTCTTTTCTTGGTGGTAGCGGGGCTGATCCCCAATCTGTGGCTGTCCTTCCGTGTTGTTGCCAAATACGGCGTGGCCAAGCATGAGGTCAGTGCCGAGACGGTCAGCAGCATCGTGGAGTACATCGACGGCATCCAGACCTTCCGTGCCTATCATATGGGTGGCGTCCAGAATCAGGCCACTACCGAGGCGATGCGGAGGTTCAGTCGGGTGTGTTATCTGTACGAGGCAAAGGGCATCCCTATTGGCTTCGGGTATAACATTCTCAGCTGGTGCAGTGTGCCGGCCATCATGGCGTTGGCAGCCGGTCCCTGGGCAGCCGGTACGCTGAGCAATGTGGATTATCTCATGGTCTCCATGCTGCCCATTCTGCTGACCAAGCTTACCACTGCCATTTCCATCGATCTCTTTGAATGGAAGCACCTGATGGTCTCCAAGAACAATATCCTCCAGGTGATGGCGGAACCGGAGGAGAGAGGTTCCATGGCGCCCTTCCATCCCGCTGAGCAGAACATCACCTTCCGCTCGGTCTCCTTCTCCTATGTGCCGGGAGAGCCGGTGCTGAAGGAACTGTCCTTTACGGCGCCGGCAGGAAAGCTCACCGCCATTGTAGGAGACTCCGGTTCCGGAAAATCCACCATTCTCAATCTGATCGCCAAATACTACGAACCGCAGAGCGGCGACATCTCCATTGGAGGGCAGTCCATTGAGACCGTGGCGGCAGAACGGGTGCTGGAGCAGATCTCCATGGTGGATCAGCAGGTGTTCCTCTTTGACGATACAGTTCGAGAGAATATCCGCCATGCCCGCCCCTCAGCCACAGACCGTGAGGTGGAGGCCGCCTGCCGTGCGGCTGGATGTGACGGCTTCATACAGAAGCTGGAGCATGGCTATGACACCCCTATTGGGGAAAACGGAAACTTTCTCTCCGGCGGGGAGCGTCAGCGTCTGTCTATCGCCCGGGCTATTTTGAAAAACAGCCCCATCTTGCTGCTGGATGAGGCAACTGCCTCACTGGACATTGAAAACGAGCTGGCGGTCAAGCGGGCGATCCTGGGGCTTTTGTCAGAGCGGAAGACAGTAATCATGATTGCACATACCCTGTCTATCGTCCGAAATGCGGATCAGATTCTGGTGGTAGCAGACGGGAACATTGCAGAGTCCGGCACTCATGAGGAGCTCCTGGCCAGAGGCGGAAAATATGCCGCTATGTGGGCAGCTGAGCAAAGACTGTCTAATTAAGTGGAGATGCTTCCCCGGCACTGCCAACGATTCTTTCTCCTTTTATCCCAATAAAGGAATCAACCGGAGTGCAAATTGCTACCCAGTTGATTTCCTTGCCAGAATGTTCATGGCTGCAGACAGAGAAGCGGCCGCTGACAGAATATCCTTGTCAACGACCGCTTTTTGTCATAATTCAGAATTCTGGAATCACGCCATTATAGCGATCCGCCTTTTCCAGAAGCGGCCCTCTGGCGCCCATGGTGAAGGCAATGTCGCTGCTGCGGATGGATAAGAGCCGCATCCCTGGAGTTATGCGGAGAAAATCCATCATCGGTTTTGTCAGACGAACCTGCCCGTCTGCTGTCACAGAGAGCCAGCAGTAGGAGCGGCCCTTGTAAGGAAGGAAAGTACCCTCCGCGGCGGTATAGTCCCGCAGCTCGGGCAGATCGGCCAGAATATGGCCCAGCTTGGATGGCAGGAGCAGCCCCTTTCTGGTCACGCAGAATCCACCGGTCACCTTGCTTCCGGTAAAGAGATAGACTTTGCCTTCGGCGGTGATCTGGTATTCCGACATGGCCTGGATGGGAAACTGAATTTTGCCGGATTCTTGAATGTTGGATTTTCCAAAAACAAACTTTCCGCCTTTGTTCATCTGCGGCATTGGTATTGCTCCTTTCTCATTGTACGCCTCTGACACAGAGCAGCGCTAGGGGAAGATACATAAACAGCAGGGTCAGCCGCTGCCACAGCCCCTCCCATGCGATCACGGTGTGGGCAAACCGGGGCTTGTCCGCCATAACGAACAGCACGAAGAATACCAACGCCAGGAGAAAGCACGCCAGCGCACACAGGGCAAGGCCGGTCTGCCTGCCTTTGAAATAAAACAGTGCAACGACCAGCGGAGCGAAGGTCAGCGCCAGAAAACCCAACACCGACCCGAAACCGTGAATCTTTGCGGACAAAGTCTCCATCGCCTTGGTTTCTGATACAGGAAACAATCCTGACAAAATGCAGCCGCCCAGAGCGTAGATGATCAAGATTGCCGCCAGAGCCAGACTAAGACCGCCGGACCGGCCCCAAAGGAGGGGGCACAGCTGGGCGCAGGTCAGCAGAATGGCTGTCCCCAGGAAGAGTAGCCATAGAGTATAGACCGTGTGGAAGGGGGCGCTTCGGTTTCCCAGCACACTCATGACCTGCCGGGTGTGGCGGTAGCCCGGATAGGTGGGCGCCAGCAGAAAAGGAATGACCAGATCCAGCAGTAAAAACAGGGGCAGAAGGGAGTAAAAGGTATGTTTCATAGGCAGTTTTCCTAATTCCTCATTGCGCCTTGATGAAATGGAAGTCACAGCAGTCCGCTCCGCTGCCCAGCGTTCCGTTGCGCAGGAAGTTTATTTTGGGAGCCAGTCCGGAGAAGGAGATGTCATCACTTTCGCAGAATACACAGCACAGCTCCGGGCACCCGAATTGTTTCGTAACATCCCAGTAGAGGCAGCGGTGCAAATTGAAATGGATATCTTGGCAGTCACAGCGCACCCACTCTGTTTGCCATCCCTCTGGAGGAAAGTGCTTTTTCATGTGTCGTTTGACGCCCGTCCGGAAAATGAGATAAGCAAAAGGAAGCGAACCTAATTTTTGCATTTCGGCTTTTTTATCTATGGCAGCTTTGTGTGCTGTTTCTCGTACCAACAACAATGCCTGATCTTCTTGAATACCATGTTTCAAAAGCGCTTTGTAATATGACATCAAAGGAAACAGCCTGCTCTGAAGATGCTCCTCGATCACATGATTGCCCCGGTCATTCCCGTGCTGGCACAAATCCTGGTAAAGTTCCTCAGCCTGTTGAAGTAAGGTACAGCCTGTTTCCTGACCAAAGGCACGGATGCAATCGTCTTCCAAAAAGAAAAGAGCTGTGTTACTGGTCTGCATCCGTCTGTCCCTCCGAGATTTTTTTGAATACATCATAAGCGTGCTTCTCCAGCACATCTGCCTTTGTGACGGCAATGCCCCATTTCTCGTCGCCAAACACAATCAAAGTGTCTCCGGCTTTAATATCAAAGACCTGTCGAGCCTCCTTGGGGATAATGATCTGCCCACGCTCCCCAACCTTCACCGTTCCGAAAATATAGTGTCCCTTTGTGGTTTCCATGCGTATACCCCCATGATACATATAAATATGAAATGCATACTTGTATGTATTTTAGCGTTATCAAGGAAAAATGTCAAGGGGCGGAAGTGTGCGGTGACTGGATTTTGGGAACAGGAACTCAAGCCTTCCGTTTTCAAAATAAGAGATACCTGCAGTTCCTTATGTTTTAGAACTGTGGGTATCTCAGAAAGGGCAAAGTATATGGATGTTAATTGTCATCAGCAATCGAAAGGTGTGCCATGCGGCGATACTCCAGCGGCGGGCAGCCGAAGTGCCGAACAAAAACTGCGGCAAATTTGCTCTGATTTTCGTAGCCTACCTGTGCTGCGATCTCCGCCACTCGTAATTCACTGCTCTGCAGCAATTCTGCTGCTCGGCGCATCCTCACCTCTCGTAAAAATGTGGAGAGGTTTTCTCAAAACACACCGCGGAAGTAATTCTTGAGACTGGTTTCGGCCACCTGGAACCGATCCGCCAACTCCCGCGCCGTGTGGTTCTGGCTCAGGTCTGCGCACAGGATGTTCCGTGTCTCTCTGGCGATGGATACTTGGGAGCTGGTAAAATAGCGGACTGTGGGACTGGTTTCAAGAGGCTGGCGTTCTACCTTCCAAAGCAGCTGGGCGGAGAGAAGTTTCAGCAGTCCCACTTCCTCCGAATCTCGAAGCTGCCACAGGTCATCCAGCAATGTCTGTACACAGGCAGGCGTGGGTCCCAAATAGAGTCGGCGGGAGGTATGCAGGTGCTCTACGATCCCCTCTGGGCTTACTTCCCCCTCCTGAAACAGTGGATAAGGACGATGGGCCAACATATCCAGATCCAAAAACAACTCGACACCCTCATAGAGACCGCTGGGGTAGCGATACTCCTCCTGAGCCTGCTGGGTTCCTACGGCCATGTGTCCTTGAGAGAGGAAGGCAAACTGTCCATCCTCCAG
>ENA-ORNW01001416-ORNW01001416.1-human-gut-metagenome-genome-assembly--contig:-NODE-1416-length-18480-cov-12.192402_pt1 | contig 18480 bp, 21 predicted proteins | sample MGYA00242121_ERZ509034 | MGnify/ENA primary metagenome ERZ509034 (study PRJEB26280, sample SAMEA2338689) | human gut metagenome | biome: human gut; feature: human-associated habitat; material: faeces... | reverse complement strand
AGGGATAAATCATCGGGTATCCTCCGACTTGTTGTGGCTGGAAGGCTCCTATTCCCACTCCGCTTATCAGGGCCATGTCAGCGTCAAAAATGATAGGTTGGTTAGGATCATAGTCGAAGTCTCTGACAAAGAACATTCTGACCTCCTTCTCGCTGATTTCCTTTATTCTGAACTGTGCCATTCCAGAAGTGCTCTCATCTAATGTTTCCTGCACCCGTAGTTCCATTTCTTCAATGCTCATATTTGTATTGAGTACTTCTCCGTTTGCTATAAAATAGTTTTTCATAGTTTAGTTTTTTGTGATTTAATGGTTAGTGTAATATCCCAATCCTTTTTCAAATAAGATTGTAAATCTCTGTATGCATCAATTCTCCGCCGTTCTCTCGGCATGATTGATAAAGCCTCCTGAAGCGTGAGGATAATGCAGAATCCGGTTTTTAAATCATCCCCATACTTGCTTCGGAGTGATGCTACGTCTTTTTTGTATTTCTCAGGGATAGGTCTGTTGCTGTCTTTTGTCACGATAACACTTGGCTCAGCATTATTTTCCAAGCGATTAGAAACAGAAACTTTTTCAGCTCCTAATATCCTACTTATAAAATCGATAAACATTAAATGCGATTTATATTTCAGGAGTAAGGATTTGAGCTGGCGAGAATAGCGTTTTAGCGATTTGGAAAGGAGAAAGAATAAAAGAAAAGTGTCCTCAAATCAGATTTATAACCATGAATATCAGACACTCTTCTTATGAGTATTGTTTCTTCATTAATAAGGCTTTCAGTGCTTTTTACAGAAAGGATTATATGACGCTGACGTAATACTTAAACAACTAAGAGGTCAGATCCCATTATTTTCCATACCCTTTAATCATCAATAACTTTCCCAACCCTTTCTCTTTCACCATACCTATTTATATATATAAGGCGCCAGAACCAGAGACAGACTTGATCACCACCATTTCCCGATCAATAAAGCCAAACATATAATTGCTTTTTCATGGGAACTGTTATATCTTTGTGATGAAAAAACAAAACCAAAACATATTACAATGGCAACAACTAAGAAAACAACAGCTAAGAAAACAGCAACAACTAAAAAGACTACAACAAAGAAGACAGCCACAAAATCACCTGTAGAAATCATTACTCCTGATATTGTAGGAACCAGTGCGGGTAAGATCTGGAACACACTTAACGGATCAGAGGAAGCATTGACTGAAAAAGAGTTGTTGAGTCTGACTAAGCTTTCCGGACAATCATTATATCTCGGATTAGGATGGCTGGCACGTGAGGGAAAACTGGAATCTGATGGTAAGGAATTTAAACTGGCATAAAAGAAGCGATAGAAAAGAAGTGGCTCATTGGGGTAAAAACAACTCCTAAACCACTTCAAACTCTCACCGTAAACCAATAATACCCTGATTATCCAAAAGACAAGTAGAGTAACCTTTTTCTTTTCCTTACAAACTTCTTGAATTTCTTACAATGGAAAGATGTTTACTAATTTATTTTTGTGAAGATCGAAGTGAATTAGAATGATATAAAAGTATGATAATTCTATATGATACTCATTTTTACAAAACATTCTGTAGCCATTCGATTTTTGCTATCAGAAATAAAAATCAATCTAACCGCTATATAGAATATTCGATTTTACAAGTTGTATATCTTCTAAATTATAACCATTGATTTACAAAAAAAGAAGAATGGACTGTTCTTTCAAATATGTATTATTTGTTGGACCAATTGCAATCCCTTTTAGCGCCTTTGGGAGCAGTGATACCTCTATATATAAGGTATTATATAACCATTTCGTGTTCGAAATTGCACTCGCCTGCTATCGTTGCAATAAATGGCACCTCTTGTTTCATTTTCATAACTAATACTGCGTTCTTTGCTCCTAAACAAGTTGTAATAACATCGTTAATAGTTATTGTATTACGATGTTGTTCTTAGTCTTCTTTAGAAAGTTTTGAAGCAAATGAAGTAAACCGTCCTGTTTGTATAAGATTGCAAAAATTATTAAACTGTTGTTCTATATTATCCTTGCCATATGTACATTTGACCATTATTTCATAGCCCTCTGTTAATTCATCATAGTCAAAAATCAAAGCGCAACCATTACCATTTGCAGCATACATACTCCACATACTAAAATTATCCTTACACGATGAAAAAGATATTATATAATAGCTGAGAAATACCTCTGGTAATATAGACAGATTTTGAATACCATTAATGGCTGCTATTCTTAAAACTATATGTACAAATGTACAAAGCCCCGGAGAGTTACCCCACTAGAGGCTTGTTTGTCTATTCTGAAAACTGAATCCACATTCTTCATAATATTCATCCGTTCCCTCAATCACTCCTAAAATGCAGTGTCGATGCCAGAGCAGAAGAACTCCACCTCTGCGTTCCCTCTCTCGCCAGTAATTATATCCGGTTTCCACATCAGTACATTGCATGCATCAGGCATAGGCAGCAATGTCAGCCTCCTCCGGCTTGTATAATATTTATCAATCTAATTTTGGGAATGTACGCCATGAAATGAAACAAGCGGAAAAGAAGCATCAAAGACTTCAAAAAACATTATATCCAGTTTTAATTCCATGTTGTTTATTTGGACATAAAGACTCTATCAGATAAAACCCACAGCCTTCTTCAAAGTTATAAGTATTCTATGCGGGTTTCATAGAATAATAGCAATGGTATTTTATTCTATACACCAAGGCTTCTATTCCCTATACTTTACAAGCATGACAACAGGATTTGATTCTTCATTCAATTTTGCTGCAATCTCTTTTAGGGGATTTTTCAGCTTATTATCAGCGTAAGCCTCAATAAGTCGGTCTGCCATCAGATTCTGATAGGTAGCAACATCTCCATTACCGACATTTTCTGTCATATTTACTTCCTGTTTATTTATATAATCAGCATTAACAATTACAGGCTTGTAAAATGCATCTTCTTCTTTATCATACATCAGGTCTGTAGCTGGGAATCCTCTTCCTTTTGAAAAGTCAAACTTCTTTTCTATTATCTTAAAAAAATAATATCGGTCTGTTACAGGTCCCATTGTGATAAGTACCTCCGGTTCACCGGATGACTGTTTAACTATGAAAGGATTCAACTGATTATTGTCCGGTCTATAGCTATAAACAGTATCGGAAGATGTTTCAACAAGAAGCCAGTTATTTTGACAAGGTATAAGAGCACGTACTGTTGTTGCTGTTATAACATCCCCCTGACGTACAAATGGAGCCTTAACTGTTTTGAATGGAATTGAAATACCACGGGTAACACTACCGTCCTTCTTCGATATAATGGAATGATAGAACTCCTTGTCCTTTTCTTCTCCGTCCCTATAATATACAGTCATATCATAACAGATAAGATTATTTTTGTCATAATTGAAAATATCCATATAATCTGCGCCACCAACAGTATTGAAACTGCGCTTGAAATTACCATACAAATCATATACCAGTATTTTCTTTGAAGAGTTGACAAAAATCTCCTCATTATCTTCATCCAGAACAGCACTTACGATGAAAGCATATTCTTCCCCACCCTGTCCTTTTCTGTTTATCTTTCTTATTCCTTTACCGGTTTTCCTGTCAAAGATATATATATATCCATCATTGACATAGTTTTTTGTCAATATGTATTTATCACTAATTGCCATTACCACCCCTTGCGTAATGAATTCATCTGTAGTTTCCAACGGAATATACTCAACATCCATAAAATCCTGAAGGGCTATTTCTTTTTTTAGAAAACAATTATTTTTTACATCCACGGTAATATATTTACTGTCTGTGTCAGTCTGATTGCAGCTTTCCAGACCTATACCGATAAAAAATAATAGGGTAAAAGCCCAAATATTTGTCTTTTTCATAAAATATTTATTTTAAAAATTAGTAATCGCATTTTATAGAATCAAGAGCCAGAGTATCCATAGCAAGCCTGAAGCCACCGTATTCATCTTTATATCTAGAGAGATCATAATCTATGTATGATACCCTACAGCCTGTGGCTGTTCCACCCCAGCTACCACCTCGCAATATTCTCCGATAATATGAATAAGTACCTTTAAACGGCCAGCCCTGATGAATCTGCTTACCATTATTATAGTATTCCTTGGTATATAAGTCATTGCACCATTCCCAGACATTGCCACTCATATCATACAATCCAAGTTCATTAGGCTTTTTCATGCCGACCGGATGTGTAGTACCTTTCTCTCCATGTCCATCATGCTTATAATTATCTATATACCAAGCTACTTCATCAATTTTATCATTCCCACTGTACTTATATTTTTTGCTTCTTTCACCACCCCGTGCAGCATACTCCCATTCAACCTCTGAGGGTAATCTAAACTGTTTTTTTGTCAATATCGTCAGTTTGGTAATAAAAATCTGAGCATCCTTCCAGCTTACATTTTCTACAGGACATTCTTTGCATCCCACGTTATAGGAAGGATTCGTATGCTCTCCCATTACTGCATTCCAGAGCCCCTGAGTAACTTCATATTTTCCTATGTAAAATGAGTTTACATTTTCTTCATGAGGTGGCTGTTCGTTAGCTTCACAATCATCACCTTGTTCACTTGTTCCACCCATCATAAAAGTTCCACCTCTGACCTTCACCATCTCAAAAGTTTCCCCGTTTACAGTAAAAGTCAAATCAGGCTCTCTTACAGAAGGACTTTCTTGGGAACAAGCCATCATTAGACATATAAAAAATAAAAGAGTAACTATTTTTAACTGCATAGCTTAAATGAGTTATAAATATAAGTAAATTTATAATACAAATTACAATATAGTTATAAACCGTATTCTTTGATTTTTTAATTTATAATTCCGTATCTACTTTTATTTTGTCTATCATTTTTTGTTCATCACATACCAGGCATAGTTCCCGATGTACTTTTATTTGCAAATATATGAAAGTATGTAACATAAGCAACAATTTACTGAATATATTTCAACTTTTCGTTTCAAATATCAGCAATAATGATATGGATATTTGATTGTTTCCTTCTCTCTTTCCACCCTCAAGAGGAAAAGGAGCGGAAGCAGGACGGGGAAATTACAAGACCTATGTTTTGATTAATTTTTGAATAGATAAAATTGAAAAAGCTATATAAAAACATTATTTCCGACCCATTTCCCTGACATTACCGCTCTTCTTTTTCTTGAGGTGGGGGAAGGAGAAGATAACAGAACAATAAAATATCAAATCTATCCGGACTATAACTGGGAAGAAGAAAGCTACAAACCAATTCCTGGCTGCTACAACCAACAAAAAAGACTAGAATATCAATCAACGGCTGGAATATTAATGTGATGACTGGTAAATGAACAGTATCGCAACTCTTCCACATTCTCTTACTCTTTATAACAAATTTGATTCGGGTTAAGTCGAAGACGGAAGTACAGATGAAGTATGAGTATGGTACATAACCGTAAGGATGGAATATTTTAATCACATAAATGCTTATTCTTTAAGCTTTTGTACATGATTTGCACACTTTTTTATTCCACTCTGTCTTTCAGTTATGTACTACATTCCACTTCATTCCATACCCTCGTTTCCGACTTACCCCTAAAACCGATAATACCCTGAATCCCAAAGAGAACAAGTAGAATTACCTTTTTCTACTATACCTATATATAAGACCTCGGATTTTTTGGACAGTAAGAGGTTTTAATTGAATATCAGAATTATATCTATTCATTTTCGTCCATAGTCAATAATAAACAGAGCATTATCATCCAAACAACTACTCCGACCGACAATCATCTTATTTCATCAGTCATAAAAATGCACTACCATTTATCACAAACAATAGTGCATATAACTTTAAATCTGATTCTAATGAAACAACAGGAAGTATGGCAGCAAGTACCAGCTTCCATTGAAAAAACAAAGAACATACTGCTATTTTCACAAACCACAATATACAACAAATACAAGTGTATAAATAAAACCTGTTTTATTGATTTAAAACACAAAACTTGCATGACTATCTTCATAGGATATAATGTAAAATGGATTCTACATGTTTCAATAATAAAAATGTTACCAGGAATCATACCAAATATTTTATCATGTAACTTGAAACGCTTTTCAAACCAGCTGAAATAAAGGCGTACATTACTATTTTCACAAACCACAATGTACTTACAAATTAAGATTAATTATAAACCTTCCAATAATATATGAGGTATAGCAATGAACATTCATTTAAAATGTACATCACTATCTTCTCAGACCATAATGTACTTGTGTAATCAAACATACTATTTCCAAAAATACAGCATCTGTAATGCTATAAAAACACTTGTCAGACCTTGCTTAAAATATTTTTTCAAATCATTAAAACAAGGTCATACATTATGATTTTCCACAAGGCATAATGTATCGGCATAATTAAACATATCAACAATATTATAATAGATAAACATATAAATGGCACCATTCTCACGAACAACGCCATTTGGATTTTGCTTCAATAATATTAGTTGAATCGCCATTCAACCCGTTTCTAACATAAGCACTAATGTATATTACACTATAATGTACCAACATATCAAATAATCTACATGATATAAAAACAAACAATCAGGTATATATCAAGATACAGCATAAAACATGATTACTTATTTTGTCATATACAAAACTATACATTATATATGATACTTACTAATATTATTAAATAAAAAACATGTATCCGATAGTATTTTATCTGTATAATCGGATAAAGCCAGCTGTTTTCTCTCTGATCTTATTTTGAGCTTTCATCCGGTTCGTCTACAGTAATCCTTTCACTTCATTTAACCGGGGTTGGTCAGAGACAGAAGTGATACGGAGTATGGTACATAACCCGAAGGGATGTTATAAAAAGACTACAAAAACACTTATTCTTTAAGCATTTGTACCTCATTTGCACACTTTTTTATAACACTTTGTCTTTCAGTTATGTCATACATTCCACTTACGTTCCATACTTCCGCCTCCAGCAAACCCCTTAACCTGTAATTCCAAGATTTTCCAAAAGACAATTACAGTTACCTTTTTTTCTTCTTTTCTGTTATACCTATTAGAATACTAGAATTCTTTGGAAGTCAGAATAGATAATTGAATATCAAAATCATATCCAACCCAAACATCATACAAACATAAAGGATCAATCTTCACTTCATATGGCATACTTCGGCCGGTGATTATTTTATTTCATACCAGCTTGGATACATAATTATTACAGGGTGGATTAAAATCAGGAAACATTAAAGGATTGATTTTCGTTCTTAAATATCAACCATACTTTTAGCGACCTATATCACATTTATTTTTCTACCTACAACCGATAATAATTCATTCCACTTATTCAAATTGCTTCATCATTATCAGAAATTGAGTTGGCAGTAAGGAAGAAGCATATATTACTCTGTTTATCATTCAATATAATCAGGAATAAAGAAAAAAACTGACCGAACATTATTTCATTTATATCATTCATTTTATCAAATAAACCAAAAATATGAATTTTTACATCAAACCTTGCCTACTATTGAACCTAACAGCTAATATGAACAATTAATGGATTTTAGTTCATTGTCATCTTCTTTCCCGCCCTCAAGAGAGAGAAGGGGGAAAAGGGGAAAGCGGAATCTCTAAAACCTAATTTTTTACTAATTTTTGAATAGATAAAATTGAGAAAGTTATAAAAAATAGGCTTTTCCACTCCCTTTTCCCCCCATTTCCCCTCCTTTTCCCCTTTGAGGTAGGGAAAGAAAAGTAATCTAATCACAGAACCAATCATCCAAATTATAATCTCTTTGACTTTTAAGGATAAGAAAGATACGAACTACCCCTGACAACTATTATCAATCAACAAAATTTCCTTAATCTCACAACCCAAATTCAGACAGCCCTATAAAGACCGGAATAAAAAAATCTCTAATCGTTTTTATGTTATCCCACCATTGCTGTTCCGGATGAAATAATTGTCGGCAGAAAATGTATAAAGCTATGCCGGAACTATTCATCCGGTTAAGGATATGGTGATTGACAAGTAAACGACAACTTCATTTGATCAGGGGTAGGTCAAAGACGGAAGTATATACGGAGTATGACATAACCGTAAGGATGTTATAAAAAAGGAACAAAACACTTATTCTTTTAAACATTCTGCTATTAATCAATGCTGTAATAACAAAAGATAAATACCTTGTTAATAAGTAAAAGAACGAATTATCAAAAAGGCGGCATCATGGGTAAATCCTCATTGATGTTATCCTTTAGACGAGAGAATATTTGTTCGAAAGCCTAATATATTCTTTGAATATCCAATCTAACTTTCCCTTTCTATAATTAATAAGGTCTATAGAGTTTTCTAATAACGTTTCGATTTTCACATTACTATCTAAATATTGAAAGTCATCTAAATATGTACTTTCAATTACTTTAGGTAGAATTGTTACATTGTATCCTTTATTGATATGTTTTTCTAAATAATAGAATAGGGTGTCAGTGTTATTTAGACCACCCCCACAACCTTGTAATGCGAAACTTCCTAGAGCAAATTCTAAGAAACGTTTACTCTCATCACCTTTAACTACAGGAACAACTAAATTCCATGCACCTGAAGTCGGTGTTTTTTGAATAAAGAGATAGATGGTAATATTTTCTTTTAAATCACCAATATAGGAAATCTCACCACCATGTAAAGCTGTTTTGTAATCTCGCCATTTATTTATTTCATTATTTGTAATTTCTTTCTGTACAGATTCTTCAGGGTGTAATTGAACCTTGGCATTTTTCTTATTGAGATTAATAGAAAAATTAAAAAGGTTGAATGCACTTATCGTATTACTAAAGTTATTGAAACTAAATTTGAACATAGCAATATAATATTTATAATGAGTTTATGCAAATGTAGCTATTTTAGTTTGTAATTAACAATATTCTTGGATATATGAAAGAGGAACAAGAGTTCTTTCATTGCTTGTTCTTAATGATTGAATCTTACCTAATAATATTTCGTTCAATGTATCTTTCTTTGCCGGTTACATCTTATTAACTATCTTATGTGCTTCATCTAAGATCATTTCGCTAATATCTACCTTTAGTCGTAGGATATTCTCATTATATAAATCTTGATGATATAGTAAGGTCTTGATTACCTTACTTTGCTTCATGCTAAAACAGATATTCATAATTATTGTGATTTCTGATTAGCATACAACTAAATCAATGCAAATTAGTTAAATTGGGAGTTCAATAAAATAATCCTTTTCTTAGGTTTTCTCTTTGAGTTTGTTCTTGTGCCCATTGAGGTCTATGCTCTATAATCCAATTAATTTGGTCTTGGTTGGGATTTTGGGGAAGTTCAATATTGTTATATGTTAGTTGTCGTTTTGCGAATTGTGATATTGCATATCCCCATATTACACCATAGTCATATACCATTCCTGTACTAGAAACTTTATAAATAATACGCTTTGCCTCTAATGACATTACTGTATCATCGTCAAAGGGCATTCCAATGGCATCTTTATTTTGAATATAAAACTCTCGTAAAATAGCTTTCTCATGTAATGTTAGATTATTGATATGTTCTATTATATATCCCTTTATCTTGCGTATATTATGTCTTGTCTTAATGAACTTTAATAAAGTTCTTAGTAGCGTTATTGCTGTAAATATCAAGCTAATTAGCCAAATTAGTCCAATGAACTCACCATACGACTCTTTAAACGTTGAAAGCTTCACTTGATCCAGTAAATTAGTTGGAATGAAAAGCAAACATGAACAAGCTAAAAAGAAGATGAAAAATGTTTGGGCAGGTATTTTCTGTAGGTCAAAGAGTTTTTCTATTAATTTATCCATAATATGTTTTTAATATTAATTACAATGTAAAGGTATAAAAATAATCCAACCTATATAACTGCAAGTGGAATTATTTAGAATTTAACAAACCCTAACTATTACCTTCTTCTGTAAATGTGTTCATTAACTTGCCCATCTGCTCACCAATACACCTATCAATTAGCTTGGCAGAAGTGGAGGGTGAAATTCCCTTCACTTACTCGACTGTAACACTTTTGTCTTCCAGTTATGTCATACATTCCACTTCGTTCCATACTCCCGTCTCCGACCAACCCCAAAGAAAGAAAAAAGAGAAACCAAGTATTACCTCAGTTTCTCTTCCTAATTTGACTATAACAGATTGAGTTCTGCTTCTTCTCCGTTCTGATAGCAATAGATGTCTAAATTTTCAGTAGTCATCCATTGGCAACTATTAAGTTTGAATCCGTATCTCTCCTCGATGGTTGAAAGGAAAGATTCAAAGTCCTCGTAATTCTCTGATTCTCTCAGTTCTTCGTCAGTCAGCTTTATGATATTCAAACTGCCGATACAAAAATCTAAAATCAGTACATACCTTGGTTCCATAATTTTAATCCTCTTTTAAGTTATACCTTTTAATCAGTTTATATACCGTTGATTTAGAGAAACTACATCCCTGAGAAGTAACGAATCCTTCCCTGTTCAGAATATCAGCTATCCCTTGCAGAGTATGTTTCTCTTTGACAAGGGTTCTGAGCATGGCAACCGCTCTTTTGTTGTTGGGGTTATTGTCAGCCTTATCCTTGCAGGTCTTTATGCTGTTTTGGATGGCCTGATTGTGCTTATCCATCAGGTGTTCAGGATTGCCAAGTTTGAATCCTCTGCTTTTCTTAGCCTGTAATGACGCCTTCGTTCTGGCTGCTATCAATTCCGCTTCGTATTGGGATATAGCCGAAATAATATGCAGTACCATTTTATTAGCCTGTGGAAAATCGCAAAAGACTATTTCCACATCACTTTCTAACAGGTTGGATAGGAATGAAACAGACCTTGCCAGTCTATCCAGTTTAGCCACAATTAAAGTTGCACCGTCTTTTCTACATGACGACAACGCTTCCTTAAGTTTGGGTCTCTCTTTTTTCCGGCCCGATTCAATTTCAATATATTCAGCAACCGGAGTTTTATCACAAAGGTAATTCTGTATTATCTCCCTCTGTGCCTCAAGTCCCAGTCCTGAATATCCTTGTTTTTGTGTGCTTACCCGGAGATAAGCCACATATTGGTTTTCATCCTTCATTGTCATTCGTTTTTTAACAATAGTTCCACTGCTTAGATGCTCGTCTAATCTATGGAACCATTTACATTAATACATAAAAAAAGGCTCTCCATGAGATTTCGAGTTCTTATAAATTCTACTCTCCCACAGAAAGCCTGTTGTCACATTTCCCGATTTTTCAGAGAACCGCTAATACTTTATAATATTATATGTATCAGAAATTCTCTTTTCATAATCATCGGTTTTCTCCACAAGTTCATCCACCACAGAAACAAGCATGTCAAAGTAGATGTCTTCCCTCTTATCCCTGATTTCTCCATCCTCACCAATCAGACAGACTTCAAACAGGTCAGCACCCTCATTCAATACAATCTGAACTTTTCCGGTATGCTTGAATCCGTTGACCCTGAATTCAAGACCACATGTTATTACTTTCACTGTCTCAATCTCAACTCCCCAGGACATAAGGACGGGGAGATTGGATTTCAGGATGGACCAGATATACTTAGCCAGTTCCAAATCGTAGTTCTTATCTCTTTCCATAATCCAAAGTTTTTAAGTCCATACTTTTTTCTTCATATATATCTTCTTCATCTTCATACCAGAACATCCGATAATCCTCACATATCCTTCTATAATCCTCCAATCCCAAATGAGGAAAATTGGTGGAATACATGTAATGAAGGTCTTCGGGAGTAAGGTTTGGATCGTTATTCAGTATGTCATAAACCTCATCCTCAAACTCATAGGGACTGAAATATGGATCATCCTGAACATGGGAATATACATCAGTACAATCCTCTATGATATGCTCTACAAACAGCAGGCATTTCAGCAGGTCTTTCTTTATTGTTACCTCCTCGTCAGAATGGGCATTGTAGTAACCGCATGAAACGTTGATGCAGGAAACCCCAAGTCCGTTCTCTTTCAAGGTCAGGATATCGGTCATCAACCCGTTTTCCTCCATGTAACCCCATTTTTCTGGTTCTATCGCTTCCATAAACTTTTCGGAACACAAGCCGGCATATCCTATACTTGTAACCAGATCCGAATCACCCTTTCTGTCAGGCTGGATAACGAACCTTACATCATCGAAGAAAGACATCACCGCCTCAGAACTGCCCCTGCATCCTGTTTCCTCCTCTCTGAAAAACACGACTTTAACAGCATCATATTTCTTCAGGCATTCAAGACAGATGAATACCCCGTTCTTGTCATCGGCTCCCAAATTCTCAAACCTCCTGTTCTTTGGCGAATAACCGAATATGACTTCCCTGGTCTCCACTGCCTTAAAATCCTTCGAATGCTTGCAGTGTGAAACCTGGTCGATATGGCTCACCAGGCAGGGATAACTTTCCGCTTCTCCCTTTACCACATACAGGTTCCCGAATTCATCCTTTGACACGGATATGTTTCCGGGAAGCTGTCTTATATAGGAACAGAGGAACTTCACCATCTTCTGTTCCTTTCCGCTCGGGCTGTAGATACTATACAGCCTCTTCAACAATTGCATATTCATGATTCATCTCTTTTTTAAGTTTATAACCGTATGGAAGGTTGGTGCTCGGATTTACTTTATCAAATACATCCTCACCGAACTCCCATACATCTTCATTCTCAATCAATCCATCCAATGTGTCTATACTAATGGACTTCTCCTCATAGATACCTTCCGATTCATTCCAAATATGAATACAGGTTATATCATCAAGGCTTTCATACCATTCATCATCATACTCGGAATAATACCAGTTCTTCCGCTTGAATTCATCCTCCGCTTTCTCCATACACTTCTTGCAGCAATAGTATTCCTCCGTCACTTCCGAATACATGGCGTCATCTTCCAGAATATCCGTTCCGCACTCATCACAGCAGACACAATCGTTTTCATGGTGATATTCCTGCCTGGATTCTATCCATACGAAATCATCCAGGTTGTCTGAATCCACCCGGATTTCTATTCCATTCCGATAACAGAGCCTTGTATCATCACAATAGTATTGATGATAACTATCCCATTCTCCATTATCTTCATTATCATCCCCGTAAAGATTAAGGTCCGTTGTATCAAGGTTGTATGAGGTCCCGGAGTTTTCGTAGTTATAGGCTTTGTTCTGATTATAACTATACCATTTGAAAGAATCCTGATAGGAAAGCGTGTCTTCCAGTTCCAGTTCACAATCTATTTCAAATTTTCTGTCAGACAACGAGTTGCCACAAACATCCACAAAGGAATTTGCATCATGACAGGAAGCACCGATCACCTTGTAGCCGTCAATATAATCTTCCTGAATAAGTTTATCCACAAGCAGGCGTTTCAATACATCATCACCTTCCGAGGAATACTGCCTTTCAAGCAGCCTCCATTTCTTGCCGTCCTGATCCGTAACATCGGTAAAAAGAATTGCCCTTGCTACAATCAGCCCCGTCTTGTCTATTATGTATGCAGCCTTGGCTTTTACAGAATCACGATAGAATGAAGTACGCTCCCTATCCACCATGCATGAACCGAAATCACCCTTGCAACAGTCACTGTCATAGATGCTCCTGAAATCATCGTTGACATGCAATTCTATATCAGGAGTATAACCATAAGTATAAGTACACCATTGCTGAGTGAAAACATCTCCTGCAATCCAGTTTACTACACTGGGTGAGAGTAGCTTTCCGATCTCTGTTTCAAGAATAAGCTCTCTCATGAACTTTCCGGCCCTCATCTTGAAGATCCGGTTACGCCCGACATTTATATAGCGGATTGAATTCTTGTCCAGATCCTCACATATACCTTTGGTTTCGTCAGTCTGATATCGGGAGGAATAATAAACCTTGCCTATCAGTTCTACTTTATAAGGCAGTTTTTTATCACCTTTTCCTGATTCAATGACAGCATCCATTACTTTTTTCTGTAGGTCAGCCATATCATATATATGTAGCAAGGCATAATCGTTATGTTCCCTGCAATACCGGAGCAATGCAGGATTTTTCAGGTGGGCCAGCAGTATCCTGTTCTTTCTTACCACTGTACCGTTATCTCTTTTTTCAAGTCCGAAACAGGCCTTGAACCTTTCGTAACCATAAAAATCATAGTATAACATAATCTTCTGAATTTTAAATTGTCAGTAAATAAAAAAAGGAGAGATACTTCCTTTTTATCGGAAATATCCCTCCCCGGAATATTATCTTGGTATGTTTCAACCGTTTCAGATGAATGGTATCGTCTCGTCCTCCAGAACTCCCGATTCCACTATCTTCTTACATATCTCATGGGAAGCCTTGTTCCTCAGGTCATATCCGTAACCTTCACTTCCCATAATCTTAATCACTTCAACCATACTTCTGAATAAAGTCTGTTGCAGGGTCCTGTGGAATGTAGTCACCGCTGAAGCGAACCTTTTCTCATTCCACCCATAATCGTTCAGGGCATGTTCAAGTTCTTTTGCAGCCTTGAATTCCCTGCTGTTTTCCAATTCATGTCTTTCCATAACCTATAATATTAAACCGGAGATAATTCTGTAGGGAAAACCTCAGCCTCGGAAAAATCGGAAGTTATAAGGACCACACTGTCATCCTCCAAATTATCCGGGACCGAAGCCACTTTGTATTCACCCTCTGATATACCTTCGGGATCATGCCAGCAAACAGTGGCACCAACTTTTATAAAATCATATTTCATCGCTGATATTCATTATTGATTATACATTATTCCTGTTGTAATGATTTGGGGTAAACGTCTTTCTTATACGTGACTGACATTCATCCGGTAATTCCTTCAGGATCCCAGCATATCTTTTATCAGAACAGCCTTGCGGCAATCTGTCTATGCATGTCATAATATCATTCATTTCCATATCAAGTATCCGTTAAAGGGTTCAACAAAAAAGGGAGAAAGATCATGTTTGTCATATTTAGATCTTTCTCCCTTGTGAGTCAATTTATTTTCAGGTCTAACTCAAAAACCATCCGTAATTCTCAGTATCTTCACCGTTTAAAGCTTTTTGGATACCAACCGCAAAATCAGTGCAGTTCTGATTTCTCTCCAGGAACTTATCAATATAGGATTGTTTGGCAGCGTCATTGAGTAGCTGCATCAGATCCCAACAAGTAATATTATCCCTGCCACGTAACCCGAAATTAGGGTTTTCTATATAGCCTTTCGTAGCCGCATTGACATTGGAATCACCTAAAATCACCTTGGGCAGTTCTTTAAGTTGTGAAGCGGGTAAAGCTTGATATAATCTGAGCCTACCAATTATCTGACAAAACTGTTCCTGTGAAATATTCGTCCTTCCCAGATTTTCAAGTAGCCTGAGATTCTGTTCGGGGTTAAAGTCTTGAAATAGTCTGAGTGCTGAACTGTATATATCTGCATCACTCATCACTTCCAGTCGTCCGGTCAGACCATCGTTCAGTAACATAAGGTTCGAGCAAACTTTCACTCTCCATCCGATAAAGATTTTAAATTTCTCCGGTGATTTTCGGGCGTATAGGTTTTCCTCGTTCAGACTTCTTACACCTCCGATACATAAATGTACTTCTTCTCCGTTCATCATTCTGCTCATAGACCTGATATGAAAACAGAAAGCCATACGTTGATAATAGATAGTCTCGTCCTCAGGTTTAAGTTCTTCCTTCTTTTTGGTTAATGCTCCCGGAACCCTGCCCAGAATTTTATGTGAAACTCTGATCTCTGTGTTACCAAAGCTTTCACCCGTAAAATAGCTCCTTGCAGCCTCCTCGATCCGGTGTATGAATGTCTGGTGGCTGATTGTAAGCTGATTGTCTCCAAAACTGGGTACAATGCAGTTTCTCTCAAGTTCTTCAAGTGTAATACCCGAAGTGTTACTTTCAATAAAATTGGGATGTTCTTCCTGTTCTTCTTCAGATACGATTACAGCATCTTCGATTTCCTCAGTATTAATCATATCCATCATTCTTGTCATCATTCCGATTGTTCTTGGAATGACAGTAAGTTCATTAGTCATTGTTTCCATACTATTCTTATTTTTTAGTTGTTAATAAAATCCGGCAAACAAAAAGAAGTCGAAAAGTCCGTTATTTCTTCTTCAAACTTTTCAACTTCTTGATTCCTTTCAGTACCGAAGTTATCACCTCCAGCACCGTTATAACTACGTCCTGTGCCCTGTCATAATTCATGCATCGGACGTACTATCAGTTATTGTCGCAGCAGTATCCGTAGCGACTTTACCCGTGGCGGATTTTTTCTTTCCCAATCTGCCACCATACTTCTCGGCAAGCTCGATCAATACGGAGCCTGCCACGATGATCTCCGCTACATTTGCGGCGATCTTCAATGCTTTTACCAAATTTCCCATTTCTCTAATTTTCAATTGTTTGTTATTACGTTTCTATTCTCTTATATATTATTCTCACATATAAGGCTTTGAAGGATTCAAGAAAGGGAAAGAAAAAAAAGAAAAGCCGTCATCAAACCTCCTCGATCTGACTTGACTTTCCGATAGACTGCATACTTTGGGTAATCAAGACTAAAGCTGTGAAAACTACTCGTACCGTTGCTATCCCTCGAATTAAAGTTCTAACCATCATCTGAAATTAGATTTAACCCGGAAAATTACTTTTTATAACGCTTGAAGCTACGCACCTTATCTTAATGGTGCTGAATAATGCTCCAAGCTATTTTCTCATATATAAGGGTTTGGAAGGTTTCAGGAGGGAGGAATGAACGGCCATACTTTTGATATATAAATGAAAGGTCCGCAAACAAAAATCCGGGTGCCCTGTTGTATCCGGATAAAGGAGTATCGTATGGAGAGAACCGAACTGATTGAGGCTATAAGAAAAGTCTGTGAGATACAAAACGATATCAGAATAGACATGAGGGTAAGAGGTGAGGGCTGGTTTTTCGATGCCGCATACATTTTTCTTGGAGAAAAAGAAGTGTATGTGACGGATGCATTATATATAATAAGGATAGACGAACTGGACACAAAGTCTTTGAACAGGATATATCAAAAGATTATTCTGAAATAGATTTCCCTCATGAATGATAAAACAAATTGATTCATTACAAAGTGGCGGTTCGTTGAGAATAGCCACTTTTCACTATAACCCATATTATTTTGGAGGTCTTGAGTTTTTTGCCTATCTTTGTAGTAACCCATATATCAGACCATTATGAACAGTAATAATAAAAACCAGATAATCCGTTTTGACTGGGCGATGAAACGTCTGCTCAGAAACAAGGCAAACTTCAGTGTCCTTGAAGGCCTGCTCACCACGTTACTGGGTGAGAAGATCATTATCCAGAGGCTTCTTGAGAGCGAGAGCAATCAGGAGGACGAATATGACAAGTATAACCGTGTGGATATGCTTGCCGAGAACTCCAAGGGGGAGCTGGTATTGATAGAGGTGCAGAACAATAATGAATATGCCTACTTCCAGCGTATGTTGTTCGGTACTTCCAAGCTGGTCACTGAATATATCAACAGAGGGGAGAGCTATGACAAGGTCCGTAAAGTATACAGCGTCAATATAGTCTACTTCTCCCTAGGACATGGCAGGGACTTCGTTTATCATGGAAAGACGGAATTCAGGGGTATCCACACTAATGATCTTCTTGAACTCACCCCGTTCCAGAAACAGACATTCAAGGTGGATACGGTAAGTCAGCTATATCCTGAATATTATATCCTGAAAGTGAACGGTTTTAATCAGGTAGCAAAAAGTCCCCTGGAAGAATGGATCTACTATCTTAACACTGGAGAAATACCTTCCACTGCCACAGCTCCTGGTCTTGAGGAGGCTCGTGAGAGATTAAAGTTGGATAGTATGACTAAAGATGAACTTGCCGCTTACTACCGTCACTTGGATAATATTGTAATCCTTCGTGATAATATCAATACTGAACGTGAAGAAGGAAGGGCGGAAGGTCTTGAAGAAGGAGAAAGAAAGAAAGCTATCGAAGTCGCCCGTTATCTAAAGTCATCAGGAACTGCAATGGAATTAATTATTGGAGCTACAGGATTGTCTAAAGAAGAGATTGAAAAACTATAATATAAACTTTTTACATAGTATTTAGGAGGAACTATACAATGGATTACGTATGGTTCCTCTTTTCGTTTATGAAACAAGTAATCTACACACAGTAATAAAAGTATCAAGTCCCAATCTAATCAAGAAATAAGTTCATTTTTTATGGTATTTAACAGGAACAGGTTAAATGAATATAAAAGACAGGGGGAGTAAAAGGGGGAGTATCTGATTTTCACAAAAGAAAAACCGCTGAAAATCAGCGGTTTTCAAATCCATTCGTGGAGCTGGAGGGAGTCGAACCCTCGTCCAAACGAGGAAGCCATACGCTTTCTA
>ENA-ORNW01001415-ORNW01001415.1-human-gut-metagenome-genome-assembly--contig:-NODE-1415-length-18484-cov-2.904607_pt1 | contig 18484 bp, 16 predicted proteins | sample MGYA00242121_ERZ509034 | MGnify/ENA primary metagenome ERZ509034 (study PRJEB26280, sample SAMEA2338689) | human gut metagenome | biome: human gut; feature: human-associated habitat; material: faeces... | reverse complement strand
CACACAGCATAGATAATGCCAGCAATCCCGTAAGCATCTGCTTGCATCTTTTCTTCATTTTTGATTTCATGATAAACCTCATTTCTACGCATATTTCTTTTCCCTGCATCCTCTGCGTCAGAATGCAGACTGATTCGCTTATTTGTCCGGACTTTCTTTCTGCCCTGTCCGGTGGCGGGCGGATGAGAAACTGCATTATTTTTCCTCCAATCAAAAAAGCAGGAAATGTATTGTCTTTCTTACATACATTTCCTGCTTCATAAACAGTTGCTATATTTTATTTTTTCACTTCCATACAATGCCAAACATTTCTACCGCTTAATTATCTATCAGAACAATATCTTTTGGCGTGTCTTTCGTCACGGTTATCGTTACTTTTTCTGCTTTATTCTGTCCTTCCGGCGTTGTCTTCTCATAAAACACATAGGTCTTTCCAATTTCCAAGACGATCTGCCTTCCGGATTCGCCTACCGTGATCCGTTTACTGGTATTCCATCGGTCATTTTCCTCGTAATATCCGATCGTTGCTCCACCAATATACTGCCCGGTTGATTTATCCTGTCTTTTCACGGTAAATATCATTTCCGATGCATTTTCCTGTTTTCTCGTCAGATTTTCTGGAGAACCATCATAAAAAACCGCACACCAGATGTCCTTATAGCGGGCAATCGCACCACAACGATATCCTTTGTTCTTGATGTTTCGATAATGTCCGGGACTGTGTTTCCACGAAAGCATCACTTCTTTGACACTTGTCTGTCCACACGCCATATTTTCTCCTAAGGATATGTTGTTGACTACCAATGTATCGCCAAAAAAGTTCTCCATATCGGTTGGAAGATTTTTATGTCTATCATAACCACTATGCTTTAAACGGTACAAGGCAAACCGATATAACTCATCTGACCATATCAATGCTTTTGCACCTTTCTCTGCCCGGTACCGGTTCTGAATGTCAAATGCTTCCTTTGCCTGTGACTTATAGCCATCCTGTCCCTTTCCGATCACCTTGATACGATAACGGTACACACGCACTTTTCTGTGTTTTTTATACAGGCTGACCGTCATTGTCGTTTTACCGCCTTTTCTTCCTTTCATTACAATGTATTTTCTGCCTTTTGCTTTCGCTTTCAGCACCTTCCTGTTTTTGACTCGAACTTTTACTTTGGAATATTTCTGCAGTTTCGTCGGTGTGTAGCGAATAGAAGAATCCATGTTCAGATCAATCGTCATTTTTTTATGAATGACTTTCGTCTTTGCTTCTGCCACATTTTTCTGTGATGCCAATGTCATCAGCACCAACATCATGAACACGCCTGTTTTTACTAATCTTTTCATATCATTCACGCTCCTTGCTGTACGCTGGTCATTCCCAGCAATGTTAATTATATCGTATCTGTTAGTTTATTAAAGCATTTTATCACCCGGCACCGCTGTCCTTTTCATGGCTGCCTGCTCCATAAAAATCATACATGACCTGATTGCTGATATCCAGTTCCCCCTGCGACTTCGCCTGATACAGTACCGTAAGCATATAGGCTTTGTGATTATGTACCTTTGTCACCTGCTTTTGATACTGCTCGATCGCATAATCAATATCTAATCGATCCAGTTTCAAAAGCCTTGATTTCACAACCGCAGCCGGTTTGTCCTCTCCCATTACCCGCAGCACCGGTTTATGGGTATTCAAAATATCATAAAGCACATCCTTGACCGTGTTGATCGAATTTTCCTGCACAGCAGAAACATACTTTGGTTCCAGTTCATAATGCTGCTCTATAAACTCCATCGAATAGTCCTCACGCATCACCTCCTGATCCTGATATTGATTATGATTAGTATTAAATATATTAGTCTTTATATCAGGATTTATATTATAGTCTTTATTATTGTTACCCCCATTTGCGTTGCTACCGTGACCGTTATTACCGTTACCGTTGCTACCGTTAGCGTTACTACCGTAAGGGGGGTAACGGTCATCTTCACCGTTAGTACCAAAAGGGGGGTAACGGTGATTTTCTTCTTTTTCTGCAACCGGATCGCTGATATTTTCAGTCGAACCCTGTTCATTCTCTTCTTCAGATAAATCCGCCTGCCGCTTCTTTTCTGCTCTTGTCAGATTGTTACTGGAAACCGTTCCATCGCAGCTATGATATAGTGTATGTGGTCCGAGATCCGGTTCATCTAACAACTCATACTCAGCCCGCCATACACCATTATCCGGCATAAAGTGAACCTTCAAGTATCCAAAATCTTTTAATTCTTTCCACGCACTATCAAATGCCTTTTTCCCTTCTTTGGTCAGATTTCGGAAATCTTCTTTTGTCCATTTCTTATCTGGCATCGAGATATATGCTTGGATCACAAGATATAATCCTTTTGCCTTCAAAGAAATGTGGGTGTCTCTTGTTATCTCATTTTGAACGACGGTAAATCCTTTTTTGCTTCGGAAGAAACCTTCTGCCATGTTATCACCTACCTGCCATTGACCGGTTGCTCCTCATCCGAAACGGATGAAAAATCACTGTCTTTATTTGCCAGTTTCTCCGCACTTTTCTTCTGTGCAAATTCAACCTCTTCTGTAATGATGCTGAAACCATAGACCTTGCTTCCCTCTTTGGTCGTATAGTTGTTATTCTGCACCCGTCCAATGACTAATACACGGGAGCCGCTGTGAAAATATCGCTCGACAAATTCCGCCTGTCTTCCAAAGGAAGTGCAATGAAAGAAATCCGCATCCGCATTTGACTTCTGCTTTGTCTTTCGATTTACCGCGAGATCAAATTTGGTAATAACAATCTCCGTTCCATCCTCACTTTTCTTTCTTGTAGTTTTCGGATTTCTCGTCACATTTCCCAGTAAAATAATCTTATTCATTTTGTCCGCCTCCTCTCTTTTGTTTCCATTCATCCAATAACTCTAAAATGATTTTCATCATTTCCTCTTCTGTGGTTTCTTCCTCAAAATACTCTGACAGCCGTTCATTTCTCAGAGTAATTTCTTTTTTCTTTTTCTGCTTGGGTGTCGAAAAAAGATACTCTTTCAATCTGTCAGCATCTAATTTCCCCTCCAAACTGAATTTCTTTATCTCATTTGCCTGTATTGTCGATATTTTCTTCCCATGCCGACAAACAGCATCATAAACCATACCCTGCTCTTCCTCCGAAAGAACAGACAGGCTGACACCTTGAACCAATCCAAGCTGCTTATTATCTACCAAAGCCAACAGCGCATCACTTAATCTGGCAAGCCATATATAGCGCTGAATCATCTTATAATTTTCGCCACTTTCCTCGGACATCATCTTGAGGCTGTTTCCTGCCTTGCCCTGATTCTTCATGGCATCATACTTGATTTTGTATGCCTTTGCTTTTTCACTCGGCCGGATGTTTTCCCGCTGAATATTGGAATCTACCATAACTACGCTGGCTTCATCGTTATCCATTTCTTTCACAAATACCGGCATTGTTTCTAATCCAAGCACTTCGCACACATGCTTTCTTGTATGCCCGGAAATAATCTCATAACCGCCTTCTTTGCGTTTTCGGACAATTCCCGGTACCAGTACACCATGCTCTCTGACACTTTCAATCATCTCTGCCAGTTCCTCATCGGAACGAATCTGAAATGGATGGTTATGAAATTCATGAAGTTCGGAAAGTGCTATCTCTTTCACATCTCCTGCTTCGGCAGCTTTTTCGGTTTCCCTCCCACCAAAGAGGTCATCAAAACTCGTTAATTTCACTTTTTCCAAAGCCTTTGTCCTACTCATGAGCGATTACCTCCTTTGTCAGTTTCTCGTAAGCACGTGCCACCGGATGTTTCTTATCCAGTGTAAAGATACTCACTCCAGCTGCTGATGTTTCAGCGGCTTTTACCGAAAATGGTATTTTACTTTCAAAGATAGGAATGGATTCCCCATAATATTTCTTGATTAGTTCCATAATGTCCTTAGCATAATTGGTTCTCGCATTCAGCATGGAAATCAAAATTCCTTCAAACTGAATCTGCGGATTCAAATGCTTTTTCACACGGTAAATGGTTGTGATTAACTGCTCCAATCCTTTTACCGGAAGATAAGCTGCCTGCACCGGAACCAATACACGATCCGATGCCGTAAGCGAATTGACCGTTATCATTCCCAAACTTGGCATACAATCGATGAGAATGTAATCATAAAAATCTCTCATGCTTTCCACATATGTTTTTAGAACAAACTCTCTGCTCATAGCATTTACAAGAGAAACATCCACTCCTGACAAGTCAATGTTGCATGGCATAAGGTCAACTCCTTCTTCATGGTGAATAATTCCTTTTGTCACATCCACATCCTTATCCATGATAATCTGCTCCATAATACTTGGAAGTGCAATCTCCAGTTCATCCGGATTTTCAATTCCAAGACTCTGTGACAGGTTCCCCTGTGGATCTGCGTCAATGACAAGCACTTTCTTTCCTTCTCTTACTAAACCAACTCCAAGATTTACTGTTGTGGTAGTCTTGGATACACCACCTTTTTGATTGCATATGGCAATTACTTTGCACATAATTCTGACCCTCCGTATTCTATAACTTGTTATTTCTTAGTTTCTTGATGTTTTTCTTTTTGACATAAATACATTGTCAAATATAAGCGATAAAATTTGTTATTATCACACTGCATAAAATTCGAAGTGTAGTTAATCTGGCATCGCGGATTTTTTCTTAACAGTTTCATCATTCTTCTCAGCTCTTTTTTGTTACCTTGTAACCTGATTTTTAACATCAAACTTACCTCCATTTCTAAAAAGTGGAACAAAAAAACACATCGTTTATTGATGTGTTTTTAAAAAATTATTTAAATCATACTAGAGCTTAGCTTCAAACTAATCAAAAGGTGTAAAAAAGGTGTAATTTTAGTTAGATGGTGTTTCATTGTGCCCTAAATGTTGACATTGCCATATTATTTTGAAATATTGCCGTGGCAGACGAATAGTACTTTTATCATGTAAATTTCTCCTTCATAATTTGATAAATACCGCGTAGTTTTGCTTGGTTTTGCAAGTTCTACGGGCCTTTTACAACCTCCACTAAAAATGTATGTAAAAATGCAAATTGTAGCAAAACTATGCAATACACAGACGTCAATCGTAGTAAAAACGTAGTAGAAAAATCATATTACTACTTCAGATCACTTGAATCCAACAACTCGTAATTACATTTCAACTTACTTTTCCACGCTTTCGTCTCTTCATTTTCATCTTTATTATAAACAAAAACGCGAACTAATTTTTTCTCATTTATCTTTTCAATAATACTTTCATCTCCAAAAGGGGACATCCCAAACACATCAAGCTCATCTACTGAATCTAGGTCTACATATAATTCTTTAGGTCTGTATAAAAACAAATCATCTGCAGGATACAATTTATCAGAAGGATATACACCTGTTACACAGATCAATTTATCTTTTTTCACAGCACTTGGTGAAAACACTAAATCATTGGGATAAAACTCTATTACATTATTTGTTTTTTTCATATAATCGACAGCCCTTGCATATTCCGCTAAATTCATCCTCCCTGAACTAACAAGTATTGCATTGTTCACGTTATCAAGTTTTGATAAATCAACTTTTCCATGTAAATGAACACATCGTTGTTCTTTATCCCAAAATTCAAAATAATTTAATGTAAATATGTAATCATAATTCTCTACAAATGGCATCTTACTTTTATCATATACTTGTCCGATTTTACCCTTCTTATCATAAAAAATGGATGTTATACAAATACAGGTTATCAAATCTTGCAGTCTGTATTCATCGTTATCTGTCCAACTCTGATTTTTATTTTCTTTTATGTACTTGTACAAAACACCCGCTAACGTCTCTATTCCCAACTCACTTATTGGCATCTCTGAATAATTCAAAAAATCTTCTTCTATTTGCACACCAAAAATATTATTAATGATAATTGAGTAAACTAATACGTTCTTTTTGAATCTGTCAGCAATATTTTTTACAGATAAATCCCATATACATAGACGTGAATTAATTCCATTACCTAGCAATAGTCCTCTAGCCATAATTAGTCATTTTCACCTCCTACGCCTAACCCTATAAGTATTTTATTAATCTGAGAAAGCAAATATTCAATGGCATATTTTCTTGTAATGCTTTCAGCGATAACGTCTTCTTGATTATTTAATCTTTCTGCCAATAATTGTAATCCTTCAATATCATTCATATAAAAGTCTTTCACATTGCCCATATAATATATTACATTGAACGCATCTGCTATTTTATAGATTCCCTCTAAGTCACTGCTATTTATTAACTTTATTACCTTTTCTATATCTATGTATTCCATAAATGATTTACGCGTGCAATAATAATCTTCTCTCTTATGACAATGTTGTAAAAAAGCATCCGCATTATCATAAACTTTTTCTTCTTCTATCTCTCCTTTATCAAGGACTTCATTTCTCATTTTTCGACTTTCAGCAATAGGTTTATACATCTCCAAGTATTTATGTTTTTCATCTTCATCACTAAAAGAAATGGGCATTCTACTCTCATCTTGAACATGCATATCTTTTTCTACAAGGGATAACATGATTTTTTGAACCTCGTATACATCCCCTTTATATAATCCTAATTTATTAAAGAAAAGTAGTAACTCAATAATATTTGAATAAGCAGGATATGCATATTTATCTTCTTTCAATTCAAGAATCATTTTTTGAATACTTTCACGTATGTTATCATCCTCCATATATCTCCAATTTTTCAATTCCGAATATGCCACTCCCGTAGACTGTACTTGTTCTTTGTTATATAATTTTACACGTTCGCATCTAGCCTCAATACTCCTTGAAGCTCTCACCAAATCAACCTCATCAAGATAGTCACTTCTTATGTATTTATCAATAAAATAATATCTGATTGTATGCGTGTATTCATGACCTTCAAAATAAACATAATCAGAATTTCCATAATACGCACTTTTAATAATCTTCTTATTCTTTTTACTTGAAACAATAACCCAAATACTATATCTCATAAAATCAGCAATAATATTCTCAAAGTATTTAGATGAATTCATATTTCGATATGTCATGTCAAAAATTTTTCTAAACATGTCCAACCATGCAATAATAATTCTCAAATTCCTATTGTCTACTTCACTAAATACCGCTGCTATCGAATCGATATGACATTCTAAAAAATCTTTATAATTGCCCTCACCAACACAGCCTTTATGTTTATCTGTACCAGAAATTAGTTTCTCTAAACTTTCTTTTATTCCTGGATAGTAGTGACATGTCTTTCCAATAACTTTCTCTTTTATATCACGATAAATAAAATTTTCTGAGTACAATCTTTCATTCAATTCTTTTAATTCTTTGATTGTAATCGAATCTTTAGCAGTTGCATTCTTCTTTCTATCCTCTTCTGATATATCTTGAATAACTTTTCTATCACCTGTTAATATAGTTTGATATTTTTGTTCTATGTTTGTATTTGCGTATATTTTTCCTATATTATTTTCATCAGCTAAAATCAAAACTTTGCAATTACAATGTTCAATAAGATTATTTACATAACCAAAAAATTCATTGATTGGTATGGAGCATCTTTCTAAGTCATCAAAACAAACAACCATGTTTTTTGCCTCTAATAACCCTGAAATATCTTGTAAAATCTCACTAAAATCAGCCGAAAATGATCCTATCGAAAAAGAAAATGCCTTACTTACAACACCTAAAATACCAGCTACCGGCTTTACACCTTTCTTTACCATTTCATTTCCATTTGCTTTTACATATATCAGATAATTAGTCAGCAATTGTTTTGACAATGCCTCGATTGAAGAAACTCCATATAATGAAATATAAACATTTGCTTTTCTATCATTTTTCCCAATTTCTATATCTGATATTGCATCACATAAATCGTTTTCATACAAAAAGGTTTTTCCACTTCCCCATGCTCCATCAATCAAGATGGCATACTTCGCATTTTCATCACGAACATAACTAGTTACAGCATCTACTATTTCTTTTGATGCCATTTTTATCCCTCCAATAACCACAAACACGCCCAAGCCATTTCTGACTTAGGCTGCGTTTGATATTTTCTAAATTGCTTTAAACATTTTCTGACTTACTGGTTTCTCCTGCCCCTTTTCCAATTCCCTACGGGCATTTTCCATTTCTTCCAATTTTCTCAATTCTTCCGTTGCATCATCCAGTCCGATGTGCGTATAAACATTAAACGTTACCGCTATATCAGAATGCCCCATGAGATATTGTAAAGTCTTAGGGTTCATACCTGACTTGGTCATATTACTACAATATGTGTGGCGGCATACACGCGGCGTGATATTAGGCATCTGAACCCGGTAAATATCATTGTATCTTTTCACCATATGGTTCAGTCTATGCTGCCAATGCATAGCCACCAACGGATTTCCGTTCTTATCAACAAATAGAAATCCGGAATATCCGTCTATAATCTTTTCATACTTTGGCGCTTCACGATCCTCAATAATCGCTCTGAACATATTTGCCACATCCTGAGTTATTGGCAATTTTCTTGTTCCTGCACTCGTCTTTGTGCTATCGATGATATATCTCATATCAGAAGTCCTTTGAAGCTGATGGTCTATATTGATGATATTGTTTGTTAAGTCAACATCCTTCATTGTAAGTCCACAAAATTCTGATATTCTCATTTCTGTGTGAAAAAGAATATAAATCACTTCATAGTACTTGCAATAGACCACATCATCATGCACAAACTTCAAGAACTTTTTCATCTGGTCTCTGCTAATTGCTTCTCTAGTAACACTGTCGTTTACAATGATACCCGCGAGTTCAAAACCGAATGGATTCTTCATTATAATGTCATCATCCACTGCCATTTGAAATGCTGGTCTTAAAACACCACGTATAGTTTTTATGCTGCTGTATCCCCTGCCATCTTCCTGCTGCAATTTTATAAGAAATAACTTTGCATCAGATGTTTTCACTTGAGAAACCTTTTTGCTTCCAAAGGCTTCCTTCTCCATGATATTTCGCACGAAGTTATAATTCATGCGGGTGTTATTTTTCACACCCGTTTTCGTTGCGAGATAACGCTCCATCAATTCATTTACTGTGATGTTTCTGCAAAATGGATCAAGTCGATTATCCAAATCATAGCCTATTTGCTTTTCAAGTTCTCTCAGGGATAAGCATGGCTTCTTTCCTACCGGTAGCTTGTCAGTAGGCTCTAATCGCCAGCTATAAACAAAATGCGGTTTTCCACCAACATGATACTTCTGCAATTCCAATAGTTTCTTTGTTGTTAATTACCATTGGAGTCTGGCCAGCAATCCATTTTTTACAAATGCTTTGTATATGCTCTTGGTATCTAAAGTCTCCACAGATTTGCAGATACAATTCTGCAATAACGGATGTAATTTCTTCGAATGTGCAATGCCCAGTCATCAAGAATACTTTCATCATCTTTATAATCAATTTTATAGCATTTTAGCGGTATGTCATCTTTAATTACAATACCAGTTTCTTCAACTATCCAATCGATGTATTGTGGCTTTTCCATGTAGTATTCCTTTCCTAACTTTTAACCTTTATACAGCCTTCAACAACATCCGGATTATTCTTAGATGTGATTTTATATGGTATCTCATAAATCTCATTTTTCACAAAAAGGATTGTCGGGAAAGCAACAGTTGTATTATGTTTTATGTAATCTACTTTAAGCTTTACAATATACTTATCTTCACTTGAATAGAATCCATAACAAAACACATCTTTTATCTCATCAGTGAAATCATCACTATAATCCGGAACATATCCTGGCAAACCATATGGACGTGCTCCATACAGAGTTCTTCCTTTTTGCTCTGATTCTGAATATTCAATATATTCAGATGTGCCTTCAATTCCGAACAAAATACTCATATCACAATCTGTAAGCAAATATCCCATCTCTGCGTTATTAAACTTAGGGAATTCACCTAATGTAAGCAAGGATTCTTTTGGAACCTCAAACGTAATTTCAGCATCTTCGTCGATGGCCTTACCACAATTCTGAATTGCTAATTTAATACAATTCATTCCAGAAAACGCTTTCTCAACCGGAGCCCATTTCAAAGCTTTAGAAATAGTTTCATGCACTCTTTTGATTTTCCAATATTTCTGCTTTTCTTCGGACGTTCCATTCAACTTAGGACCACTGAGTGGATTTGATGTTAAAGTATCTTTGTTTAAATTTCCAAGTTCAAAAAAGGAATCGGACAACTCACACTCCAGCTGTTCAGCCACAGCAGTAATAAACTCTTTCTCATCTTCATCTATGTCAACAGAGCTTGTAAATCCAGCAAAAAAAGTATTAGCTGTAACAGATCTACCACCTACATTCATATCAGAAATCTCCTGATACATATTCTTAATCGAAGTAATGTATTCTTTCATGGTAATCTCTGCATTTAACACGAATGGGCATACCACCGCTTCTTCAGTCAATCTTCCAGTTTCGTCAATACCTAATAACTTTAACTCAGAACGATATTCATTGGCTGTTTCACTTACCCTCTTTTCTGTCAAAAAATGCATGGAAAGATGGGCAAAAAACATCTTTTTAAATTCTTCGTCGGATGAATAAGTGAAATATATTCCTTTGTCTTTATATTTGTCACGGAATGCTTGTATTTTCTCATAACCGTCACCATTTATTTTTGACGGTGGGATAGGCTTATCCGAAAAATACATAAACACTTGTTTTCCCGATTGAAGCATAATTTCAATTTCTTCTTCTGTTCCAGAACCAAACTCATCAGTAGGTGAGCCATATCTTGTCCAAAAAATCGCAACTGCTGCATCACATTTATTTACAAACTGTTCGTTAAGTAATGCCTGTGGTTTTCCTCCAGACTGAGCATAAGAACTCTTACTCCAATGGCGAGTTTTTATTGTGATTCCTAAAGTTTCAGCATATAATTCATTAAACTCATCTACTGCAGCTTCAATCAATGTAACTTCTTCCTTAATATCACCTGGACAAGAAATCAAAAGGTTATATAATGTCACATTTTGAGCCATTGATTACACCTCCCAAACAGTTTCATCCCCACAAATGTTACGAATTTTAAGGCGGAGAGGTTTCTTTGTGCTGCGGATGTAACCATCCCAGAACTCCTTGGTTTTATTGCCGTCTACGATAACATAGCCATTTTTATCAATCTTGATTTCACTATCAGAATGCCACTCACCACCGGTCGCAGTGCAATCCAGACTAAGGAATTCAATAAGTTCCAAGCCTTCTTCACTGATTTCAATCGGTTTATACGATTTCTTCGCAGAAGAATTAAGGAATGCTTTCTGATTGAATTCTGCAATTTTAGACAACACACGATCACTCATAAATTTATCAATAGCAACTGCATATCCGCCTGCAATTTCTTCTGCATGGAATTCTGCATAATCACCAATGACAACATCATCAAGAATTGATTTAAGATCACGCAATTCAATTTCTACAGTCGTACTGTCATCTTCTTTGATGAAATTCATAATCTCCACTTCATCAGTAATGTCGATATAGTAAACAATAACCTTTTTAATGTCATTATCCAATTCTGGAATCGCCTGATGAATAATACGGTTCATGGTCACTTTATCAAGAAGTTTGGATGCGCTGTCCATTAAATTTGGCACGTAAACAGGAATTGTACCAAGCTTGCTATCAGAGATAGCACCTTCCCAGAAAGAATCCAGAGAATCTTCATTTTTCAAGCCAGGAATCAAAGATTTAATTTTATCCATTGTTTGAACAGGATTACGATAAAGCTGAACCCCATCTTTAATTTCAAGCACATCAAATTCAGCACCATCAGAAACGAGACGATCACGAGTTATCTGGATAGAGTTCAATCCGATATCAGCATGGATGAATCTTCTCCCAAGTTTGTTTGCCACTGCTGCAGTTACGCCACTGCCGCCAAAAAAGTCAGCTACCACCATATTATCATTGGATGATGTTCTAACAATTCGCTCGAGAAGTGCTTCTGGCTTTTGAGTTGCATAATCTACATCTGCTCTTTCTTTTGCCATTGGGTTTACTATTGGAATATCCAGCCAAATATTTTGTATAGGCTGTCCTTGATATGTTGATGCATATATTTTTCTATAAATTCTCATATTAGGATCAGACGGCATTACCAATTCATTATTCTGATACCATTCTTCAAGTCGCTCTTTTTTATATAACCATCCATTCTCTGGAGGATTAACACCATGAAACACATATTTCAAATTTGGTCGATACAATGAGTTAACAAGAGGAGATTTCATATACTTCCCCCTACCGTCATTATCATCATAAACAAACCTTTTTTCTAAATAGTTTTTAGTATTTTCATCGTCTATAGAGTATTCTGGATTAAAAATATACTCATCTGCATTATACCCATACCATAATATTGTATCATTGGTGATCCCAAATTGTTTACTTGCCCAAGAAACAGACTGTTTTCTTCGCCATATTATTTCATTGATAAAGTTATCTTCACCAAATATTTCGTCCATAAGTATTTTAACATAGTGTAACATATGCCAATCCAAATGCACATAAATAGAAGCACTTTCGCTCATAATTGACTTAATCACCATAAGGTTTTCATACATCCAGTTAAGATACTTTTCCTTATCCCAAACATCACCATACATCTTTTCTTCAAAAGCTTTCAATTCATCAACATCCAACTCTTGTTCAGCCTGTGCAATAGCTTCTGCTACTTTCGGATTTCGACGAATATATACTTTCTTTGCATAGTCAGCACCACTGGCAAATGGTGGGTCAATATAAACAAGATCAACCTGAATACCCTGCTCCTTCAGATAAGCGCAAGCAGAAACACATTCTCCACGAATAACCATATTGCCGTCAGCGTTTTCGCCCACGGTTTCCTGTTTTTCCATTTCATACAAAGGCATACCACGCTGTAATGTCATAGAAACATCGTCAGCGCCTTTGTATCTCAATATTCTATTAAAATTTCCAAGCACAGCTTGTCCTTCCACCGGCTCTGGTATAAACGGTACATATTTAATTGGCATTATTTGATTCCTCCATTTTTCATATAACTTACAAATTGTTCAAAAGAATTTGCCATACTATATGATGTTATAAATTCTTGTGCCAATTTTGCTTTTTGTATGTCATCCAACTCGTCTAATGTCTTAATAAAATCAAGCAATTTATTTTTTGCATTAGTATATTTATCATCAAACTCTATGCCTACAGTAGGTCTAATTCCATTCATTACGCTTTCTCCTTAAAAAACTCACAGATTTTTTGATGTGTCTGTGTCAATCTATCTTTCTCTGGCATCGTATCTTCCAAATACAGGTAATCAAAACGTTCATAACCATACGCAGCATTATTCTGTTTTGAAAACTCTGTTTCCATAAAATTCTTCTTATCTTTAAAGACTGGATCTTTGGCATAAATCTGCCCCTTGGTTTCCACTACAATAACCTTATGGATAACGCCATCTTTTCGTTTAATGATAAGGAAGTCCGGTGTGTAAATACCAATGTAATTCCATTTTCCACTGGTTTTCTTATAGCACTTGATCTTAAACTCCGTCATAGCACGGTCTCCATTGTAATACACTTCCAGACCTAATTTTTCAATAATATCGAAGGACAATACTTCTCTTAAAAATGTTTGTTCAAAACCACTGTCTGTACGATATGGCAAGTAGTGGAACGAACGATTCTTATTTGGGTGAGATGATACACGCTGTTGCAATTCCAAAACGATTCTATCGTTCCCAGTTTCTATAGCGAGATCAATTAACTGCTGTGTCTTTTTATCAACTTTCAATTTTCCCTTATCGTCATCCATTATGTTTTCAACAACATTCTGTCTTGGATAGTAGTCATCCAGATTATCTGCATATATCTCAGAAGTAAAATTCGCAATATTCAACAAATTAGCTTCTTCTGGTATCAGTTCTTCTGTTGTATTGAAATCCGTTTTGTCACAAAAAGCTTTGCGAATATTGGCTTCTACCAACTTTTTATTGTACTTCGAACTGAAATATCGTGAGCCACCTTTTTCGTATGTGATTTTTTCATATACTACTTTTAACTGCTCTGTATATGCATTTAATTCTGCCATGGAAGGTGTTCCAAATCCACTTCTCATAATGCCATAAATCCAAGAATTAAAGGTTGCATATTCTGTACCATATTCAGCATCATCCACCTGGATACTGATATTATTTACATTCATAGAAAGATCTGTTGTTTTGATAATATTACCTGCAATTTGCGCTGAATCAACAGATTTTTCAATAGAAACTTCAGGATTTGCCTTTTCCACAGTAAGTGTATCATAGCTGATTTTCAGCTGATAAAACTCTACTTTAGGCAACTTTAAATAAGCCGTACGATTATAACGTTTCAAAGTAGTCTTACTGTTGTCTGCAGAAGAAAATTCTTTAAGCGAAATATGGTGCTGCCGCTCAAGCTGCATATTTAATTTTTCGGCATTGCTTTCATTCAAATATATCAGCGCCGTTTCCTGACCGTTTTTAATCACCTGACGCAAGCATCGACAAGATGTCTGTAATACCATATTGGTTGGGCAGTCTCCTTCTTGAGAAAGAATAATACCTGTAAGACTTCGACAGTCCCAACCTTCTTTACCAATCTGCACAAGCAAAACAATACGAATTTTAGAAATAGATTTATCCAAGATATCAAACTGCATCTGACTATCAGCCGACATCTTATACTGTTTATTTCCTTTGTGGAATTTAAGTATAACATCAGTACCAAGGCCATATTCAGCTACAATACGGGATACCTGTGGATATACTGTTTCTTCTAATTTTTCGATAGTACCGCAATAAATACCCAATTTAGCTGTTAAACCATCTGCATAAACAGTGTCTTTATAAGTATCAAGAAATTCTCTGACACCCTTTTCAATAATAAGGCTGCTATCTGCAATATCTGCAATTTTTACAACTGGACGTTTTAAGAAATTTCCTACACCGTCTATAAGTGGATAGTAATACACAATATTTGTGATTTCAGCTGTACCAATGGACAATGAATCTACAACTTTCATTTTTTCAACTTTGTCTAAATATGGAGTACCAGAAAAACCAATTACAGAATTGACTGTATGATTCTGCGCCCATCTTGTAACTACAGCACGAAGCTTAATTTCATCACTTACTGCATGATGAACTTCATCAATAAAGATAGACAATGATGGTAACTTACCAATTAAATTACGAAGTTCATTTGCCTGTCGGTCTTTATCGTCCTCGCTTTCTTCAAACATATTTATCTGTCCCTGTTTTTCCTGAATACGCTCAAGAATTACTTTTTCCGCATTAGTAACAGCAACAAGACCAAACAACTCAGAAAGCGGCTGATGATTAGCGATTTTCTGAACATTTGGATTTTTTGTCTTATTTGATTTTTTTGCAGTTTTGCTTTGATCCAATACTTCAAAAGAAATCATCCTCTTGATGTCTGTTGCTGCCGGCTCCGGAAGAATCCATGATGGATTAAAGTTTTGTATTGTTTTAAGACTTGGCACCACTGATGATTTCAAACCTGATGGTGCAAATATGATAAAGTTATGTGCAAATGACGGATTTGTTGGCTCGTCATAAGCAAAATATAAATCCAAGTAAATAAATGCCGCCATCAAATACGTTTTACCTGCACCCATAGGAAGGCTAAACAGATAATCCGTATAGGAAACACCATAAAACGCATTACGAAAGAATTCATCATAATCAATTCCCGTTGGATCTTTCTTTATCTGTTTTTCCAATTTTTCAGATACCTGTTCACCGTTATCATTTGTCAAACATGCATATTCAAATAATGCCGCAGCCGCTGGATTCTGAAACAAATATTCACGAGTAGATTGTGACAATTCTATCTCATTCAAATCAATAGAATTAAAGAATCCCTGTCTAAACAGCTGTGTCAACGGCTTACATTCACAGGCAATTTTTAGAAACAGATATACCTTAATAGCCTCAATCTGAGCATCACGCATCTGCCCTGTTTTCTCTATATACTCAATTAAGTTTTTAACCGTACACCGTTCTGATTCATACCATTGTGTACACTTATTTTCTATCATTTTATAGAACATGTATTTACTCCCGTCTTTGAAATGTATATCATTATTTTTTCTCAAAGCACAAATTTTTCACTTTGAATCACGTTTAATATGCAATTCTAAAATAATCCAAATATGCCTTATACTTATCCTGTGCGGTCAAACAGGTATCTGTCAAATAACCTTTCTCATTGTTCCACTCTTTCAGTCCACGGTAGTAGAACATCTTCAGATTATCCTCAATGATAAACGGAACGATATTATATTTCAGGCATTCCTTAAACATAATCAATCTGCCCACACGGCCATTGCCATCCTGGAACGGATGGATTCGTTCAAACTTCACATGAAAATCCAGAATATCCTCAAAAGTCTTTTCTTCTTTTCCGTTGTACTCAGTCAACAGAGCTTTCATTTTATCGGCAACTTCTTCCGGAAGTGCTGTTTCCATTCCGCCAACTTCGTTCGGCATCTTTTTATAATCGCCTACAGCAAACCAATCTTTTCTGGAATCACTTGTGCCTGTTTTAAGTGTGTTGTGCAATTCTTTAATAAACTTTTCGGTAAGTGCACCTTTTGCATTATCAATAATCATATCAATGCAACGGAAGTGATTTGCTGTTTCAATCACATCATCCACATTCAGCACTTCTTTTTCTACACCGATGGTGTTGGTTTCAAAGATATATCTGGTCTGGTCATGGGTCAGACTGCTGCCTTCGATATGATTGGAATTATATGTTAAATCAATCTGTGTTTTATGGTAAATGCCTCCGGAATACTTGCTTACCTTCTGCTCCTGCAGAATATCCAGTAAGGTAATCGGCTGGTCTTTCTTTTTTTTGGAACGCTCCGGCTTTTCTGCATTTTCAGGAATATTCCAGGTCTTGCCGGTAAGAAACGCACCGTCTACTCGCCCATGAGCGCAGTAATTTCGAACGCTTCGTTCCGACACATTCCATTTTTTCGCTATTTCATTAACTGAACGATATTGCATCCATATTCCTCCACTTTTCTAACGCTTAATCAAGTTAATCCTTTATGTCCGTCAAATTTTCCATCTTAAACACATAATACCCTTCATAGTAATAACTGTGATCGATGCCCTTCATATAAATTTCTCGATCATTTACATTATTCGTAAGTGCATTTTTCAGAAGAAACTTTATTTCAATATCTTTGATAGGACTTCGCTCCATGGCAAGCAGATAATCCACTTTATCCACCTTGCTCCAGTCAACCACATAGCCGATTTCTTTTTTCAACATCAGGTCAAGCCATATTCTCGTACTTCTCCCATTTCCCTCTCGGAACGGATGAGCCACGTTCATTTCAACATATTTTTCGACAATTTCATCAAAAGTTGACTGTGGCATTTTGTCTATACTCTGTAACGCTGCTTCCAAATACATCAGAGGAGCAAATCTAAAATTTCCTTTTGAAATATTAACCTTTCGTAATTTACCGGCAAAATCATAAATCTCATCAAAAAGATATTGATGGATCATCGCGAGACTTTTATAAGTACTTAGTTCTAATGTCTCAAAAAAGCCACTTTCAAACATTTCAAGCGCTTTTTGCTTACTGATTTTTTCTTCCATTCTTGCTAATTCTGTAGAATCTGTAATACCTAATTTATTTTCAAGCATAGTTTACCTCACATTCTTCATGCGATCACTTTTCCAGTCACAAATCTATCTTTATAAGTATACCATAATATCGGCAACACTTCACCATCAGATGTTGGTAAATAAAATATCCTATAAATAAGAAAGACCCACCGGGTTGCGCATGAAAATCAGAGGCGTGGTGGGTTCTGTTAAGTTTAACATACAGTTTTTGAAGTTACTGTCAATATTTCTTTTCAAAAAAAACGATAACTCTCCATCCGCACCGAATATCTACACAAAAAAAGCCCAACAGAAATTCCTTTCCGTCAGGCTGTCTTTCCTATACACATCTATTTGATCATACTGCTGTCAACCTCTTTTTCTCCTACTCCTCCATATTCAAAAGCGTAATAATGATCTGGTCGGCTCCCACCTCTGTTTTCCGTTTCACAATATCCTCAATCTGAGCCCTCTGCGGATCTGTGATCGAGGGGGCATTGATCACTACATCTACTTTTTCATCTGCAATGCTTACTACCGGATCGGAGAAGCCTTTTGCCATGAGAAGGGTCTCCGCAGCATTTTCCTTTTCTGAAATCTCTGTCAGGCGGATCATATCTTGAATGGCCTGCTGCTTGGCTGCTTCATCAATGGAGGTACTGTTGATCAGGCTCATCAGGGTTTCCTTATTTCTGGCTCGAACCTGCTCCCTGCTTAACTGAAC
>ENA-ORNW01001407-ORNW01001407.1-human-gut-metagenome-genome-assembly--contig:-NODE-1407-length-18595-cov-8.534951_pt1 | contig 18595 bp, 17 predicted proteins | sample MGYA00242121_ERZ509034 | MGnify/ENA primary metagenome ERZ509034 (study PRJEB26280, sample SAMEA2338689) | human gut metagenome | biome: human gut; feature: human-associated habitat; material: faeces... | reverse complement strand
AGATACATTTGAAATAATCAGTTTCATTGCTGCATCCTCCGTGTGTTTTAACTGTCATGCTGTTGTGTATAACAGTATAACACGAGAGGCGTATCTTGTCAATATTTCAAGGGGGTGGAAATAATTTCCTCTGCCTATGTTTCGGGATATGAATTATAAAGTTTAATCTTCCTGCATATAGCAACATTCCATTGAGAAAATATGAAATATACAATGTAGATGGGTGGTGCTATATGGCAAATATCAAAGATTGTCCCGGCTTTGAAACTTTCGGCGCGGATGTAAAAGAGGCGCGGAAAGTCAAACAGTTATCGCGTAAGACGCTGGCGGAACAGGTCAATATCGACTGGCGCTATCTTGCCAACATCGAAAATGACGGCACGATTCCCAGCCTGCCGGTTATCATACAGCTTATCAAAATCTGCGGGCTTCCCGTGGAACGGTATTTTAACCCGGAGATCATGCGGGAGGAAAGCGCACAGCGGCAGCGGGTCAGCCACAAGCTGAAACTCTGCCCAGAAGAATTTCTGCCGGTCATCGAGGGCGCGATTGACGGAGCCATTCAAATTCAACAGAAGAATGACGAAACGGAGGGTGCATGACAACCCTCTGTTTTGTTTTTGGGAGGACGCAAAGCTGCGCCCTCTCTTTTTTTTGCGGTTTTCGGGAAAATGGAGATTTTGCGGGTATTTCCTTGGGGTCAGAACGCTTTTTAGGGGAAGAAGAACAAAGACAGCAAGCATAGGGAGTGTAGCCACACTCCCGGCAAACGGCTTCCCGTTTGTATCTTGGGGAAGTCCCCAAACCCCTGAATGAATGGAGGTGCGAAAGTGGCAAACCGAAAGCGGAAGTTTGTGCTGCGCGTCCCGGTGACGCCGGAGGAACGGGCGCTGATCCAGCAGAAGATGGCCCAGCTTGGCACAAAGAACTTTTCTGCCTACGCCCGGAAAATGCTGATCGACGGCTATATCGTCCATATCGACACCGGCCCTGTCCGGGCGCAGACCGCAGAGCTGCAAAAGATCGGCGTCAACATCAACCAGATTGCAAGGCGTATCAACAGTACCGGGACTGTGTACGCGCAGGACTTGGAGGACATCAAGGGGGCGCTGGCACAGATATGGCAGTTACAAAGATCCATCCTATCAAGTCAACGCTGAAAAAGGCGCTGGACTACATCGAGAACCCGGACAAGACCGATGAAAAGCTGTTCGTTTCTTCCTATGGCTGTTCCTATGAAACGGCGGATATTGAATTTCAAATGCTGTTAGATCAGGCGTACCAAAAGGGCAACAATCTGGCCCACCACCTGATACAAGCCTTTGAACCGGGGGAAACCACGGCGGAGCAGGCCCATGAGATCGGGCGGCAGCTTGCCGATGAAGTGCTGCAAGGCAAGTACCCCTATGTAATTACCACCCACATTGACAAGGGCCACCTGCATAACCACATCATTTTCTGCGCCGTGGATATGGCGAACCAGCGCAAGTACATTTCCAACCGCCAGAGCTATGCCTTTATCCGGCGCACCAGCGACCGGCTGTGCAAGGAACACGGCCTGTCTGTGGTAAAGCCCGGCAAAGACAAGGGCAAGACCTACGCCGAGTGGGACGCACAGAAAAAGGGCAAGAGCTGGAAAGCAAAACTGAAAATTGCTATCGACGCGGCCATTCCGCAGGCCAAAGACTTTGACGGCTTTCTGCGGCTCATGGAGGCGCAGGGCTATGAAGTCAAACAGGGCAAGTTTATTTCATTCCGCGCTCCCGGACAGGAACGCTTCACCCGCTGCAAGACCTTGGGGGAGGATTACACCGAGGAACGGATCACCCGGCGGATCAAGGGCATTGCCATTGACCGGGGGCCGCGCAGAAGAAGCGCCGGGGAAATCTCCCTGCGGATTGCCTTGGAGGACAGTATCAAGGCCCAGCAGTCGGCGGGCTATGCGCGGTGGGCGAAGCTGCACAACTTGAAGCAGGCCGCCAATTCCTTAAACTTCATCACAGAACACCAGATCGACAGCTACGAGGGCTTGGAAAGCAGGCTGGCCGAGATCAGCGCGGCAAACGACGCGGCGGCCTCCGCCCTGAAAGACGCGGAACGCCGCCTTGGGGATATGGCGCAGCTGATAAAAAACCTCTCCGCCTACAAGCAGCTCCGGCCTGTGGCGCTGGAACTGCGAAATGCCAAAGACAAGGCCGCGTTCCGGCGGCAGCATGAAAGCCAACTGATCTTGTATGAGGCGGCGGCAAAGGCGCTCAAAGAGGCTGGGGTCACAAAGCTCCCCAACCTGTACGCCCTCAAAACCGAGTATAAAAAACTGGACGCAGAGCGGCAACGGCTGTCCGCACAGTACAGCGAAGCAAAACAGAAATTGAAAGAATACGGCATTGTCAAACAGAATGTAGACAGCATTTTGCGGACAGCGCCGGGAAAGGAGCATACGCAGGAACGATGAACATACCGAGAATGAGTTATCCCCAATACCGCAAGGCCCGCAGGCTCACCCATGAGTGCTGCAACTACTGTAACGGAAACTGCCTCCTGCTGGACGATGGGGAGGAATGTGTCTGTGTGCAGAGTATTTCCTATTCGCTGCTGTGCCGGTGGTTCAAGGTGGCCGTCCTGCCGCTGGACGCGGCCCTGTGCGCCGAGATCACCAAAGGCCGGGACGAGATCAAACGCTGCGCCGTCTGCGGGGCTGCGTTTACTCCCAACTCCAACCGGGCCAAATACTGCCCGGATTGTGCGGTGCAGGTACGCCGGAAGAAAGAGGCGGAACGCCAGCGGAAAAGATACCTCCTGTCTACGCATTTAGGGCGGTAAAAGTCCACGGAAATCAAGGGTTTTTCCGCATAGTCGGCAGGCAGGTGGATAAAGTTATCCTGTTCCCCTCAAAACAGGGTTCTAAATGCGGGAAAATGGACAAAAAAGAAATGCCGGACGCAGAGGCTTTGACACCTCCGCGCCCGGCGTTTTGCTTATTCGTCTGTGAAGTGGAACCGCTGCGCCGCAAAGTCGGCGTCACTCATGGCGTCCAGCTTATCGGCGGTCTGGCAGGCCAGCGCCGCCATTTCCTTGTCCATGTCCGGCAAAGCTGCCCGGAGATTTGCCGCCGTCCTGCGGCGGTCGGCGTTGTAGTACAGACAGATCAGGTTTTCTTCTTCCACGGTGAAATACATTCCTCATACCTCCATTTCTTTTGATTTTTCCCGCGCCGGGGGCTTCTTTTTCTGTTCCTCCTTGGCGGCGGCAAGCTGCGCCCGGATGGACGGTTTCTTTTGTTTCTGTGTTGTCTTTCGGGTCTGCTTGGGCTTTTTGGCCTCCGCCTTGGCTGCCTCGGCCACATCCAAAAGGGAAATCTGTTCCCCGGCTTTTGCCCTTGCTTCCAGTTCCTCCATAGACGGGGCATTGTTCATCATGCCGTCGATCATGTTGTAGTTCTGCTCGGTGGACATTTCCGCCGTCTTGATATGGCTTTCTGGCTGGGCGGGAATGGCAAAAGCCCTTGTGCCGTTTGCCATAATGAGATACCTGCCGTCCTCCGACTGGTGGTGGAATCCATACCCGACGGCCTCCATCTGTTCCCGGCTCCTGTCGGTCAGATAGAAACGGCCCCTTGGCGTCTGGATTTGTTCGCCGGTCATGCACTCGTCTGGCGTGAGCTGCTTTTCCGGCTGGGCGAAGAACTCCGGCACCTGCCGGTAGTCAGCCCCCTCGTCCACATAGTAGGCGGTCTGTTTCCCATCCTGCCGGAACACCACAATATCCCCCATTGAGAGGGAATGTCCCTTGTAATCGGCGGTATGTTCTATGTTGAAGCGGCGGTAAATCTCGTCCAGTGTGGTGTCCTTGTCCAGCGGCGCGGTGTAGACAAGCTGGTAATTCTTCCTGTCCACCGAAAGCCCGTCCGCCTGCAAGTCCTCATAGGAACGGTAGCGGAAGTCGCGCCCCTCCGGGCCGGGCGGCACTTGGTAGATGGAAAAGTTGGGCTGCGCCGGGGCCTCATAGTCAGAGGCAACATATTCCTCCACCGTCAGCCCGGCAGCGGCGGCCTCCTGTTCCAGCTCTGCCTCGATCTGCTTTTTGTAGTCCTGCAAGCTCTGGTCGAAATCGGCAAGCTGCGGCGGCTCCGGCAAATGGTACTGGCCCTGATTGAGAAGCGGGCGGCACTCCTTTACATAGTCCAAAACCGCGTTGAAATAAGCGGTCTGTTCCGGCGTCAGGGTTTCCCCGGATCGCAGGGGACGCCGGGCATCCTGCTCCATAGCGGCCAGATTGCAATGCAGCTCCATATACGGGACAAACTCATGCAGCAGCATATCCCGCTGGGCCTTGTCCGCCTCCCATGCCTCCGGCCCCTCATGGTGCAGCACATGGTTTTTCCAGCTTTCATCCTGTGCGTAGTATTCGTGATAGCCCCGGATATGCTGGATCAGGGAACCGTCCCCGTCACCAAAGTCCTGCCGTCCCTCGTAGCTGTCCGGCTGGCCCTGCATGGTAAAATCAATGCGGAACTTGGTCTTGTCGTACCAATGGCCCGTATAGCCCGGCTGCTCCCGTTCATGGCGTCTGGCGCTGTCCAGCTCCTTGAAAACGGCCTCGGCTTCATGCAGCGGCATTTGCTGGCCGTCTTTCAGATGGGGGCTTTCACTCCAAAGGATCGTGACAACCGGCTCCGCTGCCGGATTCTGCGCGATCTGCCGCTGGGCGTTGGCAACGGCAATCTCACTTTCGATCTCGCTTTTCACAAAGGAATCCATCTGGCCCTTTTGCAGCTCGTAGCCCTGTTCACACAGGCGGTTGATAAGCCCGATCACCTTGTCAGTATCGCCCACGGCCTCGGCATAAGACATAATCAACTGCCGTTCCTCGCTGCCCAGACGCGGGGCGTTTTTCTCCGCCAGCTCCATCAGGGCGGCGGCCCGGTCAGCCGGGGACGCCTCCGGCATGAACGGCTTTCCATTCAAAAGGCCGTCGATCCCGTTCCATGCCTGTGGCTGGGGAATGGCGTTGGCCTGTTCGGTTGCTTCCAGAAAACCGTCCAGCCTGTCGCCGGTCAGGGGTTCCATTGTCCCAGCTGGTAACTCATGGATGGAAAGGATTTCTTTTCCGGCTTCCGCAAGGGTCAGGTCGGGATTGTCAAGCTGGCCTCCGTCCAGTTCCTTATAGTCGGGGTCGTACAGCGTGTAATCGTAGCCGCTTTCCGATGTCTGGATATACAGGTAATCGCCGCTTTCCAGACGGTAGGCGGCCTCCTGCGGGGCTTTGGCCTGTTCCAGCGTTCCATCCCCGGCAATGGAAAAGCCCTGCGCCTGCACCGCCTCCTTGGTTCCCTGCGACACTTCTCCGGTGGATTTCAAATCCGCTTCAATCAGGGTTTGCAGCATAGCTTTTACGCTGTCGGTCATTTCCTGCTGTTGCTCCGGGGACAGCTTGGAAAATACGCTGTCCGGGTCTGGCTGCTCGGCGGCCTGTTCCAGCGGCGCGGCCTGCGGCTGTTCCTGCTGGGTCTGCCGTTCTTTCTGAAGCTGGGCAAGGTGGCCGTCAATGGTGGTAATCAGTTCATGGGCGGTGGCCCGGATGGTTTCAAGGGAGACTTTCAGCTCTTTCAAGTCCTTGCCGGAACTCCAACCGGCCACATAGCCAAAGGAATAGTCGGAGGTGTCCAGCCCGTAGTGCTGGCAGACGGCATAGGCCACGCTTTCGGCCTGCACTTCGCGGGTGCGGCTGTCGGGGCGGTCGGCCTGCTCTATGGCCGGGGCTTCCGGGTCGATGGCGTGGAGCTTGGAATGGGCGATCTCGTGGATAGCCGTCTTTAGGGTCTGTAATTCGCTCATGCCCTCCTGAATGGCGATCCGCTTTTCCGTCAGGTGGTAGTAGCCGTGGGAACCGCCCGGAATGTCCTCAAAACCAATGGGAACCGGGGAGGTCTGTTCCAGTGCCTTGAAAAATTCCCCGTAGCGTTCCACGCTGCCGGTCAGTTCTTCCACGCCGATAGAGGGCAGCGGTTCCCCCTCGGTCTGGCTCACATCAAAGACGGAAACGATCTTAAAGGCCGGAACCTGTATTTCCTGTACTTCGGTAACAGGCTTTCCGTCCTTTCCCATCACCGGCCTGCCCTGTGCGTCCAGCTTTTGCACTTCCTTTTTCGCCTTGAACGGGGCCGGGGCCAGTATCTTGATGGCCTTTTCGCCTTTCTTCACATTGCGGTGAAAATCGTCCCGCCACTTGTTGTAGCCCGCCACAAGCTGTCCGCCCTGCATGGCGATCAGGAGGGTGTTGTTGAAGCTGTAACTGTGGAACTTGGACATGGTGGTGAGATAGGCTTTGTAGCGTTCACTCTCGAAAAGCTCCTGTATGCCGGTTTCCAGCCGGTCGGTGATCTCTTTCATGCGCTCGGCGCTATTCTGGCCGTTTAAGAGAATGGGGGTGACAGGCTGTGGGACCTTTGCGGGGGCTGCCGCCTCCGGCTGCACCTTGCTTTCCTCCCGCAGAATTTCCGGCGCAGGATAGGCCATCACCCGGTATTCCTCCGGCACTGGCTGGCCCTCATGGACGCGCTGCCATTCGTCGCCGCTTTTTACCAGATAGCCATAATCGGTAAAAACACCTTGCTCTGTGTTGGCAATATGCAGGCCAAAACGGGGCAGGAGAATCCCTGCTTTCCATTCCTCCGGCATATCCACCATGCCGGAATGGTTTAGATAGTAGTCGCCCAACTGTCCTGTGCCGGTGACATCCGGCAAATGCACATAAAAGTCCACATTTTCGGGATAGTCGATAATCTGGCCGATATTGTGAAAATCACTCTGCGGACTTGTCAGGGCGGCGTTCAGCTCCATAAGTTCGGCGGCGTTCAGCTTTTCCAATCTTGCAGCAAGGAAGTTTAATTCATCCATGCCTGCGGACAGCACCATATCACGGGGTAGCTTAATAGGTCGTGCCTGTGGGCTTCGATAGTCGTACAAGAAAAAGTCCTGCGGATTATCGGCACTGATCCCGATTTCCCGCAGGGCTGCTTGCAGTTTTTCGGTTGTGGTCGGCAGAGAAAACCATAGGCCCTCTTTGCCTTGCTCATAACGCTGTCGGTTATGAAGCAGTACGGAAAACACTTCGCTCATTGAATCGCTCCTTTCACATAATATAAGGGTTTGGGGCTTCCCCAAAGAGAAAATCCCCGGCCCGGCAGGTGCGCCGGGTCAGGGATTTTGCCGGGAGTGTGGCTACACTCCCTATGCTTGCTGTTTTTAGTTTTTGTCCCTCTGTTCCACGCGGTAGTTCACATACTTGCCGCCGGTATCGGCCAAAAGCACCGTCCCGTCATAGGTCTTGCCGGTTTTCATGGAGCGCAGGCCCTTTACCTTTGCTTTTCCGTCTTTAAGTAGCGCGGCGGCGATTTTCGGGGTGAACGACTTGCCCCGTTCCTCAAAAAATCGGTCATTTTTCCACATGACAAACTGGCAGCTTCGGTTTCCGCAGTAGTAGTTCTTTTTGCCCTCGTAGACGCTTTCCCCGCAGCGCGGACATTTGCCGATAACCACACGCTCGGTTTGAAACAACTTCTGCGCGTCCTCGCTGATCTGGGAGTAGTTTGCGATCAGGCCCCTTGTCATTTCTGCAATGCCAGCCATGAAGCCCTCCGGGTCGGCCTGCCCCTTGGCAATGGCCGTCAGCTCCGTTTCCCACTGTGCCGTAAGCTGGGGAGAGGTCAGCGCCTCCGGCAGCACGCAGGCAAGGTTATGGCCGTCCTTGGTGGGAAGTAGCTGTTTGCCCCTGCGCTCCACAAAGCCCATCTGCACCAGCTTTTCTAAGATGGAGGCGCGGGTGGCCGGGGTTCCCAACCCCTGCCGCTCGGCGTCCTCCGGCAGATCGTCCGCACCGGCGCGCTCCATAGCGGAAAGCAGGGTATCTTCCGTGTAGGATTTTGGCGGTGTTGTGAAATGTTCGGTGACGGCGGCAGTTACCTTGTCAAAGGTCTGTCCCTCGGTAATTTGGGGAAGTTCCCGCGCAGGCTCCGGGGCGGTGTCGTCGGCGTCTGTTTTGAACGACGCCTTAAAGCGGCGGTCAAGCTCTTTCCAGCCGGGGGTCAGGATGGTCTTTCCCTTGGCGGTAAAGGTGTTCCCGGCACAGGTGAATGTAGCGGTGACAGCTTCGTACACATGGGGCGCGGCCACGGCGCACAGCAGCTTGCAGCACACAAGGGACAGCAGTTTCTTTTCGCCCTCGGTCAGCCCGTCAAAGCCTTTCTGCACAAATTCCATTGTCGGGACAATGGCGTGGTGGTCGCTCACCTTTTTGCTGTTCAGCACCCGGCCAAACTGCGGGGACAAGTCAAGCCCCGCCGCAAAGGGAAGCAGCGGCCACAGGCCGGACACAAGGCTTTCCGCCGTTGGCAGCATATCATCGGTCAAATACTGGCTGTCGGTGCGGGGATAGGTCAGCAGCTTCTTTTCATAGAGCTGCTGGGCATAGTCAAGGGTCTGCTTGGCGGTAAATCCAAACAGCCGGTTTGCCTCCCGCTGCAAGGTGGTGAGGTCATAGAGGCGGGGCGGCTGCTCCGTCTTTTTCTCCCGTGTCACAGACACACAAACGGCCTGCGCCGTTTCACAGGCGGCTTTCAGGGCCTTGGCGTCGTCTGCGTTTCTCATGCGTTCACTGGCCGCCTCCATGCCGCCCGCCGCAATCTGGACGATGTGGTATTTCTCTTTCTGAAAGCTGCTGATCTTGGCCTCCCGGTCAACCAGCATTTTCAGGGTCGGCGTCTGGACACGGCCCACGGTCAGGGTCTTGTGATAGAGAATGGAGAAAAGCCGGGTGGCGTTGATCCCCACCAGCCAATCGGCCTGCGCCCGGCACAGGGCCGATTGATACAGGTCGTCGTAGTCGGCCCCCGGTTTCAGGTGGGCAAAGCCCTCGCGGATCGCGGCGTCCTCCATGCTGGAAATCCAAAGGCGCTTGAACGGCTTTTTGCAGCCCGCCATCTGGTAGACGAAACGGAAAATCAATTCCCCCTCGCGCCCGGCGTCAGTGGCGCACACAAGGCCGGTAACATCGGGGCGCTCCATCAAAGAACGCAGGGTGTCAAACTGCTTTTTCTTATCGTCGGGAATGATGTACTGCCATTCCTGCGGCAGAATCGGCAGGTCGTCATAGCGCCATTTTTTGAAACGCTCGTCATAAGTCCCGGCGTCGGCAAGGGAAACAAGGTGGCCGATACACCAGCTCACCAGATAGCCGTTTCCCTCCATGTAGCCGTCTTGTTTCTTGTCCGCGCCGATCACGCCCGCAATGCTGCGGGCTACGCTTGGTTTCTCTGCAATTATTAACTGATAGCTCATACTTCGTCCTCCTTATTTCCATCTTCACTTGTCATATCCTCGTCCGGCTCCGGGGCTTCGTCCTCGTCGTCCTCGTCCTCTCCAAAGTCATACTCGGCCAGATCGTCATTGCCTGTGGTGTCGGCTTTTTCCTTTTTGAATTTCAGGAAGTAGAGGGCTGCGCCGCCGCCCAGCAGCACCACCACAAAGAACACCACAAGGCCGCCCATGCCGCTTGGCTTTTCCTCCTGCGGCTTTTCTTCCTCCGGCTGGGGCTTCGGCTTCGGCCCGTTGCAGGCGGTCAGGTTGTTTTTACAGACCGGGCAGGCCGTATTGACGGCCCCGGCTTGACATTTGGCCGTACAGTTGCAGACCTCCGGCTCTTTTTTCCCGTCCTCCAACAAGGCTTGCAGGTCGGCGTCGTCCACTTGGTTGAGGAAATGCACCGCCGTTTCCTTATCCTCGTTAGCCCGGTCGATCAGGATGTAAAAATAATTCCCGGCCTTGGTGGTAACGGTGATAAGCTGCTTATCCCCGAAAAAATCATCCACCAGCGTAGCGTTGCCCTGCGGGGTAACGGGTACGCCCTCCGGCTCCATGCCGCCGGTGGTGGGTTCTTCGGTTTCCTCCGGCACTTCTGCGGGGGCCTCGGTGGTTTCCGGCAGCGGCACAGGGTCAGGGTCAGCGCCACCGGCGTAGGCGGTAACGGTCGTGGTCGCCATGCAGAGCGCAGCGGCCACAGCCAGCGTCAAAGTGCGGAACAGTTTAGATTTCTTCATGGGCGCTGTCCTCCTGTTCAAAGTCCGGGATCGGGTCCGGGGCCGCCTGCAACGCGCCGCCGCGCACAAAGGCGGCGAACTCCTGCGGGGTCATGTTGAGGCCGCGCACAAGCTGGACGATCTGCAAGTTTTCCTGTTCGGTCTTGGCCGCTTCCAGCTCCCGAAGCTGCTTTTGCAGCTCCGCGATCTTGCCCTTGGTTTTCTCAATATCCTTTTCAATGCGCTCCAATTTGTTCATTGCCATAGTCAAAAACTCCTTTCTGGCGTTTAAGGCAAACGCCCGTAACAATAAAAATGCTGCTGCCAGTAGCTTGAATTGAGGTTCGTGTAGGAAATGGGGTCGCCGCAGTGCAGCATGACCGAATTTCCCACATACAGCCCCACATGGGACATCCCGACAGTGTCGTAAGTGCCGACGAAAAATACAAGGTCGCCGGGCTTGGCCTGCTCCGGGGAAACGGGGGTGCAGATGTTGTAAAGCCCCTGCGCCGTCTGGCGTCCCACATTCCAGCCGGAATGATTGATAACCCAGCTAATGAAGCCGGAACAATCAAAGCTGGTGCTTGGGGAGCTGCCGCCCCACACATAGGGATAGCCCACATACTTTTCCGCCTCGGCAATCATAGCGGCAAAGGCTTCGTCCTTTAGCGCCTCCGGGGGGATTTCATAGTAGGTCGGCTCTTTCGGGGTGGAGGCGTGGGGATAGCTGCCGTTGGGAAACAGGTCTGGCCGGTTGCCCAAAGTCTGCATATAGGCAGCATAAAAGCCCATCTGTTCCTCGGTGAGAATGTAGATGGGCAGGTGGGATAAATCAAAGTTTTCCAGCTTCACATTGCAGATGTAATAGGTGTAGGGTACTTCCACGGTGTAGGTGTTTCCCTCGCTGTCCGTCCTCGTTTCGGTGCGGTAGCGGGTTTCCGTTTCGATGGTCTGGGTCAGGATGTACTGCTTTTCAAAGAGCATGGCAAGGTCGCCCTGTACCTCCCCCAAAGTGAACACGCCGTTATGCAGCGCGGAGAGGATGGAGGTCAGCACATAGGGGTCATGCTTGATCTCGTCCAGATCGAAACGGTATTCGTCATAGCCGGGGTGCAGGCTTTCGTAGTTGTCAAGTTCGTGCTGCAAGTCTGCTTCCAGCGCAGCATAGGCGGCTTCGGCTCCCAGCATATCGCTGTCCTCGGAGAGATAGGAGGTGGCGGCAAGGCCCGTCCCGGTGCTGCCAAACATGGCGGTGCAGGATTGCAGGCCGCCCATCACCAGCAGGAGCATGAGGCCCACGCCGCCGACGAGCAGCGCCCCTTTCCAGTGCCGGGCGGCAAAGGACGCGGTCTGTCTGCTTTTCTCTGCGGCTTTCTTGGCTGCGGCAGCCGTGGTCTTGGCGGTGCTTGCCGCCCCCTGTGCGGTCTGGCCCGCCGCCCTTGCTGCCTTGGCATATTCCCGTTTGATGTGCTGTTTCTGCCAGAAGCGGGAAACGGGATTTTTGGCCGCCTGCGCCAGCTCCGGGTTGTCCCGCAGGGATTTTTGATACGCAAACTCGGCGTTGGCGGCGATGGACTTTCGCTCGGCCTTGGCTGCGGCCCGGTAGGGTTTGAGCTTATGGCGGTGGACGCCGCTGCGGATCATGCGGCCCGCCTGCCGTTCCGCCAGTTCCTCCCCCTTATGGCCGCCCTCCACGCCCACATTTTCGTGTTCTACCTCATGGATTTTTCCGTGGAGGTAAAGCCCGGCTTCCTGTATGGGGCGGCTGGCCGGGTTTGGTTTGAGCTGGGGAGGGGATTTCTCCACCTTGTCAAAATACAGCCTGCTTTTGGCCTTGCCCTTGGCCTCGTCATAAACGGTTTCCTTGGTGACGACGCGCTTTTTGGGCAGGGCTTCTTTGGCCGCTTCCAGCTTATCCGCCCGCTTTTCCGCTTTTTTGATATACGGGGCAAGCTCCGGGGAAGCCCGTTCCTCGGCGGTAAACTGCAACCGGGAAACAGGGCTGGTGGCCTGCGCCACGGTTTCCCCGGCGTCCTTGGCCGCTTTCTTTGCCCTGTGGCGGTCGTGCAGTTCGTCCGCCCGTTCCAGTATTTTTTCCGCCGCGCCCTCCGGCTGGGCGGTGTATTCCTGCTCGGCCTCCCGGCTGGACACATTGACGCTTTCGCCGGTGGTCTGGTTATCCAGCGTCAGGCCGTCGCGGGTCATGTGCTGCGTCACCTTATCGCGGGGTTTTAAGGGTTCCATATCCGATCACCTCCTTGCTGTCTGTTCCGGCAGCGCCCGGTTTCAATCTCTGCAATATAGCGTAGGATGGGGTACACCTGCGGGGGAACAACTGCGTTTCCCAAAGTCTTTAACCGCTTTGCCACATTCGCCGGCGGGTCGCTGATTAAGTACGGGATTTGCGCCGGTTCTTTGGCCCACATGGAATGTCCGTCCATCTCCGGGGGAATCCCATCAGCCATTCCACCCAGTCGGGATTCAGTTTCACATCCCCCGGCGGGCTGCCCAGCAGTTTGTAAACCGCCCATGACAGCCGCGCCGTCCATACGGTTCCGCTGGGGTTGTATTTTCGGAAGCTCCCGGTCGGGGTCATCCGCACATCGACAGTTTTCCCCACATCCCCCGTGTCGCTGGCAAGGGGCGTGGGAAGCAGCATGGCCGATGATGAAAGTTCTTTTGCGCTCATGCCATGCGCCGACGGCGACAGCAGGAAGTACGAAAACCCTAACGGCGTAGCCTGCCTGCTCCAAGTCAAAAACCGTCTTGTCGAGCCCCAGATGGATGAAGCCAGCAACATTTTCTCCAAGCACCCAAGAGGGGTGCAGTTCCCGGATAACGCGGAGCATTTCGGGCCATAAATACCGTTCGTCCTCAAATCCTCTTTGTTTCCCGGCGCTGGAAAAGGGCTGGCAGGGGAATCCCCCGGAAATAAGTGTGGTGGTTTCTCGTCCTGTTTTTTCAAAAAATGCCTCCTTTGTCACTGTGGTAATGTCCTTAAATTTTGGTACCTGCGGCCAGTGCTTTTTCAAAACTTCCATCGGGAAATCCGCCCATTCGCACTGGCATACGGTGGTAAACCCTGCGGCTTCCGCCGCAAGGTCGATCCCGCCGATCCCGGAAAACAGGCTGAAATGTGTTAAGGCGCTCATACCGTCGCCCCCTCGCCTAACCGGGTCGTCATGATCTGGTAGAGCTGGGTGTTTTTCGGGATGGGGTTCTTAAAGGGCAGGATCACATTTTCGTAAATGAGAAGCCCCTCGCCGGGTTCGGAATTGTCCACATACCGTAATTGCTGGGGCGAAATGTTCAGCCGTTCCGCAAGGATTTTCCGGTCGCCGCTGGCCTGATTGAGCAGGCAGATAAAGTCGCTGTTTTCCAAAATATTTTCAATTTCCGGGGAGGAAAGCAGGTCTTTTACATTCTGCGTCGCACCTGTGGGAATCCCGCCCCACTTACGGAAACGCTTCCAAATCTCACAGGAAAAGGCCGCCGTCTGTTCCTCACGCAAAAGCAGATGGAACTCATCACAGAAATACCATGTCGCCTTGCCCTTGCTGCGGTTTTGGGTGACACGCCCCCAAATCTGGTCTTGGACAATGAGCATACCGATTTTCTTTAGCTGCTTGCCCAGCTCCTTGATGTCAAAGGCCACAATGCGGTTTTTGATGTCGATGTTGGTTCTGTGGTTGAACACATTTAGGCTGCCGGACACATACAGGTCAAGTGCCTGCGCCACCCGGTCGGCCTCCGGGATATGCTGGTCTAACAGGGCTTTGTGCAGGTCTGCAAGGATGGGCATATTTTCCGGCTTGGGGTCTGCCAGATAAGGCCGGTAGATCACCTGTACCGCCCGGTCGATCACCGTCTTTTCAATGGCTTCCAGCCCGTTTTTTCCGCCCATGACAAGCTCGCAGAACGACAGCACAAAGTCGGATTTCAAGGCCAGCGGGTTTTCATCCTCGGAGTAGTTCAGGTTGATGTCCAGCGGGTTCACATAGTTTTTGCTGGTAGGCGACAGCTTCACCACCTGCCCATGCAGCCGCTTCACAAGGGGATAATACTCGGCCTCTGGATCACAAATATACACATCGTCCGGGGTGCAGAGGAATACGCTCACAATCTCGGATTTACAGCTCATACTTTTGCCGCTTCCCGGTGTCCCCAGCTTTAGCCCGTTGGGACACCTCGCCCGTTTGCGGTCGAGCATAATCATGTTGCCGGTCTTGGCGTTGATCCCGTAATACATGGCGTCGCCGCCCTGAAAAAGCTCCTGCGTCACAAAGGGGACGAACACGGCCACGCTGGAAGTCGTCAGGGAGCGTTCAATCTGGATGTGGCTGGCCCCCAGCGGCAGGCTGCTCATAAGCCCCTGTTCCTGCTGGTAGTCCAGCCGCACAAGGGAGCAGTTGTACTTCTGTGCAATACCGGCAGCCCAGAACACATCGTTTTCCAGCTTTTGCCGGGTGTCTGCGGTGTTCAGCACCAAAAAGGTAAGCTGGAACATCCGTTCATTCCGGCTCTGCAAGGTCTTTAGCAGCTCCTTGGCGTCCTGCCCGTAGGTGGCAAGGTCGCTGGGAAGTATATCCATGTCATAACCGCTGCGGACAGCCCGTTTCTGTTCCTGAATCTTCATGGCATCAAGGTCGGTGATCTTGCGCTTGACCGTCTTAATGGCGTCGCTCTGGTCGATGGCCTGCACATGGAGGTTCACCACAATGCCGTTTTCCGTGTTGAGAAAGTCGGCCAGCATTTCATCCGACAGCTCCGGGGAGAGGATTTGCAGAAAGCTCACCGCCCCGTATTTGCCGCCCAGCCCGAACATCCGGGCATTGCCGAAGCGGAACGAGGACGGGGCGATAAAGTCCTTGGTGGAAAGCCCCGACGGGGCAAGCCACTTCCAGTCAAAGGAGAACGGTTCCCCGTCCGGGTGGAAAATGCTGTGCATGACTTCTAGCCGTTCCTTGGCGTCCAGTCCCCACGCGGAGGCCCCCATGCTCTTGAAATAGCCCAAAAGGTCGGTTTCGATCCGGCGCAGTCTGGCGCGGGCCATTTTCAGGCTGTCCGCCTCAATGGTGTAGGTCATAAATTTCCGCTTCATCAGGCCGTTGTTCCCGTTCACAAGCTGGTCTTGCAAAATGTCGGAATACTCGCTGCGGATGTCGTCAAAGTCGTCCCCCTGCGCCCGGATTTCAAAGCTCTTGGCGTACTGCTTGGGGTCGATCTTGCGGTTGATAAAGGAAAACTGCACATGAATGGAGGCGTCCAGATAGTTGTAGAGGTCGCACAGGTTTTCAAAGATGGCGGTCTTGGTGTCCGCCTGTGCCAGTTGGTAGCTGATGTCCGTAAACTCAATGCACTTGGAAAAGGTGCGGGGCGTTACCCGGCACACGCCGTCCTGATACATGGCCTCATAGGGAATACTGGCCTGCGCCGAATGGGGCTTGCCGTCGCCCTTATACTTTCGGATGACAGCCTGAATCTCTTTCTTTTCGGCGCGGGTGAGCTTGACCGGCGCTTTTGCGCTCGTTTCGTTCTTTTGCTTTTTGGACAATGGCGTTGACCTCCTTTTCCATTTGGGATTGCCGCGCAAGGGCGGTATAAGCGTTGTTGGTCTGGTAGGGCCGTTCCTTGGGCTGGATGAAGCAGCACTCTACGATCTGGCGCACCACCACTTCAAGGGGCTGGCCGTGTTTTTCGTAAAGCGCCAGCAGAAAGCCCGGCAGCATGGCGAACACCATAATGAGTGCCGCCGCGCTGGTCGGGACGCGGCCCCGGATCAAAAAGAAAAGCGGGACGCCTACCAGCAGCGCACCGCCAAAACAAATGAGCTGGCGTTTCGTCAGCCCGAATACCACCTTGGATTTGACCTTGGTTAAATCCTTGGGGACAGTTACATAAGCCATAAAAAGTCACCTCGTTTCTGGTACGGACAGGGAAAAATCGCTGTCCACTTCATTGCCCCACACATCCCAGCCGGGGATTTTCTGTCTGGCAAACAGTTCTGCGCGGGGCAAGTCGCCCGCAAGCTCTATGATTTTCTCACGGGTAATGTCTGGTTTCTTGCTATGTTCCTCCACCGGGGAAATGATAAACTGATGGACGCTTTTGGAGTAACGCTTGGGATGGCCCCGCTTGGCAAGCAGGCAGATTTCCGCGTTTCCTCTCGTCCAATAGCCCAGCCCGTAAAACCATGTGGGGCTTTTGCGGTTCAATTTCAGCCAGACAAAGGCCACGGTCTTAAAGGAAAAGCCCCACGCCTTAATCAGACGCAGCGCCTCCGGGAGCTGGGGGAAAGTCGCCCACAAAAACAAGAGGCAGTCTTTTTCCGCCAGCGTTTCCACCGGCAGGGCGCACAGCTCGTCAATGCTCATGGTGGGATAGTGATGTTCCGCCGCCCCTGTCCGTTTGCACTCATATCGCCACGGCGGGTCGGCGTAAAGGATGTTGTAGGTTTTCTTTTGTGTTTCCTCGATAGCTGGTATTCCTCCTGTCTGTCAATGTGCGGTAAATACGGCTTTCGATATGCTGCCGGTCTTGAACAGACAGAAGCAAAGCAAAACGGTATAGCCCATACAGCCCCAGATCGCGCCGGATATGTCGTCGGCGGTTCCGATCTGCTGAATCAGCACCGCATAAATCCCGACAACCACCATGATTAAAAAGGCTTGGAAGCCCAGCGCAAGAAGGGATTTCAAGTAGTTCTGGCCCATGCCGCGCCACTCTGCATTGCCCAGCGTGGCAAGGGGGATCGGCCCTAATGCGGTCACGGCGTAAATTTCAATCATTCTTCCATAGGTCACAAGGAAAATGCAGATGGAAAGAATGTTCATCGTCAGCCCCACAACAAGGGTCTGGAACCACAGGCCCAGCAGCGGCCCGATGTCCATTGCTTCAAGGCGGCTTTCCAGATCAGGGAGCAGCGTGTCAAAATCAATGCTGGTATCTCCGATAATTACACCGGCGCTCTGGTTGACGACCTGCTGGGTGGCGTCAAACACACCCATGACGATATTCCATGTGTTTGTCACAATGAGGATGGCAAAGGCACTTTTGAAAATCCAGCGGAAGAACATGGAGCTGTCGAAGTCGTGCATATTGTTCTTTTCCACGATCATGTCGATCAGCTCATAGCACATCACGAGGGCGAGAATGGCCACCGCAATGGGGACGATCACCGTTTCGGACAGGTTTTGCAGCATGGAAAAAATGCCGCCGTTCCAGTCCTGCGGGGTACTGCCCACATCCGACGCGATTTCCCCGACTTTGGTATTGACTGTGTTAAACAGGCCGGACAGGTTGCCCATGATACCGTCGATCAGGATTCCTTTGATCCATTCCCCGATTAAATCACCGATCATGTGGGGACACCTCCTTTCCCGCGCCCTCCCCGATCAGAGAGGGCGCGGAGGGTTTTCTAACACACATGGGGTTATCCCAGCAGCCCGGACAGCAGCGGAACAAGGGTCATGCCGATCAGGGCAACGCCGCCTCCGGCGACAAGCTGCTTGATTCCTTGGCTCTTGCTCGCTGGGTTGTCCGCCCCGTACCCCTCCAAAAGATTGACGCCGCCCCATACGCAAAGCGCTCCGCCGAGGCCCACAACGATGGTCTGCAAAGTATCAACTGCACTATTGAAAAATTCCATAAATTTACCTCCATAAATTCAGATTGTGATGGTGTTTGGGTACAAAAAAAGCCGCCGTACATAACGGCAGCCTCACAATCCGCAGACGGCCCGGAGTTACTGGCCGTCCCGCCATTCCAGCACAGCCAGCGAAAAAATTTCGCCCCATGCTTCACACAGTCTGCGGTCTATTTCCCGTACAAGTTCTTCGGCTTCCCTGTCCGTGGGCGGGGTATCATGTTCCGCGATCCACTGGCACAGCACCGCAGCGGAAATGATCGCCCGGTAGATTTCCTGCTCATACTTGAAATAATCCGCAAATGTCCATTCGTCCGAGTGTCCCATCGGTCACGCTCCTTTCTCTATGGCCGCTTTATTCTGTGGCAAAATCTTCATCCGACAGCTCAATGTCGTAGAGGTCAAAGGGTTCGTCCTCCGTTACCACGCGCCGCTTTTTCCGGCGCAGGGACGACAGGTAGCTATCCACATCAAAGGTGTTCTTTTTGTCAGCGTCCGAGAGGTATTTATAGCGGGGGTGGCGGGTGATGTCGTATTTCTCACTAAAAAATGGCCTTACGCCACGCACCTGCAAAATACACTTGCCTCCGTCCATCGTTGCAATTTCGTCTTGGCTCATCAGCTCCTTTCCGAGTTTTTGATAGTTCAGTCCGTGGGAGGTCTGCGCGCCCCGGTTCTCGCTCTGGTTGTAGCTGTCAATGGTTTCCTTGCCCAGCACCTCCGCGATCTCCTTGGCGTTCTTGCCCCTGCCACTCAGGAACAGCGTACAGTCGCAGTTGTCGGAAATGATTTCCGCCGCGTCCTTGTAAATGGCCTTTAGCTGCGACTGGCTCTGCAAAATAATAGAAGCCGAGATTTCCCGGCTTCGGATGGTG
>ENA-ORNW01001402-ORNW01001402.1-human-gut-metagenome-genome-assembly--contig:-NODE-1402-length-18662-cov-5.983071_pt1 | contig 18662 bp, 16 predicted proteins | sample MGYA00242121_ERZ509034 | MGnify/ENA primary metagenome ERZ509034 (study PRJEB26280, sample SAMEA2338689) | human gut metagenome | biome: human gut; feature: human-associated habitat; material: faeces... | reverse complement strand
AAGTGGCAATGGACATTGTGGCGAAGCACATCCCCGCCGACAAGAACGGCGTCCGCATTGCGGAGCTGGATGAGATGAAGTTCCGGCGTGAGCTTTGGACGCATCAGCCCCTCACGGACTTCTGGCGCGTAGGTCGAGGCATTGCCAAGAAACTTGAACAGAATGGAATGTTCACCATGGGCGATGTTGCCCTCTGTTCCGAGCGGAACGAGGACTTGCTTTACAAGCTGTTCGGAAAGAACGCGGAATTGCTCATCGACCATGCGTGGGGCTGGGAACCGACTACCATTGAAGCAATTAAAGCCTATCGTCCCAGCTCCAACAGCCTCAGCTCCGGTCAGGTTTTGCACTGCCCTTATGAGCCGGAGAAAGCAAAGCTGGTTGTCCGGGAAATGACGGACTTGCTCGTGTTGGACTTGGTGGACAAGGGGCTTGTCACCGACCAGATGGTTCTCACTGTTGGCTATGACATTGAGAACCTGACCGACCCGGCGCGGCGGGCAAGGTATCACGGCGCGGTGGAGAAAGACCCCTACGGTCGAGAGATTCCCAAACAGGCGCACGGCTCTATTAACCTCGACGGTCACACATCCTCTACCCGCAAAATAATGTGTGCTGTGTCAAAGCTGTTTGACCGGATCGTGGACAAGAATCTGCTTGTCCGCCGTATGTATGTTGTGGCAAATCACGTCCTGCCGGAAGCGGACGCACCGAAGAAAAATGACGGTGCTGTCCAGCTTGACCTCTTCACTGACTATGCCGCCGAAGAGGAAAAGCGGAAAGCCGAAGACGCTGCCTTGGAACGGGAGCGAAAAATTCAGAAGGCTGCTCTCGCCATCAAAAAGAAGTACGGAAAGAACGCGATCCTCAAGGCGATGAATCTTGAAGAAGGCGCAACCGCAAAGGATCGAAATGCTCAGATCGGCGGGCATAAGGCGTGAACAGCAATTCAATTTCAAGGAGAAAATATTTTGAGAACATACAAGGATAAAGAGGAATTAAAAGCCGAAATCAGCAAAGGCTTTGAAAAATACATTGCTGAATTTGATTCTATTCCGGAAGCCCTAAAAGATATAAGAGTAGCCGAGGTGGACAGAACACCGGCTGAGAATCTTGCTTATCAGATCGGTTGGACAACGCTGCTTCTAAAATGGGAAAATGACGAGAAGCGCGGAGTTGAAGTGAAAACACCATCAGAACTGTTTAGGTGGAATCAGCTGGGCGATCTATACCAATGGTTCACAGATACATACTCTCATTCATCCTTAGTGGAATTGAAGGATCAGTTAAAAGGAAACGTTACTTCTATCCAGACAATGATTGATTCTATGAGTGAAGAAGAGTTATTTCAACCGCACATGAGAAAGTGGGCAGATGATGCTACCAAAACAGCGGTATGGGAGGTTTACAAGTTTATTCACGTCAATACCGTTGCTCCCTTTGGAACATTTAGAACGAAGATCAGGAAGTGGAAAAAGGCAACGCTGTAACTATTATTTGACTGTAAAAGGAGATGTGGGATGCACATGAAAAGCAAATATGATGAGATTATGGGGCGTCCTCACCACGTCTCCAAGACGCGACCACAGATGCCAATGTCAGATCGTGCGGCGCAGTTCGCTCCCTTCGCAGCACTCACCGGCTACGATGCTGCCATCAAAGAAACCGGGCGTCTAACCGATGATAAGATCGAGCTTGACGAGGAAGCATTGACTGCATTGGACATGAAGTATCAGCTTCTCATGGACGCCCTTGATGATGCACCGGAAGTCACCATTACCTACTTCCAGCCTGATGAGCGGAAGGCTGGCGGCAAATACATAACAGCTACCAGCGCGGTCAAAAAGGTTGATGATTTCGAGCGGCGAATCACCATGCAGGACGGCACGAAGATTCCGATGGATGACATTCTAAGTATTGGCGGAGAACTGTTTTCATCGCTGGAATAATGTCGCTTGCCATGCGACCAAATGAAGTGAATACCGAAGTACAATATGACTGTAAGGTGAGACGCCAAGCAGTCATATTTTTTATGAGGGAACACAGCTCAGCTATGAGGTTTTGCGCAAAGCGGTTTCTGCTGTCCGTTGCAGTGTACCGCTGGGAACGAATTGGAAAAATCGCATTGACTAGGACTATGAGTCCAGAAAAATCGGCGGTAATGGTGGGAACAGTCATCTTAGCGTTTACTTGGAGATTTGGGTATCAAAAGCCGTGGAAATGAAATTTGGAGACATTTAATTCAGGAGTTACTTAAAAAATGCTCTCAAAATGTCCGTTGTATAGTGAAGGGGTATTTTACGGGGAGTCTCTGCGAGGGAATACGATTTGAGAGAATAGCAAGCACAGCCGGTGTATATACACACGGCGATTTTGGATTAAGGAAACCCTCCCCTTAATCCAGAAAATGCTTGTTGGGATGTCTCCCAAACCCTCTATCTTTATGAAAGGACAAACCGCTTATGGCAAACAGAACACGACCAAATCAGATACTCTTCTTTGTTTCAGATGACGAGAAACGGATTATCAAAGGAAAGATGAAACAGCTTGGTACAAACAACATGGGAGCGTATCTTCGCAAGATGGCGATTGACGGTTACATCATCAAAGTGGACTACACGCAGCAGAAGAAACTTGCCGCAGCAGTATCTCGCGCAGCGGCAAATATCAACCACATTTGCCGCCGAATCAACTCCACAGGACACTTCTATGAGGACGATGTTGCAGAGCTGAAAGAAAGGCAGGCTGAGATATGGCGATTACTAAAATCAAGCCAATCCGAGGAACTGTGAACAAGGCTCTCGCATACATTCTTGATCCGCAGAAAACAGATGACCAGCTCTATGTCTCTTCCTATGGTTGCGCTGCCAGCGATGCCGCAGCGAAGGAATTTGAGTGGACAAGAAATCTTGCTGCTCAACAAGGAATGCAGATGCCGAAGGTGATCGCCCGACATCTGATCCAATCCTTTGCGGTTGATGAAGTCACGCCGGAACAAGCGCATGAAATCGGTAAGCAGTTTGCCGACGAATGGCTCAAGGGAAAGTACGAGTATGTGATTGCAACGCACATCGACAAGGGGCATTGCCACAATCATATTATCTTTAACGCTGTCAACTATGTTGACTTCCATGCGTACCGAAGCAATAAGAAAACCTATCGTGAGATGCGGCATCTCAGTGATGAGATATGTGCTGAACACGGGCTGTCAGTTATTCCTCCCTCTCAGGGAAAAGGCATGGACTACAAGGAATACACCGAAGCCAAACGCGGTACAAGTTGGAAGCAAAAACTCAAGCAGACCATTGATCGCTGTGTGATCACATCAAAGGACTACGATGAGTTTTTGAAGTTGATGCAGGACGCCGGATATGAAATCAAAACCGGCAAATACATCTCCTTCCGTGCCGAAGGGCAAGAGCGTTTCACCCGTGCAAAAACCATCGGAGATAACTACACCGAGGACCGGATCAAGGAACGCATTCAAGGACGCAATGCCCGCAGACGGCAGATGCAGAACGGTAGGAAGAACATCTCTCTCATCAGCGATATTCAAAACAGAATTAAGCAGATCGACAGCAAGGGCTTTGAGCATTCTATGAAGATTAAGATCCTCAAAGAAGCCGCCAGAACGCTAAACTACCTCACTGAGAACGAGCTGCTTCAATATGCCGATCTTGAAAAGAAAGTCGAAGACATTCATAGTTCTTATGAGCGTACCGGCGCTGACTTGAAAGTCGTTGAAGCGCAGCTCCGAAAGGTGCAGCCGCTTATCAAGAATATCTCAACCTATCAAAAGCTCAAGCCGGTCTATGATGCCTACTCAAAGACGAAGAACAAGCAGAGTTTTCGAGCTGCGCACGAGGCAGAGCTTGTCGTTTTTGAAGCAGCAAAGAGTACATTGCTTGCTATGCAAGATGGTGAAAAACTTCCAAGTATGAAGTCTCTGCAAGCCGAGCAGCAACGCCTTTTGGAAGAGCAGCAGCGTCTCTACGACGAACGAGCAAGGCTCAAAAAAGAGGCTAAAGTGATTGATACCATGAAGGCAAATGTCGATGATTTCCTCAGTCCAACGCTTTCACAGGAGCATGAAAAAGCCAAAAGTAGCGAGTTGGAATAACCACCAAAGCCTGAGCCGTATGAATAAATCGGCTCAGGCTTTCTTCTTCGTAATGCGCTCCATGAACTTGAAATATATTTTGAATTTTTGGAGCATCGTATTGAAAATTTGAAGCGTTTGGTGTATAATATAATGAGTCTCACTATAAGCGTTTGAGAGAGGTGCTTTTATGAAGATAAGCTATAAGAAATTATGGGTCATGCTCATTGAAAGAGAGATCCCAAAATCAACTTTACGCAAGGATATAGAGCTGTCTCCTGGCACGATGAGTAAGCTCAATAAGAACGAGGATGTAGCTCTCTCTGTTCTGCTGCGCATTTGCGACTATTTGAATTGTGACATTGGAGATATATGTGAAGCTGTGCGAACGGGCAAGAAGTAGGTCCGAGTTTTCGTGCGGCTATTTTGTTATTGGTAGAGAAAAATACCTCAGCGAAAGGAGCATATATGGATGTCCTTGAGAATGCTGTGACTGAGAAAAATGCCCTCGTTGAAGCGGAGGCGTTTCCCACAGATGATCGAGTCACCTACAAAGACAGCACCTATGAAATTGTTTCTAAGGTTGCATATTTGATTGGTGTTCCGAAACGAATTTTTGATAATGAGCATGAAGCACCCAAAATAGAGATATACGAAAAACTTGATGCAGACAAAACGGCACGGATAATCCGTCATTTGTGTATCATAAGGACAGCGATTGAAAGAAACTTCAAGCATATCAACGAGCGCATGAAGTTTAGTTATCTCTCAATCAGCAGTATGCCGGAATATGTGCCGCAGGATAGCCTTCAACAACTAAATGCGGATGGCATTAGTTTTATAAAGAAGTCCAGCACGAAGCTAAGTCAGCATATCGTTGAGATAAACAAGCTGATTTCTGATCGGATCAATAATTGCAAGAAGCTATTTCCTCTTTGGCTGAATTGGCTGTATGTAAAAAAACTCTTTCTCATGCCAGATGGCTTGAAAGAGGAAGGGACAAAAGCAGCAGCAGATATTTATTACGCTCACTTGCTCTTTTATCCTTACCAGATGTATATAAACTGGGAACCGGAGGATGTCGGTAATCTGCTCTATAACGATAAAAAATTCGTGACGCTACTTTATCAAATGAACGGTGACTACTTTACAGAGTACAGTAAAGTTTCTGATGCTGGAAGTTACATTAAAGGAAGCATCTACGAGTTTATTGGTAGCAGCGAAAAGGTTGTCGTAGTGGTAGATTGTGAAAACTCTGATCCGTACAAGCTCTGCGCTACGCTCAAGAATCTTGACTATCAGTACACACAGAAGATAGCATCCATCATCCTGTTTGATGATGTGCATAGTGCATCTGCTTGGCGTATTCTCGATAGTTTTACCCACATCCCGGTCGAACACATGATGACCGAACGGGTAAAGCAGAACAAGTCTCTGGTCGATGTGATGCTGATTGCCCGAACTTGTCAGGAACATTACAAAAACAATGTGGATTCCTTTATTTTGGTGTCCAGCGACTCCGACTATTGGGGACTGATTTCTTCTTTACCGGAGGCTCGGTTCCTTGTCATGATAGAGCGCGAAAACTGCGGACCGGATTTGAAGAACGCACTTGTCAATGCCGGTATATTCTATTGCTACATTGATGACTTCTACTCCGGCAATGCAGAGGATATTAAGATCGGCGCACTGTTCAAAGAGATGTATCATTACATAGATCAGGCGGTGCGGCTGAATATCTACGAGATGTTCACAGAGGCGTTAAGAGCGACTCGAATTGAAATGAGTTCTTCGGAACAGAAACAGTTTGTGGACAAGTATTTGAAAACGATGCAAATGTCCATTGCGGATAATGGCGATGTGACATTGGAAATAAGACGAAAATGAGTCCGTTATATCGGACAGTAGCCGTGATAGAATAAAATGAGGATCGGTTGGCAACCAAAAATGATCCTCAAGTATTGGAGATGAAGATATGGCATACCAGAGCGAAGCGGCTCTTGAGCAACAATTCATAGAGCAGCTAAACAAGCAGGAATACAGCACAGTCGATATTCCTGATTATGACGCATTGGTGGAGAACTTCAAAGTTCAGTTTGAAGCCTTCAATGCGCCCAAACTTGATACGCCTATCACCGATAAAGAGTGGGAGCGTATCTTTAACCTCATGCTTGGAAAGTCCGTGTTCCAGAGCGCAAAAATTCTGAGAGACAAGTTTGTCCTTGAGCGTGAGGACGGGACGAAGGTTTACCTTTCCTTCTTCGATCAGGATCACACCAAGAATATCTTCCAAGTTACACACCAGACAACGGTTGTAGGCAAGTATGTCAACCGCTATGATGTAACGATTCTTGTGAATGGCTTGCCTTTGATTCAGGTCGAGCTAAAGCGCAGAGGTATTGACATTCGAGAGGCGGTCAATCAAGTCATGCGCTATAAGAAGCACTCCTATAACGGGCTATATCACTTCATTCAGCTTTTCATTGTCTCCAACGGCGTTGATACCAAATACTTTGCCAACTCCGACAGGGACTTGATGTATAGCCTTGCCTTCTTCTGGACGGATTTCAACAACATCCGTATTACCAACCTGAAAGACTTCTCAATTTCTTTTCTGGCAAGGGATCACATTATCAAGATGTTGACACGCTATACCATTTTGAACGATACGGATAAGATTCTGATGGTTATGCGCCCCTATCAGGTGTATGCCGTAGAAGCCCTTATAAGACAGGCTACGCTCACAAATCGCAATGCTTATATCTGGCATACCACCGGCGCAGGAAAGACGCTGACATCCTTTAAGACTGCTCAGATTCTCGCAGCCAATCCGAATATCAAGAAGGTTATCTTCCTTGTTGACCGTAAGGACTTGGACTCTCAGACCACCGAAGAGTTTAACAAGTTTGAGGCTGGCTCTGTTGATGTCACAGATCGCACAGACATTCTTGTGCGGCAAATGAAGGATAAGAACCGGCAGCTCATTGTCACGACGATGCAGAAGATGGCAAATGCCGTTAAGCGTCCTCAATACGAAAAGGTAATGGACGCATACCGTGACGAAAAGGTTGTCTTCATCATTGATGAATGCCACCGCAGCCAGTTCGGAGATATGCACAAGGATATTGTTCGGCATTTCAAGAAAGCGCAGTTCTTTGGCTTTACCGGTACGCCCCGTTTTGAAGTGAACGGAAAGACGGAGGGCAAGATCACACAGACCACCGAAATGCTGTTTGGGGAATGTTTGCATAACTATCTGATCAAGGATGCTATCTTCGATAACAATGTCCTCGGTTTCCATATTGAGTACATAAAGACGATGGAAGGCGATTTTGACTGGGACGATCCGACATTGGCTGACGCGATTGATGTTGGCGAACTCTATATGTCTGATGAGAGAATGTCCCTCATTGCAAACCACATCGTCCAGAACCACAAAGCCAAAACGAGAAATGGTCAGTACACGGCTATCTTTGCTGTTTCCTCCATTGAAGCTCTTGTCAAATATTACGACATCTTCAAGAAGATCAAACACGATCTGAACATCAGCGGTATCTTCTCCTATGGGCAGAACGAAGATGCCGAGGGCAAGGACGAGCATAGCCGAGATGCCTTGGAGCGTATCATCAAGGACTATAACGAGATGTACGGCACGAATTTCTCTACCGACACCTTCTCCGCGTATCACAAGGATATTTCAGATCGTGTCAAAGGCAAGAAAACGAAGTCTCTGGACATTCTCATTGTCGTAAATATGTTCCTGACCGGCTTTGACAGCAAGCAGCTCTCTGTGCTGTATGTGGACAAGGATTTGAAGTATCATGATCTGCTGCAAGCCTATTCTCGCACGAACCGTGTCGAGAAAGAAACAAAACCGTTTGGTATCATCATTTGCTACCGCAACCTCAAGAAACGGACAGATGATGCGCTGACACTCTTCTCCAAGAGTCAGGACACCTCCGGCATTGTCGTTCCGGGCTATCAGTATTTTGTTGAGAAGTTCAATGAAATGGTTATGAAGCTCAAGGAAGTGGCACTCTACCCTGAGTCCGTCGATACCATGCAGAGCGAGGATGACCAGAAGAAGTTTGTCATCACTTTCCGTGAGCTGACAAAATACCTCCAATCTTTGCAGACATTCATTGAGTTCAGCTTTGATCAGGATGCACTCATCATGTCCGAGCAGGAGTATCAGGACTACAAGAGCAAGTATCTGATGCTTTACTCCCGGCAAAAAACTGATCGAGAAGTCGTATCTGTCCTGAATGATGTGGACTTCTGCATTGAGATCATGGAGAGTGACCGCATCAATGTTGCCTATATCATGAACTTGATCCGCAACATCCACTTTGATGACAAGAAGCAGAAGGACTACGACATCAAGCACATCAAGGAAGAATTGAGCAGGACGGATAATCCGCAGTTGCTTCGCAAGGTTGAAATTCTTCAAGCGTTCTTGGATCGTGTCGTTGTTGGACTTGAAAGTGCGGATGAGATTGACGCTGCATACAACGACTTTGAAAATGAAGCAAAACGAGAAGAGATCGTTGCTTTCGCAAAGACTGAGGATATTGATTCCTCCATGCTGACGGACATCATTTCTGAGTATGAGTTCTCCGGCACAATGGATGCAGGAAACATCCGTGACCGTATTGAGAAGCCCATGCCGCTGCTCAAGAAGAGGTCTTTGGTCAACCGGATCGTCGAATTTATCCGGCAGCACACTGAGAAATACCAATAAGGAGAGAGAACAATGGATAATTCTATTCAGGCTCACCAGAAAGAGCTTTGCAACAAACTATGGGCGATGGCAAATGCCCTGAGAGGTAACATGGAGGCATACGAGTTCAAGAACTATATCTTGGGCATGATCTTCTATTACTACCTCTCCGACAAGACCGAGAAGTACATGGTTAATCTTCTCAAAGACGATAATATCAGCTACAAGGATGCTTGGAATGACGATGAATACAAGGCTGCCATCGCAGAAGAGGCTCTGCGTGACCTCGGTTACATCATCGAACCGGAGTATTTGTTCCGCAAGATGGTCAAGATGGTTGAGAACCGTTCCTTTGACATTGAGTTCTTGCAGAAAGCAATCAACGCTCTGATGGAATCCACTATCGGCAACGATTCGCAGGAAGACTTTGACGGATTGTTCTCCGATATGCAGCTCGATTCTACGAAGCTGGGGCATACCGTTAAAGACAGAAGTGCTGTCATGGCGAAAATCATTGCTTCGCTGGACGAGATCAATTTCAGCGTGGATGACACGAAGATTGATGTGTTAGGCAATGCCTACGAGTACCTGATCGGTCAGTTCGCTGCCACAGCCGGTAAGAAAGCCGGTGAGTTCTATACGCCTTCGGGTCCTGCCGAGCTGCTGTGCCGCCTTGCTTGTCTTGGCTTGACCGATGTTAAGGACGCAGCCGATCCGACTTGCGGTTCCGGCTCTCTGCTGCTTCGCCTCAAGAACTATGCAAATGTGCGTAACTACTACGGTCAGGAGTTGACCTCGACTACCTATAACCTTGCCCGAATGAACATGATCCTTCGCGGCATCCCGTATCGTAACTTCAATATCTACAATGGCGATACGCTTGAGCATGACTACTTCGGAGACATGAAGTTCCGTGTTCAGGTTGCAAATCCTCCTTATTCTGCAAATTGGTCTGCTGATATGCACTTCATGGAGGACGAGCGTTTCAATGAATACGGCAAACTTGCGCCTAAGAGCAAGGCTGACTTTGCTTTTGTGCAGCACATGGTTTACCACATGGACGAAGACGGACGAGCTGTTGTTCTGCTGCCTCACGGCGTTCTGTTCCGTGGTGCAGCCGAGGAAGTGATCCGTAAGCACCTGATCCAAAAGCTGAATGTGCTGGATGCTGTTATCGGTCTTCCTGCCAACCTCTTCTTTGGCACGGGCATTCCGGTATGTGTTCTTGTCCTCAAGAGGGAGCGCAACGGCAATTCGGATAACATTCTCTTCATTGATGCGTCCAACGACTTTGAAACCGGAAAGAATCAGAATATCCTCCGTGAGTGCGACATTGATAAGATCGTCGAAACCTACGAGCATCGTGTGGATGTCGATAAGTACGCCCATGTTGCCACTATGCAGGAGATTGAAGAGAACGGATTCAATCTGAACATTCCTCGCTATGTTGATACCTTTGAGCCGGAAGAGGAAATCGACCTCAATGCTGTTGCAGCAGAAATCCGCAATATTCAGGCTGAGATCAAAGGCATCGACGCACAACTGAAACCGTTTTTCGATGAGCTGGGACTTGATTTCCCCTTTGATGTGGAGGGCAAATAATTATGGCAAATGTATCCTCAAGTAACGGTCTTGAGAAGCGTCCGAAACTCCGGTTTCCGGGCTTCGATGAGCCGTGGAAAGAAACGGCACTTTCAAGTGTCCTTACGGAAAGAAACGAATACGCTGAAAAGGACGGAACATACGAACACGCTACATTGTCGAAAGAAGGCATTTACGGAAAGACTGCCCGTTATGATCGAGATTTCCTTGTTTCAACTGAAAATAAGAAATACAAGGTTACACATTTGGGAGATTTGTGTTACAACCCAGCAAATTTGAAGTTTGGGGTAATTTGCTTAAATACATATGGAGATGCTATTTTTTCTCCAATCTATGTTACATTTGAAATTGACGCTTCCTCTGATCCTGATTTTATCGGTGCGTATCTCACACGATGGGACTTTATCAACAGGGCTTTGAAGTATCAGCAAGGAACAGTTTATGAAAGAATGGCTGTTTCTCCTGAAGATTTTGTTTCGATAAAGTGCTGTTTCCCTCAAAAGGCTGAACAAACACGCCTCGCTGAGTTCATAACCTTATTGGACAATCGTATAGCTGCACAGGGGAAATATGTTGAATCCCTCAAGAAGTATAAAAGAGGTGTATTTGAGGCTGTTTTCTCTCAAAAACTTCGCCTTGTCCCAACGGAATTGCAAAAACCTTGGAAGCAATACAAGCTATCCGACTTTGCTACAAGAGTTACCCGAAAAAATGGCAATCAAACGGATATTCCTCTAACCATTTCAGCCCAATATGGACTTATAGACCAAAGGGACTTTTTTTCAAAAATGGTAGCAAGTACAGATATGAGTGGTTACTATCTTTTGCAGAAAGGCGAATTTGCCTATAATCGCAGCACATCCAATGAATATCCCTTCGGCTCAATTAAGAGGCTCGAATTATACCCGATGGGCGCAGTATCTACGCTTTATCTCTGCTTTGCTATCAAAGAAGAGGTGGTTAATAGTGATCTTGCAAAGTGGTATTTTGAGTCATCGCAATGGTATAAAGGCATAAACAATATTTGCGCAGAAGGAGCAAGAAACCACGGCTTGCTAAATGTCCCGACGGACGGATTTTTCAACACAGTTCATACTCTACCAAGCGATCCTAACGAACAACTTGCTGTTGTTGATTATCTCTCAAACATTCAAAAGAAATATGAAGCTGCCCAAAGGTGCTTACAAGCTATCGAGAATCTTCGTTCCGGACTACTGCAACAGCTCTTCATATAAAAAGTTGTTGTAACAAGCCGCTTCTAAGATCTATAAGGTCTTTTGTTGTATGCTTTGCTGCGTCAATACGATCATCCAACGCCGACATGATAGAAGCAATACGAGCCTGCTCTTGCAGACATGGAACGATTATTTTTGTTTTTATAATTTCGCTCTTACTGATAGAAGAAACCTTTGTTCCTTGAATCATCGGGTAAAGCTGATTCTTGAAGTAATCAGAGTTGAAGTAGTAACCAAGATACATCGGAGCGAAAGAATCTTGAGGACGGCATGGAATAGTGTGCAGTCCGGACAGAGCAGCAATATTCTCTGCTCCTATAATTTCGGTGGATTTTCCTACGGTGTAATCCTCTGCTGTATCAGCGAAAACCACATCGCCATTCCGCAAGTAGCTTAAAGCAGAAAACTTGGAAATATCCTGTTCGGCGTTTATAACAGGTACATTTTCACTATGAAGATCAAGAACTGCGCCATATTTAATCAGGACATCACCGTAGTGAATATTTCTAACTCCATTGCCACCAACAGACAGATTGTCTCTGGAAAAAGTGTTGTTTTGCAAAATAGTCATCATATCGCCAAAGATGCAGAGCCGACTTTCACTTCCTGCGGATAGACGGTCAAAAAGGGAGTTGGATAATCCTCTTTTATACTTCTTGAGGGATTCAACTAACTGAGCTTGAGTAGCTATTCTTTCATCAAGGACGCTGAACAGTTCTGATACTTTGTCCTGCTCAGAAACAGATGGAATCTGTACCTTTATCGTTTCTATCTGAGGGTATTTCAAATTCCATGTGTCCGATGTCATACCTTGGGAGTTCTTTCTGAACTCATTGATCAATGTCACACTTTTGAAGAGTGCTGCAAAATATCCATTGTTGATCTCTTGTTTTGGCATAAGAACGGTATATGCTGGACTGACAATACCGTCGCACGGAGAAATACCGTTTGCGCCTTGCCACATTCGCATGGAATTGTAGACCATATCACCCTTGCGGACGATCTTATAATTGCTTTTGTCTTCGCTGGAATTGTCCTTTCCTTCAATCTCAGAACGAGGCTTGACCCCATCGTTCATTGTAACAGACAGTAATTCCATGTCGGATGCGCCACGCTGACTTCGCTCTGCATAGATGTCACCAATGCGGCATTGTTTGTATGGCTCATCGAAGCCCGGAAACCGGAGTTTCGGACGCTTCTCAAGACCGTTACTTGAGGGCTATTTCAGCAATCAAATAGAGGCTTGTAGCAAAGGTAAATCCCTTGCGGTAGCAGAGATATTCCGCTACTGCAAGGGATTTTGTCGGTCATATAGCTCCATTCTGCTTGCTTGACCAGAAGTATAAAAGAGGTCTGCTTTCTGCCGTGTTCTCGCAAAATGTGTCCATGTTTTCAACTGCTGACTTTTATGCTTTTTCTGAATTGGCAGTGCGTAGAAGCGAGAAATACGATCCAAAATGCAATGCTCATGCCGCCTGTATCGAACTTGAGCATATTGAGCAGGAAACAGGACGCATCATCGGATCAACCTGTGCCGACTATCAAAACAGTATAAAAACAGTTTGCAAGCCCGGAGATGTAATGTTTGGAAAACTCCGCCCATATTTGAGAAAGTACGCATTCGTCCAGAAGGAGTGCGTTTGTTCATCAGAAATATGGTCGTTGATTCCAACCGACATCGTGATCCCGAAATATCTTTTCTATCTGATTCAATCAGAGGCGTTCATGAAAGTAGCTAATGTAAGTTCTGGAACGAAAATGCCTCGTGCTGAGTGGTCAACAATCGCAAAAAGCGGCTATCTGATCCCGTCAAAGGATGACCAGCAAGCGACGGTTGACATTCTTGAAACCACAGATCGTATTATAGCATCTCATGTAGCGTCTTATGGTCGCTTTATTGAGTACAAAAAAGGATTGCTCCAACGCTTATTCATATAAATAATTTCTGCAATAGTGCTTTGCGCAGCTCGTGCAGCAGCCTAAGTTCTGCGTTGCTCTGATCTATCCGGTCTGAAATTGCAGCTAAAATTGCTATGATTGTCTTTTGAGAGAACGGATCTGGATAAGTTATTTCAATCTTGGATAATTCAGCCGCTTGAACATGAACAACGGACTTTCCTTGAGCTATACGAGCAATTCTATCATTAACCACATGATTTAAGATGTAACTCATAATTCGTCCATCTACTTGAGTGCAACGATAGATGTTGAGATCACCGGCAAGAATAATGTCTGGGAGCATTACACAAGAGGCTGTGGATATTTCCTCCGGTGTTTCGCCAGAGGTGGGAATTATAACATCCCCAATTTGACTGTAATACTGTTTATCCACAGATGCCTGTGTTTTACGAACAACATTCGATATGACCTCATTATATGTTGTGTAAAGCTCCCCATACAAGATAAACGGAGTACCCTCTAACGAAATATCTGCCTTAGATAAAGGAGCGCCCTTTATGAATGTACCGATGTCACCGATTCTTGATGTTGTCCACTTAACATTCTTGATGCTGCAATGTTTTGGGGACAAGAGTGTACGAACGACACCTCTTTTATACTTCTTGAGGGCAATTATTAACTGTCGCTGTTTCTCGATCCGATTGGATAGGAGTGTCAATAGGTTTGCGATTTTCTCCTGTTCAGGCAATGAAGGAAGGAAGAGTGATTGCCCATAGAGAGTGTCCCACTCAACATTTCTTCGACATACACTTGCCCCTACGGTTGTCGCATTATAGAAGAATCGTTTCGCAGCATCGGACTTTATCCATTGGGCTATTAAATCAATAGAACATCCAGAAATGTCATAAGTTTTATATGCAGGAGAAACCATGCCGTGCTCAAAACGCTGATTTACATTGGCATTTCCTAAATGAAGATTCTGCGTTGACAACACCATTGTTCCATATTTTATCTTTTTATAGCCCTTATTGCTTGCGCCACGCTGATGCCCAAAAAGCTCTGTGTTTAGGAACATACCTTCAATGGCGGCAGATAAAAGGACATCTTCATCCTCTACCTTGGTACGATTGCTAAACTCGTGAACAAGATCTCCAAATGCCGTTGCCTTCCACGGCTCATCGAAGCCCGGAAACCGGAGTTTCGGACACTTCTCAAGACCGTTACTTGAGGAATATACTGCCCTGATTATCCCTCCAACGGATAATGTTCGTGGAGGTGGTCAATATGACTAACAATACACAATTCAAGACGCTTGTGAACACTTGGCTAAATCAAAAGCAGCCAATGATCACGCCGTCAACCCATGCCAGCTTTACGCTGATCGCTGAAAATCATCTCATTCCATACTTCGGCAAGCGTAAGATCGGCAGCATCACCGAAACGGACATCCAGAGCTACATTTCGTATCTCCATGATGCCGGTAGGTTGGACAATACCGGAGGGCTAACGGTAAAGACCATCCGGGATGTGATCCTCGTTCTCAGACTTTCAATGGAGTTTGCGTACAAAGAAAGGGCGATTCCGCTGCTGAACTGGGATCTCATCGAGTACCCGAAAGAACTTGGCATTAAGAAGGTAGTTTCTCTCTCAAAAGATCAAGAGCAAGCTCTGATTCAGTGTATCTACATGAACTTGAACAGGAAGACCGCTGGCATTCTAATTGCACTTTTTACCGGAGTACGCATTGGAGAACTCTGCGGATTGCAGATGAAGGACATCTCGTTGACGGATAAGACCATCAGCATCAATAAGACTGTCCAGCGCATCTATGACAAAAAGAAGGGCGAGTCCTATCTTCACATCGGACCGCCCAAAACAAAAACTTCTGCAAGGACGATCCCTGTTCCGTCTCTCCTGATGAACATTATCAAGAAGTTCTACACGGATAACCCTAACCACTACTTCTTGACCGGCAAAACAAAGCCGACAGAGCCTCGTACTTATCGACAGTTCTTCACCCGTTTCCTGAAACGGAATGGATTGGATTAGCGAATGATTTTACGGTAAAATTCAAGGAAAAGACACAAAAAAAAGAGCCTCTGCCGACACCCGACTGGGCATCGACAGAGGCTCTTTGTGCTACTTTGTTGCCTTCAAAGGAAGGTAGAAAATCGACCTTTATTCCTACACTTTCGGTTGGGAACACTTAGATAGGAAAACATACAGGGCAACTTCTCTGTGCCGTTTATAGGACGAGAAATCCTTGATTTTCAACCCTTTTCACAACACAAAACGGGCTTATCTGTCTACTCTGCTGCGTTTGGAAATGTAGCATGGACATCTGACGATTTCAGCCCTGAAACTTTGCTTGCAGGAATGGATGCAGCGGCGGCACAAATCATTGTATTTGCGCCGCCCGTCTGTATCGAGATAGAAGCTCCATTCTAACTTCCACTTCTGACTCTTGCTCACAGGTCTATCTCTCCTTTGTACTTTTGCTTAGGAGGGCATTCCTTTGGAGGATGATCTGCTTTTGCGGACTTGAGCCGATCCATGATAGAGGACTTCTCGCTGCGCTCCGGGACTTTATCTTCCTTCGGACCGTTGTTGATGATCCCGTCAATCATGCCGTAATCATCCTCCATTGCCATCTCAGCCGACTTGAGATAGTTTTCCTTCTCAAGTGCCGCCATCCAGCTTTCCTTGCTGATACCGAGCATTCCGCCCTTTGAAGCGTGATCGGCAATCTCCTTAGCACTCACACATAAGCCTTCGGTGTTATCCGAATAGAGCCGGTAAACCTCGCACCCCTTTTCGAGTGCCTTTTCAGCCGCTTCCTGACCGGCAGGAAGAACACCAGCCCATGCGTAGCCGTAATTCTTCATGTCCTGCACGGAAAGCGCAGGATCAGGCATCTCCGGCACTTCCATGACTTCGAGCTTGAGAAGACGCATTGTGTCATCATCAAAGCCGTTGTAGACCTGATCGAGAACCAGCTTGCCGCGCTCATCGACAATGATACAGGCGGCATCGTCTCCGTAGGTATCATGCTCCATGAGGAAGAAGCTGTGACCGTCCACCTCTTTGTGGTCAATGGTGTGCCATGTACCGATATGACCGGCAACTGCCAGACCGGAGGTGTCCATATTCATCTCAAAATCTTTCTGTTCCACGGCTTCCTGCTTGTGCTGTTCCTCGCTGATCATGGGGATCGCCACGATTTTATCCCCCAGCTTTGCGAACATCTCCGGCTGTTTGAAGAACTCCGCATACTTGAGTGCAAAATCGCCGGAGAGAGAACCAAAGCTGTCTTCCGTCAACCCCACAACCATAAATGTCCCGGCAACAATGTCATAGATGTCTCCGTCTTCATCCCGAAGGGCGCGGTTGAGGGGCAGACCTTCGAGCTTGGCTTCCTCATTGCAGACAATGGCAACCGGGTCATCAAAGGGGTAAACGGCTTCGATACAACCGCCCACCATACTTTGCAGAGACTTGAGATCGGAGCCGACATCGGCAATGCGCGGAGCTTTTTCCGGTTCAACCACCACAACGGTTATTCTGCTGTCCTGCTCCTGAGACTCAGCAGAGCCGCTGATCCGGTATTCGTCAGGAATGTCATCCAGAGAACCGTCGAACTGTCTGCCCCAGCTATCACCGGTGCATCGGACATAACCGGCATCGGTAAAGCGCCCCTGCTCATCCATTGCAATGTCTCGCCCATAGCGTTCATAGTCGATGTAGTCTGCCAACGGTCCGAGATCCTTTTCGGAGTAAATACCAATTTCGTGAGCGTAGTAATAGCCAAGATCGGACTCGTCACTGATACCGGGCATAACATCATAGCAATCCAGATTGAAAGTCAGATTGATGAGGTCATCAATGTCGCTGACTTCATCGCATCCGGCTTCCATAACGGCAACGAGCTTTTCCTGATCGCTCAGGGAAAGCTCGTCAATCAAGGCGGCAAGGTAGTTGAGCTTATCAAGGCTTTCGTACTCGCCAAGCATTTTCTGAACGCCATAGATTGGGCATTCATAGTCGGTGATAAACCATTCCTCATAGGACTGACCGAACTCGTCCTTAGAGCCGATCCCGATGCGTTCAAAAACCTTCTGCATTTCTTCCTCGGTGGTGGGGAACTTCACCCATTCACCGACCAGCTCACCCTCGTTATATTTTCCGAGATTGGTGACAAAGGCTTCAAAATCTCCATCCAATACGGGCATAGGCATCCTCCTTTCAGTCATCCATCATGCTGTCCGGCATGATATAGAGTTCGTCAAACTCGGCGTCAGTCATCGCTTCGAGCTTCCGAACAGTCTTATACATCAGCTCTGCGATCTCTCCGTCCATATCGTTCAAGGTAACGCTTTTCATGTCAGCGATCAGCCGCTTGCGGCTGGAGGTGTTAAAGCAGCACATCAGGTTGGTTTCTTCTACGGTAAAGTTCTTCATATCAGAGTTCCATATCCTTTCCTTTTAGTTTCTGCGGTTTCTGCGGCTGGGACGGCTGCGCTTTCTGTGCCGTTTTCAGCTTTTCGCGGATGGATTCACGGGCAGCAGGCTTTTTCGGAACGGTGTCATAAATTGCAATTCCGGCATCCTCTACAAAGCTACGGACATAGGCAATGTCTTCACTGAATTTGAAGGGTTTGTCCGGCTTCGTGATGTCGGTCAGCTTGACCTCATTTGCGGTATAATCAACTGCGTCGATCCGGCACTTCATTCTGTCCATCATGAGTGTTGCACCAACGGGAATGTAATCTGCGCCCTTGAGGTCTTTGAAGGTATCGCCGTCCTTTGAGAGAAGAACATCTGCGCCGGACTGCCAGAGCTTTTTGGACGCAGCAACCCAAGCACTTTCACGAAAGCCCGTGACCGGCATAGCGGACTTGCCGCGCACCTTCTTCTCCAGAACCTTTGTGCCGAGAAGAGGCGCGGCTTTTTCCGCATCCTTGCCGTACAGTTCAAAATAGCCGTTCTGAGCAAAGCAGACCAGCGCTTCGGGATGTGCCTGTTTGACGGCTTCATATTTGCGGAGTTCTGCAACGGGCAGAGGGGCAAGCACCTCCGTCCTCTCAGCCTCCGGCAGTCTGTCACGGCG
>ENA-ORNW01001378-ORNW01001378.1-human-gut-metagenome-genome-assembly--contig:-NODE-1378-length-18871-cov-19.791507_pt1 | contig 18871 bp, 16 predicted proteins | sample MGYA00242121_ERZ509034 | MGnify/ENA primary metagenome ERZ509034 (study PRJEB26280, sample SAMEA2338689) | human gut metagenome | biome: human gut; feature: human-associated habitat; material: faeces... | reverse complement strand
AATATCACATGGAGCGTTCTGAACATACTTTATTGCTTAGTATGGAAGATAAAGACGGTAATATGTAATTAAAATAATTACTAAAGATTTTTATTAGATATGATTTAGATATGATATAATAAACATAGGTAGTTTTTTATTTTATGATAAAGATAAAAATATATATGATTTTTTTGTCTGATGTAATAGCAAAATAAATTTTATATATTGAAAACCGTGGGATGCACGGGGTTTGCTTGATATGAAAACATCAAGAAGTTTCTATTTCATATTTATCATCAGTAAGAGTAGAAATACATCACATATACGATAAAGGAAAGTGAATTTTAAGGTGAAATCAGAAGGATTAATTACCATTATTTTAGCCGCAGGTAAAGGCACTCGTATGAAATCTAAATTACCAAAAGTACTTCATTGTGCAGGTGGAAAGCCAATGGTAGAACATGTACTTGATGCTGCTAAAGATGCTGGTTCCACACGTAATATAGTTGTTGTTGGTTTTGGTCGTGAACAAGTTGAAGCTGTTTTAGGTGATAAAGCTGAAATTGTTTTACAAGAGGAACAATTAGGTACAGGTCATGCTGTAATGCAGGCAGAACCATTAATTAAAGATAAAAATACTGCTATAATGGTTTTATGTGGTGATACTCCACTTGTTACAGGTGCGACATTAAAAAAATTCTATGAAGAACATATACAATCAGGTGCAAAAGCTTCTGTACTTACAACATTTATGCCGGATCCATTTGGTTATGGACGTGTAATTCGTCTATTAGATGGCTCTGTAGAAAAGATTGTAGAACAAAAAGATGCTAGTGAACGTGAATGTGCAATTAATGAAATCAATACAGGTATATACTGCTTTGATGCTGAATCCTTATTCGCTAGTTTGAAAAAAGTAAATAACAATAATGCTCAAGGTGAATACTATTTACCAGATGTTTTATCCATTTTACGTAAAGAAAAACAGAAAATAAATGCTTCTATTGCTGAAAATTATGAAGAAACATTAGGTATAAATTCTCGTGAACAATTATCTAATGCTGAAAAAATTCTTCGTCAGCGTAAAAATAAAGAATTAATGGCTCAGGGTGTAACTTTGATGGACCCTAATACTACTTATGTAGACACTGATGTTGAAATTGGGCAAGATACTATAATTTATCCATCTACATGGATTGAAGGTAATAGTAAAATTGGTGAAGGCTGTAAACTTGGACCAAACTCACATTTTAAAAATACAGTTATGGGCAATAATGTAGAAGCTATGTTCAGTTTCACTGAAGACTGCGAAATCGCTGATGATGTAAAAATGGGACCATATGTACACATTCGTCCTAATACAAAACTTGCTCATAAAGTGAAAATCGGTAATTTCGTAGAAGTTAAAAATTCCAATATCGGTGAAGGCTCTAAATTACCACATTTAAGCTATATTGGGGATACTGATATGGGCTCTGGTGTAAATATGGGCTGTGGTACAATCACTGTAAATTATGATGGAAAAACTAAATTCCGTACAACAATAGGTGATGATTGCTTTATTGGTTGCAACTCAAATCTTGTAGCTCCAGTTAAAGTAAATAATGGTGCATATATAGGTGCAGGTTCTACCATCACAAAAGAAGTTCCAGAAAATGCACTTGCAATTGCACGTGAAAGACAGAAAAATATTGAAGGTTGGAAAGATAAAAGAAAATAACTAAGAAATTTAGTTAGTATATCAGTATAATAGTTTAATTTATATTTAATTTTGATAGCAATGTAGGATAGCTACATTTCTATATATATTATTATTATTTATTATATTTTTAACAGATTTCAGGAGGAGTAAAATGAACTTCGATACATCAAAATTATGTATTCTCACTGGTAATGCCAATCCAAAATTAGCAGAAGAAGTAGCACAGTATATCGGTGTGGAATTATGTCATGCTTTTGTAGGTCACTTCAACAATGGTGAAACTCAAGTAATGATTAGCGACAGTATTCGTGGTAAGGATGTATTTATTATTCAGCCAACTAGCCAACCAGTAAATGACAATCTTATGGAATTACTCGTTATGGCTGATGCTTGCCGTCGTGCTTCCGCACAGAGCATTAATGCGGTTGTACCATATTATGCTTATTCTCGTCAAGACCGTAAAACTCGTGGTCGTGAACCAATTTCTGCAAAATTAGTAGCTAATCTTATGACTACAGCTGGTATTGACCGTGTAATCACTGTTGACTTACATGCTGGTCAAATTCAAGGTTTCTTTGATATTCCAGTAGATCATCTTGCAGCAGCTCCACTTCTTGCAGCTTATATTCAAGCTAAAAATCTTGATGATGTAGTAGTTGTATCTCCTGACCTTGGTGGTGTAACACGTGCACGTGCATTAGCAGACCGCTTAAAGGCTCCTATTGCTATCATTGAAAAACGTCGTCCAATGCCAGGTTGTGCTAAAGTTATGAACTTAATTGGTGATGTAAAAGACAAAAATTGCGTTATCATCGATGATATTGTAGATACAGCAGGTTCTTTATGTGAAGGTGCAAAAGCACTTGTTAAACATGGTGCTAAATCTGTTTATGCTTGTTGTACTCATGGTATCTTAAGTGATCCAGCAGTTCAACGTATTGAAGATTCTCCAATGGAAGAATTAATTATTACAAATACTATTCCATTACCTGAAGAAAAACATTCTAGCAAAATTGTTTCTGTATCTATGGCTCCACCTATAGGAGAAGTTATTTCTCGTATTTATCAGAAAAAATCTGTAAGCAAACTTTTTGATTCAATTGATATCGTAAAAGGTAAAGGCTGATAACTAAATAAAAAATAAAAGAGGTCTCGTTTTGAGGCCTCTTTTGTGGATATGGGCAAATTTTAGAGTAAGATTTTCATTGTAAATTCAGTTTGGGGTTATATATTAAAATGAAAATAATAAATATAGGAGGGTTTTTATAATTTATGTTTACCATAGAAATTATAAAAGCTATTATTTTAGGGATTGTTGAAGGTTTAACTGAATGGTTACCTGTAAGTAGTACAGGTCATATGATTTTAGTTGACGAATTTATGTCTTTAAATGTAAGTAAAGCTTTTATGGATATGTTTTTGGTAGTTATTCAATTGGGTGCAATTTTAGCAGTAGTTGCCTTAAATTTTGATAGACTAAATCCATTTTCAAAGCGAAAAACGTATTTGAAAAAAAGACAAACTATTTCTTTATGGGGAAAAGTAATAGTTGGTTGTATTCCTGCTGCTGTGATTGGTTTAGCATTCAATGATTATATGGAAGAACATTTTATGAATGCACATGTAGTGGCATTTACATTAGTTTTATATGGTGTTTTATTCATTATAGTTGAAAATTATAATAAACATAGAAGACCAAGAATAAAAGATGTTGATTACTTAGATTATAAAACAGCATTGATAATAGGTTTCTTTCAGGTATTATCATTAGTTCCAGGTACATCTCGCTCTGGTTCCACTATTTTAGGTGGTATTTTATTTGGAACTTCTCGTGTGGTAGCTACAGAATACACATTCTTTTTAGCTATTCCTGTTATGTTTGGTGCTAGTGCATTAAAACTATTTAAATTCGGTTTTAATTATACTTTTGAAGAAGTTATTCTATTATTAGTGGGTATGGTAGTAGCTTTTATAGTTTCTATTATTTCTATTAAATTCTTACTTCGTTATGTAAGAACAAATGACTTTAAAGCATTTGGCTGGTATCGTATAATTTTAGGTCTAATCGTATTTGCATATTTTTATTTCCAAGGATAAAAAGATAATTTCTTTTTAAGCATAAGAGCGAATATAAATAAAAGGATAAGAGTTGAAATAAATCAATTCTTATCCTTTTTATTTTGTCATTATTTATTATTTAATGGTAAGAGAAGCCTTTACCATTTACTTCAGAAGCATTGGATATAATGAAAAAAGCTCGTTTATCTATATTTAAGGCTATTTCTTTAATTTTACTTAACTGAGTGAGATTTACTACAATATAAAGTATTTTCTTCTTAGTATGTGTGTAGCCGCCCTCGCCATTAATTAGAGTAACACCACGGCCTAACTCAAGCATGATGAGACCTGCTATTTGTTCGGATTTATCGGAGATAATCATTATAGATTTTCGTTTATTAAAACCTGTAACAATTCTATTGTCAACCTCACCCATGATATACATATAGATTAAAGTATAGACAGCTACTTCAAAGTTAAATAAACATAAACCACAAAGTACAATGATACAATTTAGAGCGAAAATCATAGTGCCGATATTATAAGAATAAAGTTTTTTGATTAAAGCTGCGATTACATCGGCACCACCAGTGTTGGCATTTGCACGTAAGATGAGACCAAAGCCAATACCAGAAACTACACCAGCAACTATTGCAGATAGCATAGGGTTATTATGTAGTGGCGTGTATGGTGTTAAAAATGATGTTAAATCAATGAAAAATGAATATAAACTTGTTCCTAATATTGTATTGAAAAAATATAATCTGCCAAAGAAATGATAGGCAATATATAAAATAGGTATGTTGAATATAATGTTTTGTATACCAATTGGTAAATCAAATAAATAGTGAAGAATAATGGCTATCCCTGTAAGTCCACCAGATAAAAAGTGATTAGGAATTAAAAAGAGATTACAAGATATAGCAGAAATGAGTGCACCAAGCACAATCATCGCATATTGTACAATATACTTTTTCATAAAATACCTCTAAAATAATATAAAATCTAAATCAATATTCATCATTATATAGCAATTTAGACATTTAGCAAGTAGTTTTTTTAATTATTTTACATATTTTATAAAATTTTTATTTAAGATTGTAAAAAAATGTACATTACAATCTACGTTTAGCAATAGCATTACGCATTTTTTCGATATTAGTGAAGTTTTTTGTAACATTTTTTTGATATACACCCATATATAGAATATCTACTATGGCCATATGGATCAAACGAGAAGCAACTGCTTCTGATTTATAGGCGATTTCGCGACCCATACCATGCAAAACAACATCGGCTAATTTACAAAGTGGAGAATTCATATAACTTGTTATGGCTATAATGGGGATATTATTATTGTGGGCTAATTCAATTGCTTGGAGTAAATCGATATTGGCACCGGTATGAGATACACAGATGATTAAATCTTTTTCTGTGAGTAGAGATGAGGCTGTAACTTGCATATGCAAATCATTATAGGCTTTTATAGGAATACCAAAACGCATAAAACGTGTTTCGATATCTTGGCAGACTGTAAAAGAATTGCCAAAACCATATACGCAGATTTGATGTGCATTTTTTATAAGTTGAACAGCCTTTTCCACTTGAGAAAAATCCAATAATTTTAAAGTGTCTTGAAGTCCATCAGTTATAGAAGAAAATAATTTTTCTGCAATTAATTTATAGGAATCATTGGGATTGATTTCTTGAGACACTAATTCATCTTGGCTATATACTTCACTAGCTAAGGATATTTTTAAACTTTGTAGACCGCTAAAACCTAATTTTTTACAAAAACGAGAAATAGTAATTTCCGAACTTTGAGTATTGCTGGCTAAATCGGAGATAGTTTGACTCATGACAGTTTTTAAATTGGCAAGGATATAATCTATGATGCGTTTTTCTGATTTTGTCATATTATTATAATTGCTACGCATTAATGTTAAGATAGATGTATTTGTCTCCATGATATTCACCTCAAAATCTTTCTTAATGTAATTATAACAACAAAATATAGTGATAGTATAGAATAAGATTGATAAAAATGATATAAAAATATCAAAAATAAAAAATAAAATGAAAAATATATTGCATAATAAAGTTTTATTTGTTATAATTTGCTTGTGTTAGTAAATAAAGAAATTACATAAATTAATGATTTTTCAGTTTATTTATAATGATTTAGGGAAAGGGCGGTTTTAATGTTGGCTTTTAGTAATACAAGAAGTTGTATTTGGATTGGGGTAGATGTAGGTACTACAGGAGTTAGAGCGATTGCTTATCAAAAAGATGGATTGAGTTTATGTAGTGCAGATGAATTTTATCCGTTAGAAACACCATATCCAGATTGGGCTGAGCAAAATCCTGAGATTATATATAAAGCAATTGAAAAAGTTGTACGTGAAGTAGCTAATACTTTAATTTATAAAGGAAAAAATGTATCTGGTATAGCTATTAGTACTGTTATGCATAGCTTTGCACCGGCTAATGAAAATCGTGAATTGTTGAGCAATATGATAACTTGGGCAGATAGCCGTTCAGTAGGTATTGTTAATGAATTAAAAAAAGATGAAGCCTTAGTAAAAGGTTTTTATGAAAGAACATGTTGTCCAACTCATTCTTGTTATCCATTTTTGAAAATCTTATGGGTGAGAAAAAATTATCCTGACGTATTTGCCAAAATGAGATATATCTATTCTTTAAAAGATTATATTTTTGAAAAAATGACAGGTGAGTGGGTAGTTGATAAGTCTTCAGCTTCTGCAAGTGGTTTATATAATGCTCATAAAATGGATTGGGACGAAGAAATTTTAAATTATGCGGGAATAACGAGAGCACAATTACCACCTGTTGTATCTACGACTTATCAGAGTAAATTGACAGATAATGCAGCACAAAGATTGAATTTACCAGAAAATTTACCTGTAGTTATTGGTGCTACGGATGGTGTATTGGTAAATGTGGGAATTGGTGCTATCGAAGATGGTCAGTTAAGTGCAACAATCGGTACAAGCGGAGCAATTAGAATGCTAACAAAAACACCAAAAGTGGATAGTTTAGGACGCACATGGTGTTATAACTTGACTGATGATATGTGGGTTGCAGGTGGTGCTATAAATAATGGTGGCATCATCATGAGATGGCTTCGCGATAAAGTCTGTCATTATAGCAATCATCGTTTAGAAGATATCGATATTGACCCATATGATTTAATGACGCTTAAAGCTTCTAAAATTCCAGCTGGAGCAGATGGATTATTGTTGTTGCCATTTTTTACAGGTGAACGTGCACCATATTGGAATTCTGAACTTCGTGGAATGTTTTTTGGCTTATCTTTAAATCACAGTCGTTCTCATATGATTAGAGCTGGCATGGAAGGTATATGTTTTAGTTTAAATTGTGTACTAAGTGCTTTAAAAGATTTTGGTCAGGTAAAAGATATTCGCGTTAGTGGTAGTTTTACAAAATCACCATTATGGTTACAAATTATGGCTGATATCTTTGGCGAACATATAACTTTACCTCAAAATAGCGAGGGAGCAGCTTTTGGGGCAGCTGTTTTAGGTTTCATAGCTAGTGGTGAGATGAAAGATATCTCAGATACTGCAAATTTAATTAAACCGAAGAAAGTATATAAACCACAAGTAGAAAATAAAGAAGTCTATGAAGAACTTTTTGATATCTATAGCAGTTTATATGAAAAGTTACAACCTGATTTTGCACGCATAACTACGTATCAAAATAAAATGTATAAATAATAAAAATATATAAAGAGAGAGGGTTTTGATTATGCCATTAGCTATATTGGCTGTGGGGATTATTATTTTATTTATACTTATTGTAAAGTGTAAATTAAATAGTTTTTTATCTTTAATTTTTGTAGCAATTTTTATGGGTTTTGCTTTAGGTTTACCAGTAGATGCTATCGTACCATCTATAACTAAGGGGTTAGGAGGTACATTAGGAGGTCTGGCAATAGTCGTAAGTTTTGGGGCTATGCTTGGTAAATTGATGGCTGATAGTGGGGGAGCACAAAGAATTGCCACTACATTGATTTCTATGTTCGGGGTAAAAAATGTTCGTTGGGCTGTTTGCTTAACAGGTTTTGTCGTAGGTATTGCACTTTTTTATGAAATCGGCTTTGTACTTTTAATTCCATTAGTATTTACGATTGCAGCGGAAGCAAAGGTTAATCTTTTAGAAGTTGGTATTCCAATGGCAGCTTCTTTATCTGTAGCACATGGATTTTTACCACCTCACCCAGGACCAACAGCGATTGCGGTTATTTTTAATGCAGATTTAGGGACTACTTTGATTTATGGCTTTATCATTGCAGTGCCAACAGTTATCTTAGCAGGACCACTTTATTATAATTTTGTTAAAGATTTAAAACCAGAAATACCAGAAGGATTATATAATCCTAAAATTTTCAAAGAAGATGAAATGCCTTCTTTTGCAGTAAGTATTTTTACAGCATTAGTACCAGTTGTATTGATGGCTGCTTCTGCTATTGTAAAAATGACTTTAGATGATACGTATAGTATTTACCATATTTTAGTATTTTTAGGAAATCCAGATATAGCACTTACTATTTCTGTAGCTATTGCTATTTTTACTTTTGGTTTAAATCGCGGAAAATCCATGAAAGAAATAATGACAAGTGTAGAAGATGCAGTAAAAACTATTGCGATGATTTTACTTGTTGTTGCAGGTGGCGGTGTTTTAAAACAGATTTTAATTGATAGTGGATTGGGAACATATATCGGTAGTTTAATTCATGGTTCAGATATGTCTCCATTATTGATGGCATGGCTGATTGCTGCTGTTATTAGAACTTCTGTTGGATCTGCAACTGTAGCGGCACTTACAGCAGGTGGTATTGTAGCACCATTAATTCCACTCACTGGTGTAAGCCCAGAACTTATGGTATTGGCAGTTGGTGCAGGTAGTGTAATTTTCAGCCCACCAAATGATCCAGGATTTTGGTTATTTAAAGAGTTCTTTGGTTTAACTATAAAAGGAACAATTCGCACATGGTGTGCTTTGGAAACTATTATTTCTGTTGCAGGTATTATTGGTGTAATGATTTTAAATGCAATTTTGTTTTGATAGTTTTTAAAGATTTTATGCAAATAAATTATAAATAAAAAAGAATAAATGTATTTTATGAATAATTTAGTAGCTGAGTTTTAGATATGCGATAATATATTGTACGAGAAAAATAAAAAAGCTACCTTATTGGTAGCTTTTTTTGATAGACAGTTGTACAATATAGATATATTTTTTTAATTTTTAATGGGGGAAAATAAAATTTATGAAATCAAATATAGCAGTTATTGGTATGGGTGTAATGGGAAGCTGTTTAGCTTTAAATATGGCAAATCATAATTTCAAAGTAGCCGTATATAATTACACTCCAGATTTAACAGAAGCTTTTGTTAAAAATCATCCACATGATAATATAACAGCTTTTTATGATGTAAAATCTTTAGTGGAAGGTATGACTCGTCCTCGCAAATTCTTTATCATGGTAACAGCAGGTAAAGCAGTAGATAGTGTAATTGAAAGTCTTTTACCTTATTTAGATAAAGAAGATATCATCATGGACGGTGGCAATTCCTTCTTTAAAGATACACAGAGAAGATATGAATATGTAACTTCTAAAGGATTTAAATATTTTGGTGTTGGTGTATCTGGCGGTGAAGAGGGAGCACTCAATGGTCCAGCATTAATGCCAGGCGGTAATAAAGAAAGTTATAAAGAAATCAAAGAAGTTTTAGAAGCTATCTCTGCCAAAGCTGAAGATGGTAAACCTTGTTGCACATATATCGGTGAAAATGGTGCAGGTCATTATGTAAAAATGGTGCATAATGGTATTGAATATGCAGATATGCAACTTATTGCTGAAGCTTATTTATTATTAAAACATGTTGGTGGATATGAAAATTCTCAGATTGCAGACATTTTCAATGAATGGAACCAAGGTGAATTAAATAGCTTCTTAATTGGTATTACAGCAGATATCTTTAAAGAAAAAGATGATTTAGGCGAAGGCGAATTAGTAGATAAAATCTTAGATAGTGCAGGGCAAAAAGGCACAGGTCGTTGGACAAGTTTAGCTGCTTTAGAACAAGGTGTGAATACATCTATTATGACAAGTGCTTGCAATGCTAGAAATATCAGCTCTTTCTATGAAAAACGTCAACAATTAGCAGAAAGTGGTTTGAAAAAAGTATTACCTGTAGAAATTGATGCAGATTTTGTAGAAGATGTAAGACGTTCTTTATATACAGCTAAAATTGCAGCATATGCTCAAGGTCTTGCTTTGTATAAGAGTGCCTCTGAAACATATGATTGGCATTTAGATTTAGGCGATATTGCTTCTATTTTCAGAGCTGGTTGCATTATTCAGGCGAAATTTTTAAATAATATCACAAATGCTTATCAGCAAGAACCTAATTTAGATAATTTAATTGAAAATGAATTCTTTGCTGAAAAAGTAAAAAATAATCAGCAATGTTTAAGAAAAATTGTAGCTAAAGCTATTTTAGCAGGTGTACCAGTACCAGCTTTTGCAAATGCAATTTCTTATATTGATGGCTTGAGTACAAAAGTTGTGGGTGCAAATCTCATTCAAGCTCAAAGAGATTATTTTGGTGCTCATACGTATAAACGCATTGATAGAGAAGGCTCTTTCCATCATCAGTGGCAAAAACATTTTGATAGATAAAAATATAGAAAGAAAAAGCAGACTTTTGTCTGCTTTTTTTTTATAATATAAAGTATTGGAATGAATTAAAAGTGAGGCGTTTTTGGTGAAAATTGCATTTAGTGATTTTGATGGAACATTATATTTTCATGATGAAGCAATCATCCCACAAATAAATATAGAAGCGGTAAATAAGTGGAGACAGCAAGGTAATTTATTTGTTTTATGTAGTGGTAGAGATGTACATTCTTTAATGCATGAAGTAAATAATCAGAAGCTTACTTATGATTTTGTAATTTGCAATAATGGTGGAACAATTTTCGATAAAAATTTAAAATTAATAAAATCCTTTCCTTTGGATAAAATTCAATTAGAAAAACTTGTTCATAGCGATATTGCCAAAGAAAGTTGGCATATTTTATTTTCTTCAGCAGAAAAAATGAGAACTACGATAAATAGCCCTAAATCGCAGTTGTTAAAGTATTTTGAGTCTGAAAAATATAAAAATCAAGACATCATTCAAAAAATATCTGTAGAACAAGCCTTAGCTGAAATGAATGTAATACAAATTAGTTTAGCTTATGAAACAGAAGAAATTGCTAACAATTATGCTAAACGCATAAATAGTGAATTTGAAGGAGCTTTCTTAGCTAATATGAATTTAAATTGTATAGATATATGTGCTAAGGGAATAAATAAAGCTCAAGGAGTCAAAGAATTATTGAATTTGCAAAAAGATAAATACTTTGAACATGTTTTAACAATAGGTGATGCTCAAAATGATGTATCAATGATAAAAGAATTTGGAGGATATAGTTTAAATTCAGCAACTATGCATGCAAAAAAAGTTGCAACAAAGTTGTATGATAGTGTTGGTGAAATGTTATTGGATAATTTATAAGATGTAAGATACCTAAAAGTACCTATTATAAAATATAGGCACTTTTAGGTTTTTTTATTATATTTATAAATTTAATTTATAGGTTTTTAATATAATTATAATTAAAATTGTTCATTATTTGGAAATATTTTTAAAATTTTAAAATAAATATATATTACCTATTGCAAAACTAATCAAAAAGTTGTATGATAAGAGCAAGTTAAATAAACCGGTGGATTTACAAGCGTTAAATTTTTATAAAAATATATTAAGGAGTGAAATTATGAAAAGATTAGTAGCAGCATTAACAGGCCTTACTATGTTGGCTTTTTGTGTGGGATGTGGTAGTGATAATAGTTCTAGTAGTGGAACTGGAAGTGGAGCTACAAAAGATGGTAAGGAAATTACAATAGGTTATTCTCAATTAGGTGCTGAATCTGAATGGAGAACAGCACAAACAGAATCTATTAAACAAGCAGCAAAAGATGCAGGTATAAATCTTCAATTCTCAGATGCACAGCAAAAACAAGAAAATCAGATAAAAGCAATTCGCTCTTTCATTGCACAAGGAGTAGACTTAATTGCATTTACACCAATTGTAGAAACTGGTTGGGATACTGTTTTACAAGAAGCAAAAGATGCAGGTATTCCAGTAGTTATTGTTGACCGTGATGCAAAAGTAAGTGAGGATTTATATGTAGCTAAAATAGGTACAGATTCAAAAGCTGAAGGTAAAAAAGCTTTTGAATGGATTGACCAATATATGAAAGCACAAAATAAAACACCTCGTGATGGAGGTAGTGTATACAATATAGCAGTACTCGAAGGTACTGTAGGTTCCTCTGTAGCTATTGGACGTTCTGAAGGTTTTGAAGAAGCAATGAAAGCTTCTCCAGATGCAAGCAAATATCAAATTTTAATGTCTCAAACTGGTGAATTTACACGTCAAAAAGGCCAGGAAGTTATGGAATCTTTCTTAAAATCTGGTGGTCGTGATAAAATTGATATTTTATTCTCTCAAAATGATGATATGGCTTTAGGTGCTATTCAAGCTATTGAAGCAGCTGGATTACAGCCAGGTAAAGATATTGTAATTGTTTCTGTTGATGGTGTAAAAGGTGCTTTCCAGGCTATGATTGAAGGTAAATCAAATTGTACTGTTGAATGCAATCCATTGCAAGGACCATTGCTCATGGAAACAGCTAAGAAAATTTTAAATGGTGAACAAGTAGATAAAATGGTATATATGGAAGAAGGAGTCTTCCCAGCAGATGTTGCTGAAAAAACATTACCAGAAAGAAAATATTAATTTCATTGTATAAGAATTACTAGAAATAGTAAAAAGCCGTACTTGGCTTGAACGGCAAGTACGGCTTATTTTATATAAAATTTTACTTGAATGAGGTGAGAATATGGGAGATGTTCTCTTAGAAATGCGAAATATAGATAAAGTATTTCCTGGAGTTAAAGCTTTATCGAACGTAGATTTTACTTTACGTGCAGGTGAGATTCACTCATTAATGGGAGAAAATGGAGCGGGAAAATCTACATTAATAAAAGTTCTTACAGGTGTTTATCATCGTGATGGTGGTACTATTACTTTAAATGGTAAGGAGATTTCACCAAACAATCCAAAAGAAGCACAAGAATGTGGTATTTCTACTGTTTATCAAGAAGTAAATTTATGTCCTAATTTAACAGTTGCGGAAAATATTTTTATTGGACGTGAACCAAAGAGATTTGGTTTTATTGATTGGAAACAAATAAATAAACGTTCTGCTGACTTATTAAATAGTTTAAATATTCACATTGATGTGACAAAAACATTGGATCATTACTCTGTAGCTATACAGCAAATGATAGCTATAGCACGTGCTGTTGATGTTGATGCTAAAATTTTAATTCTTGATGAACCAACATCTAGTTTAGATGAAGAAGAAACAAAACGTTTGTTTAGCATTATTCGTCAATTACAAAAAAAGGGAATGGGAATAATTTTTATTTCACATTTCTTAGAACAAATTTATGAATTGTGTAGTAGAATTACAATTTTACGCAATGGCGAATTAGTTGGAGCATATGATATTGATAAATTACCACAGGTAGAATTAATTGCTAAGATGGTTGGTAAGGATTTAGATTCAGTAAAAGAATTTGATAAAATGGGAGCTAAAAGTGTACCTTCAGATGAAGTATTTCTTGAAGCAAAAAATATTGGCTGTACTGGTAAATTAAATAGTGTAGATTTAACTATACATAAAGGTGAAGTAATTGGCCTTGGTGGTTTACTAGGTTCTGGTCGTACAGAAACAGCTGAATTGCTTTTTGGGGTAAATCCAATTACTAAGGGTGAAATTGTAATTAATGGCAAAAAAGTTAACTTGAAAAATCCAATTGAAGCGATGAATGAAAAAATAGCATTTTGCCCAGAAGATAGAAAGGTACAAGGTATAATAGGTTCTTTAAGCGTTCGTGAAAATATTATTTTAGCATTACAGGCTAAAAAAGGAATGTTTAAATATATACCATATAAAGAACAGGTTGTATTTGCAGACGATTGTATTCAATTATTAAAAATAAAAGTTTCAGACAGGGAACAATTGGTAAGCAATTTAAGTGGTGGTAATCAGCAAAAAGTTATTATTGCTCGTTGGCTCATAACGGAACCTAATTTATTAATATTAGATGAACCAACACGTGGTATTGATGTTGGTACAAAGAGTGAAATTCAAAAAATGGCTGTAGCTTTGGCAAAATCTAAAGGTATGTCGGTTATATTTATTTCCAGTGAAATGGATGAAATGATTAGAACTTGTACAAAGATAACAGTTATTCGTGACCGTAAAAAAGTCGCAGAAATAGAAGGCGACAAAGTTACTTCAGAAAACATTATGAAAGCTATTGCTGGAGGTGAAGTTTAATGGATAAATTAAAAAGTTTTAAATCTAGTTCAATTTTTTTACCTTTAGTTGCTTTAGCAATTTTGGTTATATTTAATATTATTTTTGTCCCAGGATTTTTAGATGTGGAAATAACACAGGATGGTAGATTATATGGCCGTGTATTTGATATCTTAAATCGTTCTTCATCTTTGATTATTCTTTCATTAGGTATGACTTTTGTTATTGCTACAGCAGGAATTGATATTTCTGTTGGTGCTGTAGTTGCTATATCAGGTGCTGTTTGTTGTAGTCTTATCGGTGGCAGAGGCGATGGTGTAGCTGAATATCCAATGGTTGTAGCTATGATTGCAGCTATAGCTACTGGTGTTGTTTGTGGTATGTGGAATGGGTTCTTAGTAGCAAAGATAAAGATACAACCGATGGTTGTAACACTTATCTTAATGGTTGCTGGTAGAGGTATTGCTCAATTACTTACTGAAGGACAAATTATAACAGTTTACTATGCACCATTTAGTTATATTGGTGGAAATATTCCAGGCAATATTATTCCAAGCCCAATTATTATTGCAATTTTAATGATAGCATTAGTAGTATTTATCTTGAAAAAAACATCTCTTGGGTTGTTTATTCAATCGGTAGGTATTAATCCTACAGCAAGTAGATATGCAGGTATAAATGTTGCTTTAATTATCTTTTTAGTATATGCTTTTTCTGGTTTTTGTGCAGGTGTTTCTGGATTGATTGAAAGTTCATTAATTCGTGCAGCAGATGCGAATAATGCTGGATTAAATATGGAAATGGATGCTATTTTAGCAGTAGCTTTAGGTGGTACATTATTGAGTGGTGGTAAATTTTATATTGGCGGCAGTATAATTGGTGCTATTACTATTCAAACATTAACTACTACTATGTACGCAATGGGGGTAGCTTCTGACCAATTACCAGTAGTAAAAGCTATTGTTGTAATTATTTTATGTTTAATTCAATCTAAACATTTCCGTGAAATTTTTAATAAGAGCAAAAAAAATACAGTAAAGGCGGTGGATAAAGCATGAATATGAAACAATATATAAATTCCGCAATAGCCTCAAGATATTTTCAATTTTTTGTAACTGTAATATTATTCATAGTATTATATGGTATTGGTGTAGCGATGTATAATGGTTTTTCGAGACCTCAAGTTTTTTGGAACTTGCTTATTGATAATGCATCTCTAATTATTGTTACTGTTGGTGTAACTTTTACAATTATCACTGGCGGTGGTGGTATTGATATCTCTGTAGGTGCAGTTGTTGCACTTGTATGTATGTGTTTAGCATATTTACTACAGAATACAGAACTTGCAATACCTGTAGTTATTTGTTTAGTTTTATTGATTGGTATCGTTGTAGGATTTGTTCAAGGATATTTGATTTCAGTATTTAAGATGCAGCCTTTTATTGTAACATTGGCAGGTATGTTTTTTTGTCGTGGTATGACAGCTGTTATTTCTAGAGACACTATTAATATTGACAATCCAAATTATGTAGCGATTGCTTCAGAACGTATAAATATGTTTGGAACAGGATTTATTTCTGTTGGTGCTTTGGTAGCATTAATTGTATTGATTATTGCGATTATAGTATTAAAATATACAAAATTTGGTAGAACTATATTTGCAATTGGTGGTAATGAAAATTCTGCCTCCTTAATGGGTTTACCTGTAACAAAAACTAAAATTTTAGCGTATGTAATAAGTGGTTTTTGTGCAGCTTTAGGTGGTGTAGTATATTCTTGGACTATGTTATCTGGATATACATTACATGCAATGGGCATGGAAATGGATGCTATCGCTTCTTCCGTTATTGGTGGTACATTATTAACTGGTGGGGTAGCTTTTATGCCAGGTACTATATTCGGTGTATTAATTCAAGGTATAATTCTCACCTTTATAACTTTTCAGGGAACATTATCTGCTTGGTGGACTAAAATCGTAGTTGGTGCTTTGTTATGTATATTTATCATCATGCAAGCATTAATTACTGAACATAAAAATAAATTAACATCTAAGAGTTCAATGGAAAGTAATAAATAAAAAATAGAGGTGAAGATAATGGTAGGTATAGTTATAGTCTCACACATGGTAAGCATTGCTGAAGGTGTCAGAGATATGGCAAAAAAAGTAGTTCCAAATGAATTAAAAATTATTGCTGCTGGAGGTACTGCTGATGGTAGCTTTGGTACGGATAGTGCAAAAATTTGTCGAGCCATCGAAGAGGCAGATGATGGAAAAAATGGTGTAATTATCATTACAGATGTAGGTAGTTCTATTATATCAGCAGGATTAGCGATTGAAGGATTATCTATGCAGTTGCATCAACGTGTAAAAATAGCTGATGCTCCAATTGTAGAAGGTGCTATTGCAGCAGCTAGCGAAGCAGCAAAAGGTAGTGATTTAATAACCGTATTAAATATGACAGAAAACGCAAAGAGTGTATCAAAAAGAGGATAAACATATATAGTAAAAAATGGGGGAATGTTGTAGATTACAATATTTCCCCATCTTAATATTTTTAATAATTAGTTGTATTATATAGAGATTATTTGGTAAACTATATAAATATAAAAAGAGAATATATTATATTTATAGAAGAAAGGACGGTGTAAAAATGGCGACTACAGATGCTCCGAAATATATAGATTTAATGAATTGGATAAGAGAGCAAATTTTAAGCGGAGAGTTCAGTGTAGGTATGAGATTGCCTTCTGAAAATGAATTAGGAAAGAAATTTTCTATTAGTAGACAAACAGTAAGACAAGCAACAAGTGTATTAGAAAGTGAAGGTCTATTAGAAAGAAGACGTGGTAGCGGAACATATGTATGTGCTTCAAAATCAGCAATAAAGAAAAAAACAAGAAATATAGGTGTTGTTCTAACTTATTTAGATGATTATATTTTTCCAAGTATTGTACAAGGAATAGAGAAAGTATTGACTAAAAATGGTTATTTCATGCAGTTAGCTTTTACCTATAATAGAGTGGAAAAAGAAGCATATATTTTAGATACTATGTTGAAAAACAATATTGATGGCTTAATTATTGAACCATCAAAAAGTGGTATACCATATATCAATACAGATTTTTATCAAAAAATAAAATCAGCAGGAATACCATGTGTGTTTATCCATGCTGATACTAATCCGCCAATGAATATACCAAGTGTGCGTATGGACGATTATCTAGCAGGGCAATCTGCTGGTGAATATCTCATAAAACATGGTCATGAAAAGATTGCTGGTATTTTTAAATCTGATGATATGCAAGGTCAATTACGTTATTCAGGTGCGATTAATGCTTTGAAAAAACATAATTTATTGCAATCAGAAAAAAATATGTTTTGGTATACAACAGAAGATATAAAACAAATTCAAAATGGCGAATTTAGCGAAAAAATGTTAGAACGTATAAATGATGCTACAGCCATTATTTGTTATAATGACCAGATAGCAAGATATTTAGTCGATTTATTTACTAAAATTGATAAAAAAATACCAGATGATATTTCGATCATAAGTTTTGATGATTTAGAATTAGAATCAACGATAGGTTTAACAACATTTGCTCATCCGAAAAAAGAATTAGGTAAAACTGTAGCTGTACAACTTTTAAAGTTAATGGAAAATCCAAGTTTAAATGTGAGCGTAAAATTCCCGCCTAATTTAGTAGAAAGAGAATCTGTAAAAGATTTAAGAGATAAAAATTAAAAAAAACACTTCTTTTATGTTGAGATTTAAAATCTTAATTACTCGCTTAAAACATAAAAGAAGTGTTTTTATTTTATATTAGTTAAGATTATTTAGAGCTATTTGTAATATAATCTTTAATAATTTTTACTGCACCTTCAATACCAGTACGACCTACATTGATTACTAAATCATAATCTTTAGGATCTCCCCAGCTGAGTCCTGTGTAGTAATTATAATAAGAAGCACGTTTTTGATCTTCTTTTTTTAATTCATCTAGAGATTTATGATAAACAAGGTTACCACGTGTTTTTCTAAAATCATCATCAGCCACAATGAAGAAAGAAAATGCTTTGTGGTCATCTAAGATATAGTTAGCACAACGACCAACAAAAATACCAGAATCTTTTTGATCAGCTAAAGCTCTAATAGCTTTTGCTTGAGGGCGAAACATGAACATATCATCATTTTTAATAATATTATCAAAAATATGTTCATATGGAGATTCTTCACCATAAAGATTAGCATATGTTAAATTAAGTTCTTCTAATTTACAGCCTTTTTCTAAGTGTTCAGCAATAAGTGCTACAAGTTTTCTATCGTACAATGGAAGTTGAAGTTCTTTAGCTAAAATTTCAGCAACTTCACGTCCGCCAGCACCATATTGACGACCAATTGTAATTAACATAATATTTTCCTCCTTGAATCTATCTTATCATTAGCAACCGATATTGCGAAGTTTCTTACCTTCCATGAGATTGCTTTCAATTTTTTCAAGAGAAACACCTTTTGTTTCTGGAACAATGTAGATTGTGCAGAAAATGAAGATTACGTTTAAAATACCATATAACCAGAATGTCTGAGCGGAACCAATACCTTCGAGAAGGGAAAGGAATGTAGCACCGATAATCATAT
>ENA-ORNW01001368-ORNW01001368.1-human-gut-metagenome-genome-assembly--contig:-NODE-1368-length-18942-cov-5.510086_pt1 | contig 18942 bp, 17 predicted proteins | sample MGYA00242121_ERZ509034 | MGnify/ENA primary metagenome ERZ509034 (study PRJEB26280, sample SAMEA2338689) | human gut metagenome | biome: human gut; feature: human-associated habitat; material: faeces... | reverse complement strand
GCTCGGCGGCGTTCATGCCGATGCGTTTGGGGACCAGTTCGCCGAATATGATCGTGAGGTAGGTGACCGCGATGACGATCGTGACCTGCGCCGTGACGGTCGCCGTGCGCAGCGGAATGCCCAGCCGGGCCAGCTCTCCGCCGAATTTCGCCGCCAGCGTGTCGCCGGAGTAAATACCCGTGAGAATGCCGATCAGGGTGATGCCGATCTGTACGGTCGAGAGGAACCGGTCGGGGTCTTTGGCCAGTTTCAGGGCCTGGCGGGCGCCTGCGCTGCCTTGCCGGGCCTGCATCTCCAGATTCGAGCGGCGGGCCGATATGAGCGCGATCTCCGACATGGCGAACAGCCCGTTGAGCAGGATCAGCAGCAGAATGACGAGAATTTCCATGGAATGTCTTGTCGGTTTGTGTCGCAAAGATAATGGATGTCGGGCTAAAACCAAAGAATATGGTCCCGAGGGAATTGCTTATTCGCTGAAAAACGCTAAATTTGCAGGCAAAATCTATTGGATATGAATATCGAAACCTTTATTTCGGATGCGGTCCGCCGATCGGTGGAGGCGCTTTACGGTGAGCTTGGCGACGAGCAGTTGCAGATTCAGAAGACCCGCAGGGAGTTCGAGGGCGACTATACCCTCGTAACCTTTCCGCTGCTCCGGCGAAGCCGCAAGTCGCCCGAAGCCACCGCGACCGAAATCGGCGAATACATGGCGGCCAACGTCCCCGAGATCGCGTCGTTCAACGTGATCAAAGGTTTCCTCAACCTTTCGCTCGACAGTGCGTTCTGGGCGGCCCGCTTCGCCGAGGTCGCCGCCGACGAACGTTTCGGGCAGGCTCCCGCGACGGGCCGTACCGTGATGGTCGAGTACTCGTCGCCCAACACCAACAAGCCGCTCCATCTGGGGCATATCCGCAACAACCTGCTGGGTTACTCCGTGGCGCAGATTCTCAAGGCCAACGGCCATACGGTCATCAAGGCCAATCTGGTGAACGACCGCGGCATCCACATCTGCAAGTCGATGCTGGCGTGGAAGCTCTACGGAAACGGCGAAACCCCGGCATCGTCGGGGATGAAGGGCGATCACCTCGTGGGCAAGTACTACGTGGAGTTCGATAAACACTACAAGGCGCAGATCAGGGAGCTGGTCGCGCAGGGACAGCCGGAGGACGAGGCCAAGAAAAATGCCCCGATCATGCTCCAGGCGCAGGAGATGCTGCGCAAGTGGGAGGCCCGGGACCCCGAGGTGTACTCGCTCTGGGAGACGATGAACGGCTGGGTTTACGAGGGCTTCGACGTGACCTACAAGGCGTTGGGCGTCGATTTCGACAAGGTCTATTACGAGTCGCAGACCTACCTGCTGGGCAAGTCGCTCGTCGAGGAGGGGCTTAAAAAGGGTGTCTTCTACCGCCGTCCCGACAATTCGGTGTGGATCGACCTCACGGCCGACGGACTGGACGAGAAACTGCTGCTGCGCGGCGACGGCACGTCGGTCTACATGACGCAGGACCTCGGCACGGCTTTCCGCCGCTTCGAGGACAATAGGCTCGACGACATGATCTACGTCGTAGGCAACGAGCAGAACTACCACTTCCAGGTGCTGAAACTGGTGCTCAAGAAACTGGGCTACGCCGACTGGAGCGATCATATCACCCACCTCTCCTACGGCATGGTGGAGCTTCCTGAGGGCAAGATGAAGTCGCGCGAGGGTACGGTGGTCGACGCCGACGACCTGATCGAAGGCATGGTCTCGACGGCCCGCGAGATGTCGGCCGAGCTGGGCAAGCTCGACGGATGCTCGGAGGAGGAGGCCAATGCCGTTTCGACGATGGTCGGGCTGGGTGCGCTCAAGTACTTTATATTAAAGGTCGATCCCAAGAAAACGATGCTGTTCGATCCCCGCGAGTCGATCGACTTCAACGGCAATACGGGTCCTTTCATCCAGTACACCCATGCGCGCATCCGCTCGGTGCTTCGCAAGGCCGCCGAGGCGGGCATCGACTTCGGAGGAGCCGCCACGGCGGATTACCTGCGCGAGGAGATCGACCTGGTGAAGTCGCTGACGGAGTATCCGTCGGTGGTGAAGTCCGCGGGCGAGAACTTCGCGCCGTCGGTCGTCGGGGCCTATGTCTACGAGCTGGCCAAGCAGTTCAATGGCTATTACCACGACCATTCGATCCTCAAGGAGGAGAACGCCGGGGTGCGCACGATGCGTCTCCAGCTGGCGCAGCAGGTCGCCCGCGTCATCAAGGAGGGCATGAAACTGCTGGGCATCGACGTCCCCGAACGCATGTAACGCATTCTGTGATAATGAAAAACGGAGGTTTCAGCGAAACCTCCGTTTTTTCGTGCCGTTAGCGTGGTACGAATCTTGCGAGAGACGAGGACGTTAACTAACACTATTTTAGCGTGAAAACATTTGCATCAACTTTCGCTCTTTCTCTCGCGTTGTGTGCCGCTGCCGGAGCGACGGCCCAAACCAAGAGTGCGGTTCCGGCTCCTGCGGCCGATACCGTATTGCTGTCGGAGACTGCCGACGGAGACTACATCGTTCGCAGGTTCATCGTCAAAAGCCGCGGCGACGCCGACTATTCGATTCGCTACCAGATCAATCTGGCGACGCTCAATGCCGCGCTCAACGGCAATCCGCAGGAGCTGGACGGACTCAACGCCTTTGTGGACAACCTTGTGAAGGATACGCTCCGGCAGGTCTGCGCCGTGACGATCACGGGCTATTCTTCTCCCGACGGTCCGCTGAAGTTCAACGAAGCGCTGGCTGCCAAGCGGGCCGGCGATTTCAAGGCGTATGTCGACAGGAAGTACGATTTCTCGAAAAAGTACAAGGTGACGGTGAATTCCGTCGCCGAGGATTGGGAGACGTGCCGCGCGCTGGTCGCACAGTCGTCGATGCCCGACCGGCAGTCCGTGCTGAACATCATCGACGGCAAGCAGTCGTCCGATCAGAAAGAATTGGCGCTCAAGAAGATGCCGGCTGCGTGGAGCTACCTGAAAAAGAACGTTCTGCCGAAACTGCGCCGTGTCGAACTGACGATCGGCTACGGTGCGGGCAACATCGTCGAGCAGCGCACCATGATCCCCAAACCCAAACCGGCTCCGCAGCCGCAGCCCGCGCAACCCGCTGAACCGTATGTCGTTGTCGACGAGCAGGTGAACGGAATCATCGTCGAGATGCCCGACAGGCACGAATACAAGAAGGAGGTGCGCGAGGAGTCCCGGGAGGTGAAGAAGGAGGCGAGGGCCGCCGAGCGGCTCGCCCGAAAAGAGGCCCGCGAAGCGCAGAAGATAGTCCGCCAGCAGGAGAAGGCTGCCAAAAAGATCGCTAAAAAGGAGGCCAAGGCCGCCAAGAAAGCCGAGAAGGCCGCCAAAAAGACCTACAAGGAGCTTGAAAAAATGTAATGAAAAAGGATTCCGGATTTCCGGAATCTTTTTTTGTCCGCCGTCCGCCCGGGAAATAATTCCCGGAGCCGCAGTCCGAAAATGTTTGATAATCCGAAACGTTTTATTACCTTTGTCAGAGCAAAAATTTTAAAATCGACTGAATATGGCAAATTTACGAAACCTGAAGAAGGAGATTGACTACCGCCTTGAGGAGGTTGTTTTCGACTGCGATATGGCTATCTGTTTCCAGCCTTCGAAAGAGAAGGAGATTTTCGAGGTGATGCAGGAGGCCGTCGGCGTTCGCAACGATCTGTTCGCCAAAGCGATGAATCCCGCCGAGCCGCACAACCCGTCGCTCGTCCGCAAGCACTACGCTGCCCTGCGCGCCGAGATGGACGACGTTTTCGGCAAACTTTTCGAAAAGTTGAGCAAGATCAACGAGAAGAAATAGGGTAGTCCCTTCCGCTGAAAAACAACGGAGCGTCTCATGCGGGGCGCTCCGTTCGTTTTATTCGTGGTCGCGGCAGCAGTCGCCGGGGTGGTGTTCCAGCACGGTGTGGGGGATGTGCCCGTGCGATACCAGTTGAATCGGGCAGTCGTAGTTGCGCAACTGTTCCTTGGTCAGAATGTTCGAACGGTGGCGGTGTACTTGCCGGTTGACGCAGACGATCTCCTTCACGACGCTGGTGATCGTGCCGATGTCGTGCGACACCATGACGATCGCCATGCGGGCGTTCAGTTCATGCAGCGTGCGGTAAAGTTCCTTCTCGAATTTGTTGTCCACGAAATTCGCGGGTTCGTCCAGGATCAGCAGCTTCGGGTCCGAGATCACGGCCCGGGCCAGCAGCGCCCGCTGCATCTGCCCGCCCGACACCTCGCCGATGGGGCTGCGGGCCGTGTCGGCGATTCCCGATGCCGCAAGCAGTTCCATCGCTCTGGCACGGTCCTCCTTCGTGTAGCGGGAGCTGAATCCGCGGCGGCCCTGCAATCCCGACAGTACGACCTCGAGGACCGAGATCGGGAATGCGCGGTCGAAATCCGAAATCTGCGGCATGTAGCCGATCAGCCGTTCCTTCCCGCGGAACAGCTCCGGGGCGAGAGTCAGCTTTCCGGTGTGGGGAACGGTTCCCAGAATGGCCTTCACGAGCGTCGTTTTCCCGCCGCCGTTGGGACCTATGACCCCCAAGAAATCGAGGTCCGCAATCTCCAAGTCGACGTGCCGGAGGGCTTCGTAGCCGTCGTATGCGACACTTACGTCGCGCAGCGTTACCAGATTCATTTTGCCGTGATTGAATCGGTCATTGCGTCGATTGCGCCGATGGCGTCTTCGCCCAGCGGGTCGATCTCCACGTATTCGGCGTCGATGTCGCGGGCGATGATCTCCACGGTCGATGCCGGGAACTGGTTCTGGTAGAAAATCCGCCGCACGCCGTCCTCGCGGGCCTGCCGGATAACCGCCGTCAGCTGTTTGGCCGACGGTTCCTTGCCGTCGGCCTCGATGGCCACCTGCCGCAGTCCGTAATCGCGTGCGTAGTAGGTGAGTGCGGGATGGTAGACGATGAAGTACTTCACGCCGCTCCGGGCGATCTTCTCCGCCGTGCGGATGTCCAGTTCCTTGAGCGTGCTGCGCAGCCGGTTGTAGCCGGCCTCGTATTTCACCGAGTCGGGATAGGCGCTGCGAATTGCCTCGTAGGCGTTTGCGGCCATCGTTTGCAGGGCTTTGGGCGAGGTCCAGACATGGGGGTCTACACCGTGGGCATGCCCGTGGTCGTGTCCGTGGTGGCCGTGCGAGCAGGAGCCTGCGATCAGGTCGATACCGCGGCTCAAGTTCACGACTTTCGCCTGATCCCCGACTTTGCCCAGCAGGGTGGTTTCGAAGTCGATCAATCCCACGTTGAAAATGAGCTGTGCCTTGTTCAGCTCCACGAACTGCCGGGGCGTCGGCTCGAACGTCTCGGGACTTGCTCCGGGCGGCACGAGCACCTCGATTTTGAAATCGTCGCCGACAATCCCCTCCACGATGCTGCGCAGCGGGGGGATCGAGACGTAAAACGTATTCTCCCCGGCGGGCTGTTCCGGCGTGCAGGCCGCGAGCAGCAGGGCCGCCAGTAAGTATGCCGATAATTTACGCATGGTTGACAATCAATGATTTGTGATTTATATGGTAGGGTAGTCCCCTGTATTTTGTGCAAAGGTAGTAAAATTACCCGTAGCGGCGGGATTTCGCGGCTTGTTTTGTCGTTTCGGCCGAAATGTTTATCTTTGGCCCCCGATTAAAATCCCCGTATGCCGATAAACAATCCGAAAGAGGTCCTCGCCCTGGTGGAGAGGGCCGCCTCCGACAAGATTTCGCTTCCCGTTCGCAAAATATTGATTTTAGCGTTTTTAGCTGGCGCCTATATTTCTATGGGAGGCTTGTTTTCCATCGTGATAGGGTATGGCTTTCCGTCGATGGCTCCTGCTCCGGGATTGCAGCGCCTGCTCTCCGGACTTGTCTTCCCGCTGGGGCTTATGCTGGTCGTTTTCGCGGGAGCGGAACTCTTTACGGGCAATAATGCCGTGCTGATCCCCGGTGCATTGGGACGACGTTATGGATGGCGTAAGGTGTTGTTAAATTGGATGTTGGTCTATGCCGGAAATTTTGTCGGGTCGCTGTTTTTCGCCTGTTTTCTCGTGAAACTTCCCGGCATGCTCTCTGCCGAGGCGTGGCGTTCGGCGGCCGTCGGCATTGCCGAGGCAAAGGTCTCGATGCCGTGGCTCACGGTGTTCCTGCGGGGTGTCGGCGCCAACTGGCTGGTGTGCCTGGCCGTGTGGCTGGGTTTGAGCGCCAACGATGTCGCGGGCCGGCTGCTGGGATTGTTTTTCCCGATAATGTGTTTTGTGGCAATCGGTTATGAACACAGCGTCGCCAATATGTTTTTCATTCCGCTGGGCATGATGCACGGTGCATCGGTCACCGTGTCCGATTTTCTGCTTGCCAATCTTGTTCCCGCGACTTTGGGCAATATCGCCGGCGGAGCGGTCTTTGTCGGCGGTATCTACTGGTATATTAATAAGTAAAAAACGGTTGATTATTAATCAATTAATATTCGGGTAACGACCATAATTTAACATAATGGCAAGTATTATATCGCCAAAATCGGAACAGTAGGAGAGGGAAACAAGAGGGGCAAGACGTCAAAGAACGGAGGTTGTAGCAGAAAACTGTACAAATGTAAAAAACTTTTTTTTACAAATACAAATTTTTCGGGATATATTTTTCAATTTCTTGCAACGCTGCACGGGGCGGTCCGCCACAAGGGCGCGATAACGACAGACACAGTAGAGGGTAAATAGCAGATGTTTTATACATCAGAGCATACAAGATTCGTAGGTTGATTCCGAGAGGGACCCGACCAACCACGCAGACATGACCGGCAATCACACGTACGCACACGAAACGCGCGCGCACGCAGATAGCCGACAGACCTGCGCGGCGATTTGTTCCGGTCCCTCTCGGGCTCTCCCCCGAAAGGTATGCCTTCGGCATGATTTTTTGATATTTACTTTACAGCAAAAACCGATATGGAGCCACGCCAGGGAGGGCGTTTCCACATCTGGCATATGTTGACGAGAGGGATAGCCTTTTTGCAACCATGCGCACGCGAAAGACGGTACTTTCGCGGCGAAAACTGCTGCGTTACGCCGCCCGACGGCCTAACGGCCGGGACGCTTCGCGTCTTCGGGCTCCATGGCTCCACTTCGCGGGGTATTTACCGAACAAGTTCGGTGAGTTTGCGGACAAAATGAACAGCAAAACACAAGAGCTCGGAGCCGATCGGAGCGAATAACTCGAATTTCAGAGGACAAAACAAACAAAAACCCCGGTCGCAAAGGGCCGGGGTTCGAAATCAATGGCGGTTAAGCCAACGAATGATAGCGCGAATCAAAAGAACGGATGCAATGACAGAAACTAATGCACCAAAGGCCGAAAAAAGAACAATACTATACATAGCACAAATATAGAATTATTTATGCAAATGCTCAAGCATTTTATCCGCCATCTTATCAAGGTTATCCTTTCCATAACCCAAGGCTGTAAGACGGAGGAAAAACTTCTCCAGAGCCTCAAAAGGCGTTTTGGAAGAACCCAAGTGCGTAAGGTCGTATACAAATTGCTGATATTCGTGTATGTTTTTCGTATCGTTAAGACCAGCCGCAGAAAGAACCTCACGGGCTTGCGCATCTGTAAGATTGACACGACCAGCACGAAGGGCATCCTCTGTGCTTTTAAGAGCCTGCTTGTAATCAGTATCAGCCTCGAGATTCGATTTCTTGGCACCTTCAGTCTCTGCCTGAGCTTCAGCAAGATTGGCCTGCGCTTCGACAGCACGTTTGTTAGCATCAGCCATGTACTGCGAGATAAGACGATCGGAATCAGTCTTCGCGGCCTCGGCCGCTTCCTTGGCGGCACGCTCGTTGAGTTCCTGAATACGGGCAGCCTTCTCGTTAACATCCGCAATGGCGTTAACCTCGGCGTACTGGGCAGCGATCTTATCCATAACAGCGCGGAAGCCACTCGAAAGAAGTTCGTTGTCCTTAATACCCTTGACAATATCAAGAATTTCGTTAGACTTATTGATACCAATAGTCTCGGCCTGAACTTTCAAACGATTAGCATTCGTTAGTTCAGTCTGCGCCTGAATATTTTCAGCCTGAACACCTTGCATTGCAGCCTCGCGAAGAGATGAGGCGCCGGCCATAATGTTAGACATCGGATTATTCTGGTACGGACCTTGAGAGGGAACAGAACCACCATCAGCCTGTGAAACATTACCTTGCGGCGTGCCCATAGGCTGAATGGAAGAACCTTGAAAAAACGGGTTAACCCCAGCGGCCTGCATAGAAGAACGCTGTGCAATAGGAGACTCGAATTTGTTATAAGCCCAAGAAGCGTAGTCTTTCATACGCTCGTACTGGGCTTGAGCATCCTCACGTCGGTGTGTGACTTGAAGATTATACATCTTCTCCTGCCACTTACGATTCTTACGGTTCATACTACCGGAAGCGATAGCAGAACCTCCGGAAGCGGCGCCCCCTAAAAGGGCGCCGATCCCGAGGGCAGTTTCAAGGAACGGCATAACTAATCCATTTTAGCGTGCTTCAACTTCTCGTCCAGCCGCTTATTCATACGGGTGGAAATCCGATCACGAAGCGCCTCGGCCTTCTCGAAACGATCAAAGCCGGGTTCGAAAGTAGGATCAATATCCTCGACGTCATCCTCATCATAAGAGGATTCTTCGAGTTCGCGAGATGCAAGCGGCAACCCGCCTTTGCGCATCGAACGAATCTGTTCGGAAAGAGACTTGACACCGTGAATCAGTTCCTCGTCGGAAGTAGGAGTGCAAACACCGCGACGAGCACAACGAAAACGCCGAGACATGCGCGGAGGTAATTTGGAAAAATCGAAGTCCTCAAAAAATTGAAGGTCTTCATTATTCGAAATCTTCTTTGCCATAACTTAAAGTGTTGTTGCTACGTTAACTTTTGATTTTTCACGATAGGCCGAAGCCGAGCACGAGAACGTCAGAACAAAGTTCTGCGCCTCGTTGGAAATATCCGCAAAAACGCTGTTGTAAGCGTCCGAGCGAATATAAGGCGAGTAATCGGGAAACGGCCGAGAACGCTGGAGAACTGCGAGAATAGTCTCGGCAACCTCGTAGGTGATCGAACCATCTTTCAGATAATTAGAGATCGTATCACGAAGAGAATCGAGTTGTGACGAATTGATTTCATCACCATAATCACGATTGAGAAGCCAATAAGACAGTTCAGTAGTAAGTCGACCATGCGAACGACTAACAACTTGCATGAGTTTCGACCAAGCAGGAACAAAGCCGATGCCAATGCCGGAACCGTAATTGGTGGAAGAGAAAGAAAAAACGTCGGGTGAATCCGCCCCACCCTGCGGTATAGCGTCAAGTGTTTGAAGAAGAAGCGGCTCCATGCTGATATTATCGAGCGCAGGCGCATACGAATCGCCAAGATTCAGTTCCTCAAGGAACGGATCAAGACCGCGCGAGTAGATGACATCAGGAACAAGCGATGCCATCACCATAAAATAACCGGGTTCATCGAAGTTAAAGACACGGCGGCGGAACTGCTCACCACCGGAGGCTTGACCAGCAAAAGCGCCGAGCGGACTGGAAGAATCGCCCGCGCCTGTCGTCTGATAGATAACGTTCGAACCAAGGTACTGCCGATCAGCACCGAGGAAAATAGGCGTCGAATGATTCTTGACACGCGAAACGTCGAACTCCGAATTCAAGAAGTCGGACCAGCGACCACCATTCAGCGCAAGATCGATCCAACGCTGAATGTGCGACATGGCGGAAATATTACGCATCGAAATCGTCTTATTATCGGCTTCGAGATCGACCTTAATTTCAGCATCGATGTAGCCGGAAGTTTTCAACCACGATTCGAGATAATAAGGAGGTAAGCACCGCTGGAAAATCGAAGAACGAGAATTCAGCCACGCCCAGGAACCGAGATACTTCGACCGCACAAAACTCTTGAGAGCCTCGACAGGATCGGCGGCAGTCTTCACGGCGCGAAGAAGAGCCTCTATATCGGAAACGAGAAAAGAGGACTGGGTAGCGCCTTCGCCATCTTCAGCGAGATTCCAAGCCGCTGTAGGAACGGAATCAATCTGCTGATTGATATAATAATTGTACACAACATCAAGATAACCAAGCATCTTGATCACGTTGAAAGACGGCGTGGAAACGACTTTCCCGGTCGGAACTCCAAAACCGACGGGAAACCCCATATAATCGGCGAGCGAACCGGGGGAGGTGAAAAACTCGGACGCAGTTACAAGATTATCGTAAGAAGAAAAATCGATGGAGGCAGGTGCCAATCCCGCAGCAAGAGCAGGATACTTAACCGAATCGGGATCGTCCGTTGTGCCTGTAAAATCCAAAAGCAAATTCGAATTATAAAGGCGCGTAGGGATAAAAAAATACTCGAAACAGATTTTAAATCCGTTAATAAGGGGTGCATTCATCGGGAACGCCTGAACGAATGCTGAAGGAGTGAAGCGAAGTTTATCACCAGCGAATACGGGGATAAACGAGATAGGAATGAGGTTACCCGGAGCGAGCGTAGTAGGGGAGACGTGCGAAAGATTCACATTCGACTTGCGATTACGCTTGCGGGTTAAAAACATTAAGGCCATAACAAACAGTTATAAATTTGTTCTTGTTGTTGAAAAGTGAAATCCGGGAACGGATAGCGCTTCTTCACGAAATCCCGAAGAATACCCGGAATAAGAGAATCGTTGCGACATCGAATTTCGTTAGGTGAAAAACACGCGGTTTTCCAATATCGCGGGATCGAATAGCGGTAATTATTGATGAAGTGACAGAACCAAGAAGATGCGCTTTTAAGCATATTTTTGCGCATGATCTTAATATCTTCCTTCGAAAGACGACCGAAGCCATGAGAAACAATCAACTTACCATTTTTGCGGGCATCAATGTCCGAAATATACTGATGAGCGGCGCAATCTTTAGTCATATACTTAAGGACGTAGCGAACGCCGGATTCAGATTCAAGGGGATCAACATCAGCCTTACCCATACCGGTATACCAACCGCGCTCCTCGTCGACAACTTCACCTTGCCAAAGATCGCGGACCTGCCACCAATAAAGAGGACAACCGAAAAAAATGGCATGGTAATGCATGCGATGGGTTGAAACACGACCACGTTTAGCAGCCGTCTTACCATCTGCAAACTCAACAACAAACAGATAGGGAAATTTAACCTTACGATAACGGTAACGTTTAGTAATCGGATTTTTTTCACGAAAACGAGGATGCTTGCGAAGCCGATCTAAAAACTGCCGAATAGGGATATAAGGTTTTTCCTTGGCCTGCTCATAAACAGAAGGTTTGAGTGTAAAAGTGCAAAACAGGCACTGATCAGGACGTAAACCCATACGCTTCATAAGATGGTGAGCACGAGAAAACCACTGTTGTTGACGACGCTTCAGACAATCGTCGCAATGGCCACAAGGAACGCGAAGTCTATAATCATCACGTTCTGAATAGACATGAACAGGATTTCCTGTAATTCGCGCATACTTAAGATAGCGAGGATTTATAATGGTAAGTTGACTATTACACATAATTCAAATTAAAGATGACTACCGCCGAGAGGAACTGTTTTTGTGCCTTTGGGCCGGCCTTTTCGGCCGCCGCGACGGCGAGACCGCTTCAGAAACGCGATCGGTACGAAGGCAATCAAACATCTTTCCCCAAAGGTGCGGGATATAGCAGGAGATAAGGACGCGACCGATAGGCCATTCGGGACCATCGAACAACTCATCCTCGACACGGGAACAGAAGTTAACTTCGTGATGCTTGAAAGATTCATAAATCCGTGGAAGATCGGCATAAGGTTTCTCCTTGAGAAGGAAGACCCAACAAACGGTATCGCCGGAGAGTTCATAGTGATCGCAATGGCGGTAGAGGTTCCAGACGCAGGAATAGACTGGCCAAACGTCGGGATCGAATGACATTGAAAGTTCGTCGAAGGTTTTGTTTGACATTGGGCAATGGTTTGAAATGATTTCGAACGGATAATGTAATCAACACGAACGGTGTCGATGTGAACGCCTTCACGATGAACCTTTGCTTGAGCAGCGCAAGATGTCGTAAAGAACGCGGCGAGAGCAGCCACGATGGCTGTGACTAAAGCCCAGAATTTTTTGGACTTCAGCAAAGCGAGAAGTTTAGACATTGAACATAATTTGAATATGAAACTTTACAGATGTAATATAAAGTTCCGATAATGACCAGTTTACAGCGTTAGAACTGTAAATTTAACATAATGACAATATTAATTCAATTACCTTTGTACTGTATTGAAAAAGCATCCCGATTAAAGGATGCTTTTTTTATGGTCGCCGGTCGGACGATTGGCCGGCGGGTTAAATTCATTTTGGATTTTAAGCTTCGGCCGGCGGCGGATTATCTTCCTGTGCGTGCAACATTCACAAAAATATTCCGGGCGATGGCTTTTAGCGCTTTGTCGGCGTGAAACTCTCGAAGGTAAGGTCATCGTACAATATTACGATTCGCCGGACGGCGACGTCTGTCCGTGTGCCGGAAAATGGAGCCGTTGCCGGCGGCGCCGGATTTTCGGACGTTGTCGAAGCCGGCTCCTGATGCGGCGGGTTGAGCGGCGTATTCCGGGTCGGACCGAACAATCCGTCGGAGATCGACGATTCGACCGCAGCGGCCGGTGCGGATTGTTCGGGTTCGCTGTCGCGATACATCTTGTCGGAATCGAGCAGCAGCCAGTCGGGATTGATTCGCGGGAACCTCCGGAGAATCTTTTGTAACAAATCGAAGCCCGGTTTGTTTCGCCCGGCGAGAATATGGGAAATTCCCGCCGGATTGATTTCGAGCAGTTCCGCGAGCTGGCTCGGCTTCAATCCTTCGTTTTTCATCAGATCGAGCAATTTTTCCCTCATCAGCGCAAATTTTTACAAATATAAAGTTTTTTCTTTTGTAAAACAAGTAAAATCTACATTTGTAAAATGTTAATAAGTGTCGACAAAGTTTACAAGTGTAAATAAGTCGATATGGTTAAATTTGCATGCAATCTATTTGTTAAAGCGTTATTTTAGATAAATAACGATAAATATATGGTATTTGAATATTTACGCTGTGCACTATTGGCGCAGTCTACTTGTAGCTGGTTATTGATGGATTAGACTATATGATATTGAATTGTTTCTTTAAGTAATATTCGTAAATGACTGATTAATGAGTATATATTGCTCAATGTTTAATATTTTGATCGCTTGTTGGTCGCTCTGAAATTGCAGTTTATTTAAAGGATGTCGGATTATTATAATTGTAACTATTGACATCTTTAACAAACAAATGTGATTTACAAATGTAATTACATATGGAAATGACGCGGACATTATGTGTTTACATTTGTAAATACACTACCCTATTTTGTAAAAATGAATGCATTTTCAAGCTATTTCCGAACCCTTATCAGACATTTTGTTAACATCTCCGGATTTCGGATTTATTATGTTAAATAAAAAGAGGCCGGATAGTGTTGATAACCCACTATCCGGCTTAAATACAGCTTGTTGTAGATTTGTAAACAGCCTTCTATTTCGAGAGTTTGTCGGCTATTTCGCGGAACTCTTCCGGCGTCAGTTTGAGCTTTTCGCGGTGGAAATCCACGTCGTTTTCGCTCTGAATGGGGATCAGATGAATGTGTGCATGGGGCACTTCGAGGCCTAAAACTACGACTGCTACCCTTGCACACGCTATTTCCCGCTTGATTTTGGCTGCGACCTCTTTGGCGAAAAGCATCATGCCTGCCAGCGTTCGGTCATCGAGGTCGAAAATGTAGTCCACCTCCTTTTTGGGGACGACCAGCGTATGGCCTTTTGTCAGCGGATTGATGTCGAGAAATGCGTAGTAGTCTTCGTTTTCGGCTACTTTGTACGAGGGGATCTCCCCTGCGATGATGCGTGAAAAAATAGTTGCCATATCTTTGTTTTTAGGTTTTGCCTATTTAGCGACCGGGGCGTCTTCTGAAGTTTCGGCTGCATTTTTTTCTGCGGCGATTCGTTTATTGCGGATCAGTTCCTTGATGCTGTTAAATACATTGACAAGGATCATTATCAGCAGCAGGCTGTCGGTGAATGTGAACTTGTCCGGTTCTGCGAAAAGCCCGAAAATCGCCCATGTCGTGAATAACGCACCCCAGAACCAAAGCGCCCTGCGCTGCATTCGGACCGTTTTCGCGGCTTCCCGCCGGCGGTATTCTTCCAGCCATTTATTTTCCCGAGGTGTCATTTTCGTCATTTATCGAGGTTTCTGCTGTGGAGAGAGTGGGTCAGAGATCGCCCCACGGCCTCTTGTCCGCCAAAATACGCCTGTTATTGACAATGCCGAGAAGGATGCTGACGAGGAAGAGGGCAATCCCCAACGCTCCCAACCAGTCCGACCGGGAGATGACATCGGTACGGAATAAGTAGATTCCCCATCCGATACTTGCGGCGATTGCGCATCCGAGCAGGATGTATTGCAGTTTCAGATTGCGTTCTGCCTTGTCCGGGTCCCGGGCGGCGGCCCGCCAACGCAGTTCTTCGGGCGTCAAGGGGGCTTTAGGCTTGGTTTCAGGCATCTTATTCCTCGAACTTGGGTTTCAGTATTTCCGAGTAGATAATCGCCTGCCGGAGGTTGAATTCCTCGGTCTGGGACGTTGTTGCCGCATCCGGTGCATTGTTTGTGAGGGAATGCGCGGCGATTTCGTCATTCCCGCTGTCGTCCATGAGCCGGTTGACGGTCTGATGGCGTAAATGCCCCCTCCCGGCGGCTTTCGGCGTCGTATGTTCCGGTGCATATTCCTCGGCGGGAATCTCCTCCAGACTCTGGCATTCGTCCGGAAAAACGGGTGCAACGGGCCACGGCGCAGGGCGCGGAGCCGGCATCGGGTCCGGTTCGGACTCCGGGTGTGCCTGCGAGGGCCACGCCTCTTCATGGCCGGGTGTGCGGGCGCCTTTTCCGCGGGCCTTGCGCGATTGCGATACGACGTTGAATATCATCGCTCCGGCGATGATCACGACCCATATTACCGTTGCGAAATCATCCATGTCTTTAACTCAATGTTCGTTTGACACTCTCTATACCCTTTATCTTGCGCAGTTTGTCCATCACGGCGTGGAGACTTTCGGCGTCCTTCACGTAGAGGCTGACGTTGCCTTCGAAGATGCCGTCGTGGCTGTGGATGTTCACTTCGCGGATATTGATGTTGAAATCGGCGCTTACGACCTTCGCCAGGTCGAGCAGGATGCCCTGCCGATCAATGCCGCGCAGTTCCGTGGTCACCAGGTAGGACATGGCCTTGTGCTGCGACCATTTGATCTCCTCCTTGACGATGTTGCGGCCGAACTGTGTCGCAAGACGGTTCAGCTCGTCGCATGTGGCCTTGTGTACGATGATGTTTCCCGAGGCGGGGTCTCGATACCCTACCACCTTGTCGCCCGGAATGGGCTTGCAGCACTCCGCGATTTCGAACTGCGGTTCCGTGGCCGGAGCCTCCTCTGCCGGGGCGATTTCGCCCGGAATTGCGGCATCGTCCGTCTCGTCCTCCTTCTTCTGGGGGATGAAGAGGGTCCAGAATTTGAGTATCTTGCTCTTGGAGTTGACCTTGAGGGCTTTGTCCAGGTTGTCGAGCGAGACGATTCCCGCTCCGATCTTACTGTACAGCTCCTCCTTGTTCTTGCTGTCGTAAATGGGCGTGATCTTGCGCAGTACGCGGCCGCTCAACTTGACGTTCAGCGACTTCATCTTTTCGTCGAGCATCTGCATGCCCCGCTCGATGTTGTTCTGCCGTTCGCGTTTGAGGAAACTCTTGATCGACTGTTTGGCCTTGGCCGTGGTGACCGTTTCGAGCCATTCGGGCTTGGGGCGGGCGTTGTCGGCCGTGATGATCTCGATCTGGTCGCCGCTGTTGATCTGCGTGGTGATCGGTTCGAGTTTGTGGTTGATCTTGGCGCTGATGGCGCTGTTTCCGATCTTCGAGTGGATGTCGTAGGCGAAGTCGAGGGCCGTGGCTCCGAACGGCATTTTCCGGGCTTCGCCCTTGGGGGTAAATACCACTATTTCCGACGTATACAGCGATAACTTAAAGTTGTCCAGGAAGTCCACGGCGTTCTCCGTCGGACTGTTCAGCGCCGCGCGTATCTGTTTCAGCCACTTGTCGAATTCGTCCTCGTCCTGCGAAATGGTCGCATGCTTGTATTTCCAGTGGGCGGCGAACCCGCGTTCGGCGATGTCCTCCATGCGCTGCGTGCGGATCTGCACCTCGACCCACACTCCGTCGGGTCCCATCACCGTCGAGTGCAGCGCCTCGTAGCCGTTGGCCTTGGGCATCGAAATCCAGTCCCGCAGCCGGTCGGGCTTGGGGGTGTAAATGTCGGTGATCGTGGAGTAAATCTGCCAGCATTGGGTTTTCTCCGACGGAAACGGCAGCGGCTTGAAGACGATGCGGATGGCGAACAGGTCGTAAATCTCCTCGAAAGGGATCTGCTTGCGCTGCATCTTGCTCCAGATCGAGTAGACGCTTTTCACGCGTCCCGAAATCTTGTAGTTGATGTTGTCGCGGTTGAGCGAGGCGATGATCGGGGCGTTGAACTTGTTGATGAACTCCCGGCGCGAAGCTTCGCTTTCCTGCAATTTCTGCGTGATTTCGGCATACTGCTGCGGGAAGCGGTACTTCATGCAGAGGTCCTCCAGTTCGCTCTTGATCGAGTAGAGCCCCAGCCGGTAGGCCAGCGGCGCGAAGAGGTAGATCGTCTCGCCCGTGATCTTGATCTGCTTGTTCATCGGCATCGCCCCCAGCGTGCGCATGTTGTGCAGGCGGTCGGCGATCTTTATCAGGATCACCCGTACATCGTCGGAGAGCGTGAGGAGCACTTTACGAAAATATTCGGCCTGCTCGGAGGTGTCGGCGTTGAACACGCCGGACATTTTCGTCAGTCCGTCGACCATCGAGGCGATTTTCGGGCCGAAAATGCGTTCCATGTCCTCCACGGAGTATTCCGTGTCCTCCACGACGTCGTGCAGCAGGGCCGCGACGACCGATTTCACGCCCAGCCCGATCTCCTCGATGACGATCTTGGCTACTGCAATAGGATGCAGGAGGTACGGCTCGCCGGAGCGGCGCCTTACCCCCTCGTGTGCCTCCTTGGCCAGGAAAAATGCACGTTTGATGAAGTTCCAGTCCTCGTCGTTCTTGCAGATCTTGGTGCACGAGAGGAGCAGGTCGTCCCATTTCTCCTTTATAAGGTTCTCATCCTCGGCAGTATATCCCATAGACTACTCCTTTTTGGTGGTCTTCATGGCTTCGCGGACCTTGGCCTCGATCTCGTTGCGCAGCTCCTCGTCGTTTTTCAGCAGCTCCTTGACGGCGTCGCGTCCCTGTCCGATCTTGCGGTCGCCGTAGGAGAACCACGATCCGGCCTTCCTGACCACGCCGTAATCGACGCCCAGGTCGACGATCTCGCCGATCTTCGAAATGCCCTCGCCGAACATGATGTCGAACTCCGCGCGTTTGAACGGAGGGGCCACCTTGTTCTTCACGACCTTGACCTTCGTGCGGGTTCCCAGCTGGTCCTCGCCGTCCTTGATGACCGACATGCGGCGGATGTCGATACGCACCGAAGCGTAGAATTTCAGCGCATTGCCTCCCGTGGTGGTCTCGGGGTTGCCGTAGACCACGCCGATCTTGTCGCGCAGCTGGTTGATGAAGATGCAGACGGTCTTGGTCTTCGAGATGCTCGACGTGAGTTTGCGCAGCGCCTGCGACATGAGGCGCGCCTGAAGACCCATCTTCGAGTCGCCCATTTCGCCCTCGATCTCGGCCTTGGGCGTCAGCGCCGCCACGGAGTCGATGACGATGATGTCGATGGCGCTCGAACGGATCAGCGAGTCGGCGATTTCGAGCGCCTGCTCGCCGTTGTCGGGCTGCGAAATGAGCAGGTTGTCGACGTCCACGCCCAGTTTCTGCGCGTAGAAGCTGTCGAAAGCGTGCTCGGCGTCGATGAACGCCGCGATGCCTCCGGCTTTCTGCGCCTCGGCGATGGCGTGGATCGCCAGGGTCGTCTTACCCGACGACTCGGGGCCGTAGATCTCCACGACGCGGCCTTTGGGATAGCCGCCCACACCCAGCGCCATGTCGAGCGTGATCGAACCCGTCGGGATGACCGGTACGTCGTTCACCTCCTGCGAGTTCATGCGCATGATCGAGCCCTTGCCGAAGTCCTTTTCTATTTTTTCCATCACTGCGTTAAGCACTTTGAGCTTATCCGCATTTACCTGTACTTTTTCTGCCATTTTGTGTAGTTCCTCGTTATTTGAAATTTTTTTTATCGTTTTTGTTGCCGCATCCTGTCCAGGGCTTTCATCTGGTCGGTGCGCTTGTCGGCTTTCGTGCCGCGCGGCATTGGGAAGCTGATTGTCCGGGCATCCAGCATCCGGTCCTGGAAGGGGCTCCAGTTGTTGACCGATGTGTTGCCTATTCCCCAGAGCCCGGTTCGCCTGTTCAGGTCGTGCGGGTATTTCTGCCGGGATCGGATCAGGGACTCCTCCTGTTGCGCAGCCCGCTCCTGCATGGTGCGGTGGAGTTTGCGGCGTGCGCGCAGGTAGGGGTTTACCTCTTCCTGCAGCCACCGGAGCCCGAACTCCTCGGGGGGAAGCATCCGCAGCGAACTTGCGGCGGCATGCGCCTTGGCCGAGAACTCGGCCGGAAGTTCTGTCGCGGGCACGCCCGGAGACCCTGCTGCGAATTCCGCCGGCTGTTTCCGCCCCGGCTCCGCCGCGGATTCCCGTGCGGGGCTTTGCGCAAGCTCATGCCCGAGTGCTGCCGGCCGCCCTTGTGCCGGAAGCTGCAAGGTGCCCAAGAGGCTGCCTGCCGCAAGTAGTATGCCCGCAAAGAATTTCATGCCTGTCGTCGGTTGGTG
>ENA-ORNW01001367-ORNW01001367.1-human-gut-metagenome-genome-assembly--contig:-NODE-1367-length-18962-cov-17.932036_pt1 | contig 18962 bp, 13 predicted proteins | sample MGYA00242121_ERZ509034 | MGnify/ENA primary metagenome ERZ509034 (study PRJEB26280, sample SAMEA2338689) | human gut metagenome | biome: human gut; feature: human-associated habitat; material: faeces... | reverse complement strand
TGCGGAATATAAATATATAAATAATAAAAATCAATTGACTGTCTGGAAAAATTTGGATTAGTATATATTTTTTAGAAAATAAGAAAAGCCATTAGTTTTTTAGTAAGGTGATGAATTTTGAAGTTACAGAAGGAAAAAAATCTTTTAACAAAAATAATATTGTTGTCAATATCCATAGGCAGTTTTATGAATTTTAATACATTAGAGGCTAAAGATATAGATGATTTTCGCACAAATGAATATAAAGCTATGGGAGAAAATGTATTAGATGTAATAAATGCTGCAAGAGCATATGCACAAGGTTATACAGGAAAGGGAGTAATATTAGGAATTTGTGATTGGCCAATAAATTTTAATAATCCAGAGTTTAAGGAAAAAAATAATTCAGGAATGTTAAATGAAGCGAATAATGGTATTTATAATTGGCAAGAATTAAGCCATGGAACAGCAGTAGCAGGTGTTGTAGCAGCGAATAAAAATAATCAAGGAATGCATGGTGTAGCTTTTGATGCGAATATACAAGGTGTAGCAAATGCTGATGAATATAAAGGTTCATATTTTTCGACTAGAAAAAATCTTTGGGATGAATTTTTAAATAAACAAGATATAAAAGTTATTAATAATTCATGGGGCACTGAAATTTATTTATCATATATAAATGATAAAGATGATTATGAGGAAATTCTTAATAATTATATTAATTTAACACCTTATAATCAAATGAAAAAAGCCATTGGTAAAGATAAATTATTAGTTTTTTCTGCTGATAATAGTGGACATACAATGCCAGGATTAGATAATGTATTATCTATATGGGATAATAGTTTAAGTAACAATATAATTAATGTAACAGCTAGTGATGCTAGTTTTTTTCAAAAAGAAAATGATATTTTTAAAGTAACATCAGGTGCTTTAGCAATATTTTCTGATTTAGCACAGTATGTTGAAGATAAGACATTAACAGCACCAGGAGTGTTTATAAATACGACTTATTCTGATGGTGGTTATATAAACGAAAATGGAACGTCTTTTTCAGCTCCAATGGTAACAGGTGTAGGTGGGTTAGTGCAAGAAGCTTTTCCATATTTAGGTGGTAAACAAATTGGTGATGTATTACTTAGTACAGCTAATAATAAGATTATAAATACAGATGGATTTTTTATAACATTTCAAGTAGACAATTTATATAATAAATATTCTTTTAATATTTTTTATACTAATGATGAATATGGAAAAAAAGCAAAAGAAAAAAGTCTAAAAGATTTAGCAGAGGTTTATTATGAACATAATACTAAAATGATAAATTATTATTTAAGTATAAGAAATAAAGATGAATTTTTGGATTTGATAATGGAATACGATAAAGAGGGACTTGTAAAAAAATTTGTAAATATGCCTATGGAAGCTTTATTTGGTCAAGGTATGGTTGATGCTGGAAAAGCAGTTAAGGGATTAGGTGCGATAAATGTACGTAGACTTACAAGTGAAGATATTAGTGATGATTATACAGTAGCAGGAAAAAAAGAAAAACAAGCATTATATAAAGTGGACACTCAAGGATATAATTCTATTTGGAGTAATGATATTAAAGAGATTAGAGCTGGATATATAGCAGAAAATCCTTTAGGTGAAAATAATAAGGATTTTAATGGTAAGGACAATGATGTTAAAGATTTGCATGATAGATATATTTATTATAAAGAAAATTGGATAGATAGACCTTTGTATGATAAATATGTAGTTAAACGTTATATAGAAGATTTTAATAATAATATACAAAATTCAGGACTTTTAGGATTACATGCAGGATTGATAAAAGATGGTGAAGGAATTTTAAATCTTACAGGAAATAACACGTATCAAGGAAGTTCTATTGTTAAAGATGGAACATTGCAAATAGACGGTTCAATAAAAGGGGATGCTTATAGTATAGATAAAGGCATTCTAACAGGCAAAGGTTTAATAGAAGGCAATGTTTATAATAATAGCAAAATATCAGCAGGTAGTTATGGCAATATAGATACATTAAAGATTAATGGAAATCTTTCAGGAGATGGGGAGATTTTAGTTAATACAGATGGAGAAAAATTTAATGTAATATCTGTAGGTAACACTGCAGATATTAGTAATATGAATGTTACAGCGGGACAAAAGGCTGCACCTAATATTACTAATAAATTTGTTGATGCGAATAATTTAATTTTATCAACAGGTTTAAATCAAGAACAGGAATTTTCTGGATTATTAAATGCAAAAATAGAATTGAATGGAAATGAAGGCATATTAACTACTATTGCAAATAATAATACTAAAGTATATGATGAAACATTTAAAGCAATTAATAGTATGTATAATAATTTAAATAGTAATCAGCAGTTTAAAATGTATGATTTGTATGCATTAGATACAAATCAAGCAACTACAGCATTAGAAGAAATTACAGGTGGATTTCATATGAATATGGCACATGATATAATAAAAAATCGTGATGTAGTAACTGCTGTAGAGAAACAAACAAATTTAGATAGAGATAATAGTTTGTGGATTTTAAATACTAAACATTGGCAAAACATAGATGATATAAATTCACAAGGATATAGTTTGATTGTTGGTAAAGATTTTAAGAATAATGATAAAAACTATAATGGTATTTTATTTAGTTATAGTGAAAATAGTTTAGGTGATAATTTAAATAGTGGAGAATATGATAATTATAGTTTAGGTTTATATGCAGGTACAAAAAATAGGGCAAATACATTAACTGGTTATTTAAGTTATGGAGTACAAAATAATAATGTTACGCGAAATATTCCTATGTTAGATAAAGTAGCAAAATCCGATTATGATAGTAATGTATTAGGTTTAGGTATGAAATATGCCTATGATTTAGATTATGGCAAAGAACATCAGTGGCATATTGCACCATATGGAAAAATAGATATGGCTCATTATAAGCAGAATGATTTTCAAGAAAGTAATGCAGATTTATATAATCAAAAAATAAATGATTATAGTGATAATTATTTAGCAGGAGAAGTTGGAATAGAACTTAATCGTAAAGAAGAAAGTGGAAATTATGGAATAAAACTTGGATATAAAAAATTAGTTTCTGGAGCAAATCAAGATATGAAAGTTACATTTGTTCAAGATAAAACAAATACAGGCTATACTATTAATGGCGTGGAAGAAAGTAAGGATCATTTAGTATTAGCAGGTTATATAGATAAACAATTAAGTGATAAATGGTCAGTAGCAGGACAAATAGAACAAGATTGGTCATCAAATAGTAATGAATTAAGTACTAGTATTAATTTCAATTATCAATTTTAATAATTAAATTTGGCTAAGTTTTTAGCAACAAAAAATTATACCTCCTAGAATTGAATTTAAAACAATTTTAGGAGGTATAGTTTATTATTGAAAAAAATATTTATATTAATTAAAGTTTTTCTAGTGCTTGTTTATTTATGATTTTTACTTTTCCACGAGTGAGTTCAACATATCCTTCAGTAGAAAAATATTTGAGCATACGCGTTACTACTTCACGAGCAGTGCCCATTAATTTGGCTATTTGTTCATGAGTCATCTTGATTTCATTTGAATTAGTAGCATTACTTTCATTGAGCAAAAATTCAGCAAGTCTTTTGTCAAAGCTAGTGAACATCATCTGTTGCATAGCCCATGTTACAGTGCATAAACGTTTAGTAGCTAGTTTATACGTAATAGCTTCAAGATAGATATTTTCATTCATGACTTTGGCAAAGGCACAAGGCAGGATTTGGATAAGTTCACAATCAGCTAATGCTTCAATGTAAATATCAAAGGTGATGTCTTTAATTACACAAGAAGCAGATAAAATACAAATATTACCTGTATTTAAACGATAAAGCGTTATTTCTTTGCCTTGCTCAGATAAGGTATAAACACGCAAAATACCTTTTTTGATTATTAAAACACCTGAACAGCCAGCTTGTGTATTTTGAATTAAAGCGTTTTTATCGATAGAAATTAATGTAGCGTTATCAATGATTAATTGTTGTTGTGTTTTAGTTAATTTAGTCCAAGCTGGAAAATGAGTGCTTAAAAGTTCATAGTAATTTTTATTTAGCATATGTTCACCTAGATTTCACGTCAAGATTAAATAATAAAGGTAAATTATTAGCCAATTGGCGTAATGGTAAACTATTTTTTTGTGTTACAGATAAAATAATGGCACCTTCAGTCATGATGACAGCATTCATAGCTAAAATATTAGCTGTTTCAGTATTGTAACCGTATTTAATAAAATTATCCGCATAAATTGATTGCATTTGAGAAAATATTTCTTTACAACGATTGCGTATAGGATCATTAGAGAAAAAAGTTTCTAAAGCAATTAGACTAATGGATATATTATCTTTATCTTCGCGTGGATTATCAATATCTTCTTGTATTTTTTGTGCTAATTGTTGCAAATGCTGTTGTAGTCCCTGTATAGGATCATCATATTTGGCGAGAGTTTTTTTTATCTCTGCGTATATTTTTTGTGCAGTTAGTTCCAAAGATTCAATAGCTAATTGTTCTTTGCCATGAGGAAAATAATAATATAATGAACCTTTAGGAGCTTGGCTTTTTTTTAAAATTTCGTTGATACCAGTAGCATGATAACCTTTGATAGCAAATAATGTTGAGGCGGTGTGAAGAAACATTTCTTTGGTATTGTTTTTCATAGAAATAGCCTGCCTTTATTTTTAAATTAATTTAGATGCTTTTTAGTTATAAAAAGAAAGATACCGAGTGCAATTAATTCTGCTAAGGCTATGACGAGTGCAGTTGGGACAGCAGTAGTACCGCCACCGATACCCACGATTGGTGCGATTAAGCTACCAGAAATATTAGAGAAAAATCCTAATAGAGCAGAGGCACTACCAGCGACTTTCTTTTGCGATTGCATAGCGAGTGAAAAACTAGTAGAAGCTGTAATTGCAAGGGAAGTTTCAGACAATAATAACAAAGCTATTAAAAAATAGATGTTGAAGTCGAGTAAAACACCGATTAAAAATAAGATACCAAAAAATGAACCTTGACACAATCCAAAAAATAATAATTTACTATCAGGAATTCGTCCAGTTAAAATATTGGTTAATTTGCCAAAAAACATCATGCCAATACCTACAAAGGCGAATACAAAAGAAAATTCTTGTGGGCTAAAGCCATATATTCCTTGTAAGATAAATGGCATACCAGAAATATATGCAAATAGAGAGCAAAAGATAAAAAATTGAATTGCACATAAACTAGCAAAATAAGGACGTGCACATAAACTGAAAAATATTTTTAGAACTTGTGAGAGATTACCACGGATACGTTTTTCAACAGGTAGACTTTCTTTGTATTTAAAGATGGATAAAGCAATAATTACTAAGCCGGCAAGCATTAATATAACAAATACGCTTGTCCATGGGAAAAATCTAAGTAATTGTCCGCCAGCAACAGGAGCGATGATTGGTGCAATACCTTGAATAATCATTACGGTAGATAAAAATTTAGTGAGCATAGTGCCACTATAGATATCACTGGCGATAGCACGGCTGATTACAAGGGCGGAAGAAGCGGCAAAACCACCGATAAGACGGGCAAAAATAAATAGTTCGATAGATGGAGAGAAAATGCAAGCAATGACAGAAATGGTAAAGACTACTAATCCAAGAATAAGAGGTTTTTGTCTGCCATAAATATCACTTAAAGGGCCTGCTAAAATTTGACCGACAGCAAGACCGATAAGCCAAGTAGTGATGGTCAATTGAACCATAGATGGTGTTGTAGAGAAGTATTGAGTTATTTCGGGAAAAGCAGGCAGATACATATCTGTTGCCAATGGGCCCAATGAACAAATTAAAGCTAATAACGTAATTAAAAAAACATTTTCATTGTTAGATTTTGCTGAACTATTTATAGCGTTAACCATAAAATACATCCTTTCTTTATTTAATCAATAAATTATAACAATCGGTCTATATAATATAGCAAAAAAAATAAGTAAAGTCAAAAGACTTTACTTAAAAATATTTTTAATCCATCTTCGATTATCAATTAAATGAATAATAACAAGAAGAATCATGAAATAGCCTAAATATATATGTAAGGGTTTAGTTAATGTTTTAGGTAATATTAAAATTTTAAAGTCCATACAAATACCAGTAAAAGCAATTAAAACAAAAGCAATAGTCAGAAAAATAAAAGTAAATCGCATACGTGTTTTCATAAAAATTCCCCCTTTATTATAAAATATACAGCAAAAACCTTAAAATTAGATTAAATTTAACTAAAAATTTTGATTAAAATATAGAGAGCATAACTATAAAATAAAAAATACATCTCTAAAAAATAGAGATGTATTTTTATATCTTATATTATAAATTATCTAAGAAGTTTTGAATACGAGCTAAAGCACCACTGATATTATCTACAGATGTAGCATAAGAAGCTCGAATAAATCCTTGACCACATTCACCAAATGCAGTGCCAGGTACTACAGCTACATGTTGACGGATGAGCAATTGTTCAGCGAATTCTTCGGAAGAAAGACCAGTACTAGAAATGTCAGGGAAAATATAAAAAGCTCCTTTAGGTTCAAAACATTTTAATCCCATACTAGTGAAGCCTTCATAAATTAAGCGACGACGGCGGTCATATTCAGCTACCATTTTTTTCATATGCTTTTGACCATTGCGAATTGCTTCTAGTCCTGCTATTTGAGCTGTTATTGGTGCACAAATCATAGTGTATTGATGAATTTTATTCATAGCATCAATTACAGGTTTTGGTGCTAAGGCATATCCAAGACGCCAGCCTGTCATAGCATAAGCTTTGGAAAAACCATTTAAAATGATGCTGCATTCTTTCATGTCAGGTAAAGCTGAAAAACAGATATGTTTTTTATCGCCATAAGTTAAATCACCATAAATTTCATCAGAGATGACGATTAAATTATGTTTTTTGGCAAAATTTGCGATAGCGAGCAATTCGTCATATTCTAAGATTGTACCAGTTGGATTGTTAGGATAGCCGATTAATAATGCTTTTGTCTTTGGTGTAATGTGTTTTTCTAAATCTTCAGGTGTTACTTTAAATTCATTTTCTGATTTAGTAGGTACTGCAATAGCTTTTGCACCGACTAAAGTAGCACAGGCAGCATAAGATACATAGCATGGTTCTGGAATTAAGATTTCATCATTGGGATTTAAAATAGCACGCATAGCAAGGTCAACAGCTTCACTTACGCCAACAGTGATGAGAACTTCATCATTAGGATTGTATTTTACTTGGAAATCTCTTTCATACATATGTGTAATGGCATGACGTAATTCATAAAGGCCTTTATTGCTAGTATATGCTGTATATCCACGTTCTAAACCATAGATGCAGCTTTCGCGAATAGTCCAAGGTGTTACAAAATCAGGTTCACCGATACCAAGACTGATGACATCTTCCATAGTAGAGGCAATATCAAAGAAACGGCGGATACCGGATTGTTTAGTATGTTGTACAGTAGTTGCTAAACTTTTATTCCAATCAATCATGGTGATACCACCAATCTATGGTCTGTTTCTTTATCGTCAATGATAATACCATCTTTTTTATAAGGTTTGAGCATGAAATGGCTACGTGTAGAAGTTACACCTTCAATAGTAGAAAGACGACGAGCGACAAAGTCAGCTACATTATTTAGCGTTTTGCCTTCGATGATAACCAATAAATCAAAACTACCAGACATTAAATATACAGTTTTTACTTCATCAAAACGGTAAATTCTTTCGGCGATAGCATCAAAACCAAATTCACGTTGAGGAGTAACATTGACTTCAATCATAGCGGAAACTGTATTATTGCCGTATTTTTCCCAGTCAATCATTGTATTATAGCCAAGAATAATTTTTTCTTTTTCCAATTTTTTAATTTGTTCTTCTATTTCATATTCAGAGCGACCAAGCATAGTTGCAAGTTCCTTGATTGAGCGACGGCCATCATGTTCAAGTAGTTCTAATAATTCACGCATAAAATCACTTCCCTAATAGTTTTATAAATATTTTTATTCTAGCGAAAAAATAAAGACCCTCGTCCAATAAAGGACGAGGGTCTTCTCCCGTGGTACCACCTTAGTTAGCAAATTGCTCACTTAATGCCGATATCGCTGGCGTAGCGTCTAGTTTTGCTAGATGCTCACGGGTAGCTTTCTAATTTTATTGCTTGATAGCTTGCACCGACCGCTACTTCTCTGAAAGTCAACAAAATTATACTTTTCCGCTCATTGCATTTTATATATGTGTAATTATGTTAACATAAAATCAATATAAAAATCAAGTGTTAGAGAAATAAATGCAAAACAAAATATAATATTGCTGATAAAATTGCAGTGCAAGGAATAGTCATGATCCAAGCAACGAGCATTTGGCGTGCTACATCCCAATGAACAGCTTTAACGCGTTGGGCAGAGCCAACACCCATGATAGAACCAGAAACTACATGAGTTGTAGAGACAGGAAGATGTAAGAGTGTAGCACCAAATATTACTACAGCTGAGTTTAAGTCAGCTGCAAAACCATGTACAGGTTGCATGCGGAATATTTTACCACCGACAGTACGAATGATTTTCCAACCACCAAAAGATGTACCAAGAGCCATTGCTAAGGCACAGGAGATTTTTACAAAAGTAGGAACTTCTAAAGCTCCAATATAACCACCACTTAAAAGAGCAAGTGTGATAATACCCATGGATTTTTGAGCATCATTAGAGCCATGAGCAAATGCCATTAAAGCAGCAGATACAAGTTGAAGGCGATTGCAATTATCATTTACTGTGGCAGGTCGAAAAGAATGACAGATAGCGAAAATAATATGTAGTATAATCCAACCAATTGCCATGGCAGCAAGAGGAGAAAGTACTAAAGATAAAAATATTTTTAAAATACCATAGCCATTTAATCCCATAAAGCCAACGGAGATGATTACAGCACCAATGATACCACCAACTAGTGCATGAGAAGAACTACTTGGCATACCAAACCACCAAGTTATTAAATTCCAAATAATAGCACCAGCTAAAGCAGCGATAATGATGACTTCATTGACCATAGATGCGGATTGAACGATATCGCCACCGATGGTTTTAGCAACACCTGTACTGATCATAGCACCAGCAAAATTTAAAATAGCGGACATAATAATAGCAACAGCTGGAGATACTGCACGAGTGGATACACAAGTCGCAATAGCATTAGCTGTATCGTGGAAATCATTTACAAAATCGAAAATAAGAGCTAAAGCGATAACGATAAAAATTAAAATGGAAGCTTGCTCAAGCATACTTCATAACAACTCCTTTTAATGTGTCAGAAATATGTTTAGTCTGATCGATAGTATCTTCAAGGCATTGAAGAATGTCTTTCCATTTTACAAGAGCAATAGGGTCTTTTTCAGTTTTGAATAATGAAGACATTTCACTGCGATAGAGTGTATCTCCGTGGCTTTCATAGGTTAAGATGCGATTAGTACATTCAAGTATTTCATTATGATTTTTACGAATATCTTTTAATAAAGCAGTAGCTTTTACAAAATTCATAGTGTTTGTTTCCGATATCAAACATAAAATAATCCTCCTGAAGTTTTTTATTGGAATTTTCATACTGGAAATAAGTATAAAAGCCTAATAAGAAGAATAAATATATTTTTGGTAAAATCTAAGTAAAATTGAAGGATTTATTATTTTAGTGAAAATTTATATATTAATAGATATGAAAATAAATCTATAAACAATAGCTTTTCTTGTTCATAATAATAGACATCATAGGTTTTCTAATGTACAATAGAAGTGAGTTTTTTTCTTAATTTACAGGAGGAATAAAATTGTCAGTTAGAAGATTGTATGTTGAAAAACGCCAAGGTTTTGATATTCCAGCTCAGAAACTCTTTGCTGATTTAAAAGAGTTATTTGCAATTGAAGGAATAGAACAAGTAAGAGTTATCCGTAGATATGATATTGAAGGATTAACTGATGAAGAATATACACAGACAAAACCAGTTGTATTTTATGAACCACCAGTAGATGTAATTTATGAAGAAGAATTACCAGAAATAGCGAATGCTCGTGTATTTGCAGTAGAAGCTCTTCCAGGTCAATTTGACCAGACTGCTGATTCAGCTGCACAGTGTGTACAGCTCGTTACACAGAAAGAACGTCCAGTTATCCGCAGTGCAAAAGTAATTGCTTTAATTGGTAATATTGATGATGAAATTTTTGCTAAAATAAAAAATTACTGCATTAATGCTGTAGAATCTAGAGAAGCTTCTTTTGAAAAACCTGAAACACTTGCAATGGTTATGGAAGAACCAGCTGATGTAAAAATACTTACAGGCTTTATTTCTATGAATGATAGCCAACTTATTGCTTTAAGAAATGAAATGGGTTTAGCAATGAGTGAAGAAGATTTGAAATTCTGTCAAGAATATTTTGCTAAAGAAGAAAAACGTGATCCTAGTATTACTGAAATTCGCGTTATTGATACTTATTGGTCTGACCATTGTCGTCATACTACATTTACAACAGCTATCGACAATGTTGATATTGAAGAAGGTAAATATAAAGAAACAATTAAAAATGCTTATGAATTGTATTTAAATGACCGTGAAGTATTAGGCAGAACTCATAAAGATGTTACTTTAATGGATATCGCTGTAATGGGTATGCGTAAACTTCGTGAAGAAGGCAAATTACAAGACCTAGATGTATCTGAAGAAATCAATGCTTGTAGTATTGTCGTAAAAGCCAATATTGATGGAAAGCAAGAAGATTGGCTTGTAATGTTTAAAAACGAAACTCACAATCATCCTACTGAAATTGAACCATTTGGTGGTGCGGCAACTTGCCTTGGTGGTGCTATCCGTGATCCACTTTCTGGTCGTTCTTATGTATATCAAGCTATGCGTGTAACAGGTAGTGCTGATCCTCGTCGTAGTCTTGAAGAAACAATTAAAGGTAAATTACCACAGCGTAAAATTACTCGTGGTGCAGCACATGGTTATAGTTCTTATGGTAACCAGATTGGTTTGGCAACAGGACAGGTTCATGAAGTTTATCATGAAGGTTATGCAGCAAAACGTCTTGAAATCGGTGCAGTAGTAGCTGCAGCTCCAAAAGAAAATGTACTTCGTTTTGAACCACAACCAGGTGATGTAGTTATTTTAGTTGGTGGACGTACTGGCCGTGATGGTATCGGTGGTGCAACAGGTTCTTCTAAAGAACATACTATTGAATCTTTAACACATTGTGGTGCAGAAGTACAAAAAGGTAATCCTCCAACTGAACGTAAATTACAAAGATTATTTAGAAATCCAGAAGTTAGTCGTTTGATCAAACGTTGTAATGACTTTGGTGCAGGCGGTGTAGCCGTAGCTATTGGTGAATTAACTGATGGTCTTGTAATTGAACTTGATAAAGTTAAGAAAAAATATGATGGTCTTGATGGAACAGAACTTGCTATTTCTGAATCTCAGGAACGTATGGCAGTTGTTGTTGATGCTAAAGATGCAGATAAATTCATAGCTGAATCTGCAAAAGAAAATCTCGAAGCAACACTTGTAGCAACTGTAACAAAAGAACCTCGTCTTGTTATGAATTGGCGTGGTAAAGATATTGTTAGCATTAAACGTTCTTTCCTTCAGACAAACGGTGTAAAACAGCATACTGATGCTGTAGTAAAAATGCCAGAAGGCAAAACATATTTTGAACAAGCAAAACAACTAGAGGGCTCAGTAAAAGATGCTTGGCTTAATACTTTAAAAGATTTAAATGTATGCAGTCAAAAAGGTTTAAGTGAACAATTCGACTCTACAATCGGTGCTAATACTGTGCTTATGCCATTTGGTGGTAAACGTCAAATGACACCTGCAGAAGGTATGGTAGCTACATTACCATTATTAGAAGGTTCTACAAATACAGCTACTGCTATGACATTTGGTTTCAATCCATATCTCATGAGCTGGAGCCCATTCCATGGTGCAGTATATTCTATCGTAGAAGCTATTACAAAAATCGTAGCTATCGGCGGTGATTATGCAAAAGTTCGTTTAACTCTCCAAGAATATTTTGAAAGCCTTGGCAAAGATAGCGAAAAATGGGGTAAACCATTTGCTGCACTTTTAGGTGCATTATGGGCACAGCATAAATTCGGTACAGCTGCTATTGGTGGTAAAGACTCCATGTCTGGTACATTCATGGATATGACAGTACCACCTTCTTTAATCGCTTTTGCTCTTGATATGGTAGAAGCAGATAAAGTTGTATCTCCTGAATTTAAACAAGCAGGACATAAAGTTATCGTAGTTAAAGCAACTCGTGATGAATTCGAAATGCCAGTTATTGATACATTGACTGCTAACTTCAATAAAGTTTATGAATTAATTCATGCAGGTAAAGTTGCAAGTGCAAAAACTGTAGGCGTTGGTGGTATTGCTAGTGCAATCAGCAAAATGACACTTGGCGAACAACTCGGTTTTGCTTTTGCTGATGGCTTTGATACAAAAGAATTATTCGCTTGCGATTATGGTACAATCATTCTTGAATTAAATGAAGATGTAGATTTAAATGAATTTGTAGGTGCATATGAACTTGGTAGCGTAATTGCAGACAAAGCAATTATCTGTGGCGATGTAAAAATTTCTCTTGATGAAATTGAAACAGCATATACTCAGCCACTTGAACAGATTTTCCCAACTCATGTACGTAAATCTACTGGTGAAACAAAACAAAGTGAACTTTATACAGCAACTAGCATTGCTAAAGCTCCAACTTCTTTTGCTAAACCAAGAATTTTCATTCCAGTATTCCCAGGTACAAACTGTGAATATGATACTGCTAAAGCATTTAATCGTGCAGGTGGTCAAGCTGAAACTCTCGTTATTAAAAACTTGACTCCTTCCATGGTTGAAGAATCTGTTGAAGCTATTGTAAAAGGTATTGAAAAATCTCAGATTATCATGCTTCCAGGTGGTTTCAGTGGTGGGGACGAACCAGACGGTTCTGGTAAATTCATTGCTGCTATGTTTAGAAATCCACGCATTACAGAAGCTGTTCGCGATTTACTCAAAAACCGTGATGGTTTAATGCTCGGTATCTGCAATGGTTTCCAAGCTCTCATCAAATTAGGTCTTGTACCATATGGTGATATTCAAGAATTAACACCAGAAAATCCAACACTCACATATAATGAAATTGGTCGCCACGTATCTTGCATGGTAGAAACAAAAGTTGTATCCAATCTTTCTCCATGGTTTAACAACGTAAAAGTAGGAGATATTCATACTATTGCTGTTTCTCATGGTGAAGGTCGCTTCTGTGCAAGTCCAGAAGTATTAGCTCAATTAAAAGCTAATGGTCAGATTGCAACTCAATATGTAAATGCAAATGGCGATACTTCCATGGATATCGAAGTAAATCCAAATGGTTCTGTATGGGCTATCGAAGGTATCACAAGTCCAGATGGACGTATCTTAGGTAAAATGGGACACTCCGAACGTATTGGCAAATATGTAGCAAAAAATGTTCCAGGTGCAAAAGACCAAAAATTATTTGAAGCTGGCGTAGCTTACTTTAAATAAAAATAATAGATATTAAAATAGACAGGGTATAAATTACTTTGTCTATTTTTTTATCTATTTTTGTGTACAGTATTTTTTTATTTATTAGTTGATAATAAGATTATTATGTGATAGGATAAATCCATCAAAAGTTTATAATAATTAAAGCAAAGAAGCTGTGAATAAATATTTTTATTTATTCACAGCTTTATTTTATTTTAGGAGGAATAAATTATGTTAAGAAAAAGTTTGATTGTATCATTAGCTATAGGGGCAATTATATTAAATAGTAGTTATTCTATTGTTTCGGCAGCTGATTTACCAGAAGTAAAAATATTAGCAACAGGTGGAACTATTGCAGGTAGTGCACCATTTAATACTCAAATGACAGGTTATAAAGCCGGAGCTTTAGGTGTTGAAACATTAATAAATGCTGTACCAGAATTAAAAAATGTGGCAGTTGTTAGTGGAGAACAAATAGCTAATATCGGCAGTCAAGATATGACAGATGATGTTTGGTTAAAATTAGCAAAACGTTGTAATGAACTTTTATCAGATCCAAATGTTAAAGGAATTGTTATTACTCATGGGACAGATACATTGGAAGAAACAGCATATTTTTTAAATTTAACAGTAAAAAGTGATAAACCAGTTGTGCTTGTAGGGGCTATGCGTCCAGCAACTGCTATTAGTGCAGATGGTCCAGTAAATTTATTAAATGCAGTTAAATTGGCAGCATCACCAAAAGCTGTAGGAAAAGGTGTATTGGTAGCCCTTAATGATGAAATAAATGGTGCTCGTGATGTAACAAAAACAAATACAAGTAATGTAGCCACATTTAAATCTCCAGAATTAGGTTTTTTAGGATATATTACAGATGGAGAACCATATTTTTATAGAGAAACAACACGTAAACATACAAAAGAAAGTGAATTTGATGTTGATAATTTAGCTAAATTGCCAAGAGTCGATATTATTTATACTCATGAAAATGATGATAGAGTGCTTATTGATGCTTCAGTAAATGCAGGAGCTAAAGGGATTATTTATGCAGGTAGTGGAATGGGAAGTATTCACAAGGATGCTGAACCGGGGTTAGTTGATGCTCAAAAAAAAGGTGTAGTGGTAGTACGTAGCTCTCGTGTAGGAAATGGAATGGTTGTTGCAAATTCAGAACAATATACAAAGGAGCATTTTTTAAATGGTGATACATTAAATCCACAAAAAGCTCGTATTTTATTACAATTAGCACTTACAAAAACAAATGATTTAAATGAAATTCAAAGGATGTTTAATGAATATTAATAAAACAAATAAAAATGGATTAATAATTATATAAAATAAGGTATTTATAGTTAGGTTAGATTTAAGTTTCTATAAATAGATAATAAAAACCACTAGTTAAACTAGTGGTTTTTATTATCTATTTAGGATAGTTTTTATATTGTATTTTTGATTTTTATAAAATACTAGTATTTGGAATTTCGCTATCGTCTAATTTTCCTTTTAAATCATTATCTGTCATAGCACAAACAGCAGAGTCTGACCAAACATTTTCAGCTGTTTCAATCATATCGATGATGGTATAAATTGGTAAGATGATACCAAGTAAGCCGATTGGAGCACCGATAGAGGACATAAGTGATAAAGTCAAGAAATAGCAACCCATTGGTACGCCTGCATTACCAACAGCGGCGATAACAGCGATAAATAGCCAAGTAATCATGGTTGTCATGGATAATTCAAAACCAGCATTTTGCATTACAAATAAAGAAGTTACTAAGATAAATGCAGCACAACCATTCATATTGATAGTAGTACAAATTGGTAAAACGAAACGGGATACTTTGGGATTAGCTTTTAAATTTTGTTCTGCACAAGCAAGTGTTACAGGTAAAGTTCCAGCGGAACTTTTGGTAAATAAAGCTACAGCAAGAGCAGGAGCCATTTTACGGAAAACTTTAAGCGGATTTAAACCACGAATAAGCATGATTAAAGGTAAGATGATAAAGAATTGAATAGCATTACCACCGATTACTACAGCTGTATATTTTCCTAAAGCACCAACGATGACACCAGCTTCAATTTGAGCTGATAATTGACCTGCAAAAGCGATGATACCAATTGGTAAAACATAAAGTAAAGCACGAATAAGAGTGAAAGATAATTCTTGTAAACCGTTGATTACTTTTAATAATTGTTCACGATTTTCTGTTTTAGGCATGAAAGCTAGTGCTAGACCTACAGCTGCGGCGATTAACATAACAGATAATACATTACCAGATAAAAATGGTTGTAAAACATTATTTGGAATTACAGATAAGAAGTGATCATAATAGGAAAGTTCACCTAATTTTTGCATAGGTACAGCTTCTTGACCAGCAGTGATTATATCTAAAGGTAAATTTCCGGGAGCAATCCATAGATAAAGACATAAACCAGTAGCAGCAGCACAAATTGTAGTAAATAAAGTATAGAATACAGCGTGAGCAAAGATACGACTTGTATCTTTATTATTGCCAAGTGCAGCTAATGTTGTGATAACTGCTAAAGCGATTGTAGGAACTGCTATAAATTGGAATAAACGAGTAAATACAGTGGCGATAAAATTAAAAAATTCATTTAAAGGTTGAATGCCGAGCCAACCTAAAATACCACCTAGAATAAGTGCACCAAACCATAATAAGAACTGACGTCCTTGAGTAGATTTAGCTTTGCTTTCTCGAATGGCAGTCTGTGCGGTTTCTTGCACATCAACTGGCTTTTTCTTGTCAGTCATATGTAATCCCCTCATTTCTTTATAATATTTATTTTTTATTCATAATTATATCGTACGGATATCATTTCCTACGATATAATTATGGAATTGATTATACGGGTTTGCTGTAAATCTGTCAACTTTGATTATGATTAATAATGTTATTTTTTTACATTTAATGTAATATTATTACTACTTAAAAGATAATTATAATTATTTGTAGAAATTGTACCAGTATTAGGAAGGAAAAATTTGATTATTGTTTGATTTAATAATAAATGATGTAGCTATTTATATTCAATAACTTTTTTGTTTAAAGATAGAAGTGTATTTACGGTTTTTATGAAAAGTCGCGTAATGCTACTAGATTTATAATGAGTTATTCATAAAGAAGTGTTACATCTGGCATATTTAGCTAGATGAGAAATAGAATCTCCTTTTAAATTTGTTTTGATTGTTTTAATTTTAAATTCATTTGAGTATTTAGTTATAAAAAACTGCACACCCAAAGTTGTGTTTTTTTACTTTTGGGGTGCAGTTCAATATTTTTCAAGTGTTTTTTACTTTTTAGAGAGTTTTATTTCAGTAAAAGAAAAGGTTTAGTTTAAATAATTAGAAATACCGGTAATTGTATGTCCTGTTGTTGACCAATTTACAGGCAATCCCATTATTTCACTGAGTATACTTACTGGTATAAAAATTGTATCTTCTGAACTTAATGTTGGTGCAGAATTAGTGCAAGTAGATGTGCCATTCATTTCGTATACATTGGAATTTATTTTAGTAGAGAATGTATTATTTTTAAATTTTAAAGTAGTTGTGTCTCCATTTGTAGTTAAAGAACCTTTTAGTGCGGAGCTAACGCTATCAATAGGAACATATAATACATTATTTATAATTTTTATTGGACATGCAGTGTTATTTATTGTTAATTTAAAGGATAAGTTATCTTTAAAGTCAATTTTAGGAATGAGTCCATGAATACCTTTTGTTTTATCTACAACTTGAGAAACTTCATAATCTGCTGCAGCACTTAAATAAGCATATGCTGTTTTTCTATCTACACCAAGTTGTTTAGAGATAAAGCTGATAGATTCACGTACGGATTGACGCATAGCTTCATCTAAATCTTCATTTAAACCAATAGGAATCCAGTATTTTTCAGTTTCAGCAAACGGCTGTACAAGAGAATCGCTATTTGTTTGAGGAATTGCAGGATTTCCTTTTTTTAATACTGTTAGGCGTACTGTGGCACGGAGTGGAGCCTCTAAAGCCGTTAGTGCGACTTCTCCGTCACCTTGTGCAAAGTGAGGATCGCCTGTGTAAAAACCTGCTCCAGGAATATCAACTGGTAAGTAAAGTGTTGCACCTACACCAAGTTCATTTATATCAATATTGCCACCAGTTTTTAAAGGGGGTATAGAACTACCATTTTCATCAGTATTAGGTGTTACACCCATAGTACCAAGGAAAGGATTTAATGGAAATTGTATTGTTTGTCCGTTATTTTGCATTATGCCAAACCATTCATTACTATCTCCTTTTTTCTGAATTGATGTAAATACGGATACATTACCGTAGGATTCAGGATGTTCTGAAGATGGATTTTCGAGACGAGGAGTTTCAGGCATTTCATCAGGAAGTGTTCCTTTAAAATGACGGTTAGTTACAACACCATAAGGAGCACGCGGTTCTAATGCAATAACTTCTACTTTCAATACATCACCCGGTTCAGCTCCATCTACATATATAGGACCAGTTATAACATGAGGACCGTTAGTATCAAAATCATGACCTTTTTTGTTAGCAGCGATATTTATAGCATCTTGCATTACGTGGTCAGGTGTTACACCGTATTGACCAAAATATTTAACAGGGTCTTTTCCTTGGTCTTCTAAGATACCTTCATGTGAAACGGTATCAATAGTTACTGTACTGCCACTCGGTATATGTATAATTGCTTTATCATTGCGACTTGGAATTTTGCCCCAAAAAACATTATCTAATGTTGAAGGCACATAATAATCACCAGGAACAGTTCCGTCATCTTTTGTTTGCAGATAATCAATAGATGGTGCCCTATAAGCAGCTTCAGCAGGGCTATATCCAGCAAGAAAACCGGTGGATAAAGAAGCCGATAATATAGCAGAAAGTATAAGACGTTTGTTAATTTTGATGTTACTCATGAAATCAATCCTTTTCTATTTTAGGTAAAAAAATAAGACAAAGATATCTATTACGACATCTTTGTCTTGTTTAGAGAATATCATATGATTTATAAAATGTCAACATGTAAACTTTATTTTATGGTTTTAATGTAATATTATTACTACCTTTTTGATAACCTAGTAAATCTACAGTAATAAATTTAAAACCTAATTTTTGAAATTCATCATAAATGAATTGTTTAGTGGGATTTTTGAATAATTTATGCACTTCATTGTCTTCAACTTCTATGCGAGCTAAATCACCGTGATGGCGTACGCGAATTTGACCTTGTAAAAATTTATGAAGTATATCTTCTGCTTTAGCAATTTGATTTAATCTTTCAGGAGTAACTTCAAGACCATAAATTAAACGAGAGGCAAGA
>ENA-ORNW01001360-ORNW01001360.1-human-gut-metagenome-genome-assembly--contig:-NODE-1360-length-19022-cov-9.436073_pt1 | contig 19022 bp, 13 predicted proteins | sample MGYA00242121_ERZ509034 | MGnify/ENA primary metagenome ERZ509034 (study PRJEB26280, sample SAMEA2338689) | human gut metagenome | biome: human gut; feature: human-associated habitat; material: faeces... | reverse complement strand
AAAGGCTTTGCAGGACGCAAAGCCCACAAAGCGTTCTTATAGGGATAGAGAATTTACTCTATTTTTCATAAAAACAGATTTTTTCTACAAGCCGAGATTTTATAAATCCGAAAGCTATTAACATTATTTGAGCTCAATTTACTGATTCTGACCTGTTATGATCTAAACCGCATCAAAACCGCTCAATTTTATTCAAATTGCACAAAAACTCTTGCTATATGTTGTCTAATACAACAAAAATCACGCTTTTTTGAATAAACTTGAACGAAAGTGCTTGATTTTGAACTTTTAACGTGTTATTATAAGCTCAGGGACAGAGAGCAAAGTCCAAAAGAGCTTAAAACAGCTCACCGGATTAATATCATGATATTTTTAAAGAGGTCTTAATATGCTGACAGAAGAACGACATTCAATGATAATCAAAGCGGTGAACGAACGTGCAAGCGTAACTATCGCAGAGCTTTCGGAGATTCTTAACGTTTCTGCGTCTACCGTAAAACGTGATTTGATTATTCTTGCAAACGAGGGCAAAATAATCAAGGTACGAGGCGGCGCAATGTCAAAGAACGACAGCTTCTCGTCGGTAGAGAAAAACGTCGAGGAAAAATCCGCAATCTGCACCGAAGAAAAAAATTCAATCGCAGGATATGCCGCAAAGCTGATCGAAAAAGGTGACTTTGTTTTTCTTGACGCAGGCACGACAACGGAGAAGATGATAGATCATCTTACCGTCAGAGATGTTACATTCGTCACAAACGGCTTTATCCATGCAAAGAAGCTGGCGGTAAAGGGCTACAAGGTCTTTATCACAGGCGGCGAGATAAAAGCCAGCACAGAGGCGATTGTGGGAGCCGAGTGCGTACTCACGCTGAAAAACTACAATTTCACAAAGTGCTTTATGGGCACAAACGGCATATCACTGACAGCCGGCTTTACGACCCCCGACGTGAACGAGGCAAAGGTAAAGGCCGCCGCTATCGAGAGCAGCCGTGAGGTTTTCGTTTTAGCCGACCATTCAAAGTTTGACGAGGTAAGCTCAGCGACATTCGCAGGACTCGGAAAGGCTGTCATAATCACAGATATGATCCCCAACAGAAAGTATAAAGAAGCGGCAGACATTACGGAGGTAGGACAATGATATATACGGTAACATTCAATCCGGCGGTTGATTATATCGTGCGTACAAAAGCGCTTACGGCAGGAGCGGTAAACCGCTCGGAAAGCGAGGAGATATACTTCGGCGGAAAGGGCATAAACGTTTCGCTGGTATTATCCGAGCTTGGCGTAAAGTCAAAGGCACTCGGTTTCGTTGCAGGCTTCACAGGTGAGGCGATTGAAAAGGGTATCACCGAAAAGGGCATAGATGCCGACTTTGTTCATCTTGAAAAAGGCTTTTCGAGAATAAACGTCAAGATAAAGTCGGACGAGGAAACCGAGCTTAACGGACAAGGCCCCGAGATAACAGCTAAAGCCATAGACCTGCTTTTCACAAAGCTGGATTCCTTAAAGGCGGGCGACACGCTGGTGCTTGCAGGCAGTATCCCCTCATCGCTTCCCTCGGATATTTACGAGCGTATTATGGCACGTCTTTGCGACAGAGGGATAAGATTTGTGGTAGATGCCACAAAGGAGCTGTTGCTGAACGTTCTCAAGTACAAGCCTTTCCTCATAAAGCCCAACAATTTCGAGCTTGGTGAAATGTTCGGAGTAGAGCTTAAGACAAACGAGGATATAATAAAGTACGCAGGAAAGCTCAGAGAAAAAGGCGCTGTAAATGTCCTTATTTCTATGGCAGGCGACGGAGCGATACTTCTTGACGAACACGGCAAGACCCATATCTGCGGAGTATGCAAGGGCAAGGTAAGAAATTCCGTAGGTGCAGGTGATTCAATGGTGGCAGGCTTTATCGCAGGCTGTGAAAACGGCGACTATGAATATGCACTTAAACTTGGTACAGCATCCGGCGGAGCAACGGCATTTTCCGACGGACTTGCAGAAAAGAAAACAATAGACGAGCTTATGGAGCAGTTAGCTTAAACCGAAAAAGGAGGAAAAGAATATGAGAATAGTTGACTTATTAAATAAGGACAGCATTCTTTTAAACGGTGCGCCGAAAAGCAAGACAGAGGCTATAGATATGCTGGTCGATCTTCAGATGAAGAGCGGCAACATATCCGACAGAGAGATATATAAGCAGGGCATTTTAGCCCGTGAGGAAAAAGGCTCGACAGCGGTAGGAGAGGGCATAGCGATCCCCCACGCAAAGAGCAGTGCGGTAAAAGCACCTTCGCTTGCGGCTATGACCGTGCCGGGCGGCGTTGATTACGAAGCGCTTGACGATGAGCCGTCAGACGTGCTGTTTATGATAGCCGCACCCGATACTGAGGCAGACGTTCATCTTGAGGTGCTTTCACGTCTTATGACTCTGCTTATGGACGAGGATTTCAGAGCAAATCTCCTTTCGGCAAAGGATACAGACGAGTTCTTATCGGTTATCGATACCGCCGAAAAGGCAAAGTATCCCGATGAACCGACAGCTAAGGAAGTGCCTGAAAATACCGACAGAATAAAGGTGCTTGCAGTTACCGCCTGTCCTACAGGTATAGCACATACCTATATGGCGGCAGAGGCACTCGAAAAGGCAGGCAAGAAGCTCGGTATCTCTGTCAAGGTCGAAACAAACGGCTCAGGCGGAGCAAAGAACGTTCTTACCGATAAGGAAATAGCAGAGTGCGACGGTATCATCGTAGCGGCTGACAAGTCGGTCGAGATGGCTCGTTTTAACGGTAAAAAGGTGCTTTCGACAAAGGTTTCCGACGGTATAAAGATTCCCGAGGAGCTTATCGGAAGAATAGAAAAGGGCGATGCTCCCGTTTATCATCACGAGGGCGGAGCGGCAAGCTCATCTTCATCAATGGCAAACGAGAGCTTCGGCAGAAAGATATACAAGCATCTGATGAACGGCGTATCAAATATGCTCCCGTTCACCGTTGCAGGCGGTATCTTCATAGCGCTTGCATTCCTTATAGATACGCTGATGGGCGTACAGCCTGGCGACAATTTCGGTACTGTAACTCCCGTAGCGGCATTCTTCAAGACAATAGGCGGTTATGCCTTCAACTTTATGATACCCGTACTTGCAGGCTATATCGGTAAGAGTATAGCAGACAGACCCGGCTTCCTTGTAGGACTTGTCGGCGGCTATCTTGCAACTACAGGCTCGACCTTCGTCAAGATAGGCGGCGATGTTCCCTCAGGCTTCCTCGGTGCACTCTTTGCAGGCTTTGTCGGCGGATTTATTATGCTCGGACTTGAAAAGCTCTGCGACAAGATGCCGAGAGCCCTTAACGGTATCAAGCCCGTTCTCATTTACCCCCTCGCAGGTCTTGGCATTATAGCTGTAGTAATGTGTGCGATAAATCCCTTCATGGGCATCATCAACACTGCGATAGCCGATTTCCTGAACCATATGGGCGCAGAGAGCAAGATATTCCTCGGTGTTATACTCGGCGCAATGATGTCTATAGATATGGGAGGACCGTTCAATAAGGCGGCTTATGTATTCGGTACTGCGGCAATAGCAACAGGCGGCTACGATATAATGGCGGCAGTTATGATAGGCGGTATGGTTCCTCCTATTGCGATAGCACTTTCAACAACCTTCTTCAAGAGCAGATGGACAGAAGAAGAACGCAAGAACGGCCCTGTAAACTATATTATGGGACTTAGCTTCATCACAGAGGGCGCAATTCCTTATGCGGCGGCAGATCCGATCAGAGTTATTCCGGCTTGTATGGTCGGCGCAGGCGTTGCAGGCGGTCTTTCAATGGCATTCAACTGCACGCTTATGGCACCGCACGGCGGCATCTTCGTATTCGCCGTTGTAGGCAACTGGCCTATGTACCTTGTATCCCTTGCAGTAGGCGCTGTAGTATCAATGTTACTGCTGGCACTGCTTAAAAAGAAGAAAACGGTAAAAGAACCCGAAACAAAGTAAATAAGACTGTAGTTAAAAATATATGTTTTGAAAATGTGGGGTTTAGTGTTGCTTGCTCTTTTGGTTTTGCATCGTGCAAAACTTTTGGCAAGCAACCAAAGCATCCTTGCTTTGGGATAAGCCCCAAGGCAGGTCGCAGGGACGCCAGTCCCCGTATTTTCCCCCTTTCCCGGGGAAAGGGGGCAGGGGGATAGGGAAAATCCATTAGCAGTTTATTTTTAAAAACGACTTTTTCTACAGATGTAATTATTAAAATCAATATTTAAAGGAGCGTATCACAATGGTAGCAAAGACAGTAACAGTAGTAAATGAGCAGGGACTTCATATGAGACCCGCAGGACAGCTTGCCGCAGAAATGAAGAAATTCCCCGGTTGCACGATAACTATCGCAAGCGGCGATAAGACGGCAAAGGCAACAGCAGTAATGCAGATAATGGCGGCAGGCCTCAAGAAAGGCTCAATCGTTGAGATCACCGCAGACGGCGATAACGAGCAGGCGGCACTTGACAAGGCTGTAGAGCTTTTCGAAAGCGGCTTCGGCGAATAAGAAAGACTATCGGCTTTTACCGCACTGTCAGGCGGTGCGGTAAAACCGTTATCCGATAAAAAAGGGGGAGCAATAATGAAGAAATATCCTGGCAAAGGCGTATACGGCGCAGTGGCAATAGGAAAAATATCCGTGTTCAAAAAGTGCGATGCGGCAGTAACACGCATACACGTTGAAGATACCGAAAAGGAAAAGCAGAGAGTAAAAGCGGCAAAGGAGCTTGCCGCAAAACAGCTTACCGAGATTCACGAAAAAGCACTCAAAGAGGTCGGAGAAACTCACGCACAGATATTCGAGATTCATCTGATGATGCTTGACGATGACGATTACAACGAGTCTATCGAAAACATAATAGATACCCAGTCGGTAAATGCCGAATATGCGGTAGCGCTTACATCGGATAACTTTGCAGGAATGTTCTCGTCTATGGACGATGCCTATATGCAGGCAAGAGCCGCAGATGTAAGGGATATTTCCAACCGCATTATTGCAAACCTGACAGGTGCAAATACCGACAGCACCACGGCTGATGAGAAGTCGATAGTCTGTGCGGACGATCTTGCGCCGAGCGAAACCGTTTCGCTTGATAAGGACAAGGTGCTTGCATTCGTTACCGCTCACGGCTCGTCAAATTCCCATACGGCAATTCTCGCAAGAAATATGAATATCCCTGCCGTTATCGGAGTGGGCGACAGCTTTTTAAGCGAGATAAACGAGGGCGATACAGCCATAGTAGACGGCTTCACGGGCGAGATTATAGTTTCTCCCGATGAGCAGACTTTAAAAGCCTATACCGATAAGCAAAAGCGTGACGAGGAGCAGAAAAAACTCCTGCAGGAGCTTAAGGGCAAGGAGAACATAACCCTTGACGGCACTAAGATAAACGTGTTCGCAAATATCAGCGGCATTGACAATATAGGCGCTGTACTGCTGAACGATGCCGGCGGAATAGGACTTTTCAGAAGCGAATTTCTGTACCTTGAAAATTCCGATTTCCCGACAGAAGAACAGCAGTTCCACGCTTATAAGCGTGTGCTTGAAAGTATGGCAGGAAAGAAAGTAATAATAAGAACGCTTGACATAGGCGCAGATAAGCAGGTGGACTATTTCGGGCTGAAAAAGGAAGAAAACCCCGCACTCGGACTTCGTGCCATCCGCATCTGCCTTACCCGCCCGGAGATATTCAGAACACAGCTCAGAGCCTTGTTCAGAGCGTCCGTTTACGGCAATCTCGGCATAATGTTCCCTATGATAACATCGGTGCGTGAGGTCGAGCGTATCAAAACAATCTGCGAGGAAGTAAAAGCGGAGCTTAAGTCTGAGGGCATCGAGTATTCCGACAAGACCGAGATAGGTATAATGATAGAAACTCCTGCGGCGGCGATAATCAGCGACCGCTTAGCCCCTATGGTAGACTTCTTCAGCGTAGGCACAAACGATCTCACACAGTACACGCTTGCCTGCGACCGACAGAATCCCGATGCGGAGGAATTTGTCGATACTCACCACGAGGCTATTCTCCGCCTTATCGAAATGAGCGCACGAAACGCTCATAAGAACGGTGCGTGGATAGGAATCTGCGGCGAGCTTGCGGCAGATACCACCCTCACAGAAACATTCTTACGCATGGGCATTGACGAGCTTTCGGTTTCTCCGACATTCGTCCTTAAGGTCCGTGACGCAGTAAGAAAAACCGATCTGTCAAAATAACAGCTTACATCGATATTCCCATATAAAATTACAGCAGTACCTCCTCCCCCGTGTGTACTGCTGTAATTTTTTATTCTCCGCTTCGCAGGCACAGCAATAACCCGCCGTCTTTTTATCAATAAGCATAATATTACGGGAAATACCTTAAAATTTCGGTTGACATTGCATAAAAAATATGGTAAAATTAGTTTGAAATATAGTCTACAGCTTTATGGGGAGGTTAGACTGATGCGAAGATTGATGCAACTTAAAAATAAAAAAGGCTTCACGCTGGTCGAGCTTATCGTTGTTCTTGCAATGATAGGAGTGCTTACAGCTATCATATTACCTCTGTCGATGAATGCGGGAAAGCCGCAGGCGGCAGTTGCCAAGGCAAAGAGCTTCTACTTCGGCTCACAGAGGATACTTATACAGTACAGGGCAGATTCACCCGAATTGCAGACAGGCTACCTGTCCTATAAAAAAGACGCAATGACATATACCATAAATACCGGCGACTATATGTACATCTGCGCAAAAGCCGAGAAGAACAACGGCTTCACCGAGCTTAAGCTGGCAAAGCTGTCAGCACCGACAGACGGTACTGCGGCAAACCCCGCCACAGGCTATACACAGTTTCAGTTTGCGGCTGAGATAACTGCCTCAAGCACCGACCACTCTTTGCTTGATAAGCTGAACACATTCTCGACCGATGATGACGAGGGATATTACTATGCGTTGGTTGACGATCAGTGCAAGGTCATAATGACCTACTGGTGCGAAACTTTCATAGATGACATCAGTAAATCAACCGACACCGCCTCAACATATTCAAAGACTACTATCTTCCCCACCGACAATTATTATGTGGACGGTTATCTTTTCGGCGCTTACCCCGAAAGATACTCTATGCTTGGATATACTATGTTCAGTGAAGTCGATCTTCCGGCAGATCCGGCTGCATCGACTACAGCTTCCGCTACACCTGCTCCCGCAGGTCCGTGATCTTAAAAATCGTCAATTTTGCACCCACTGTTCCGGTGGGTGCTTTTGTTATAATTATGCAATCGCCGACTTCCCCTATGCACCCGTAATTATGCACAATTTCCTGCTGTAAATCGTCGAAAATTATCGTTAAAAACAGTAGCGGTTAGCAAGTTACAACTTATTGACAAATTAAAAGTATGGTGCTATACTAAATAAAAACAAAAGTAAAGTCTGTGTAAGAAGATTTGAAGGCAGATTAAAGTGCCTGCGGAATAGCATTGCGGAACATATCCGCTGTGATTCCGTTTTTATTATGTAAAGACAGTTAGCCAAGACTCACCAATTAGTGTTTTAGCTTAACCGCCCGAACAAATCACACAGACGGTCTCTGTAAAGAGCGATGATATAAGGAGGTCCAATTATGAACTGGGTAAAATTAGGTATTTTTGCAGGCGGCGTGGCATTCGGCTCGGTCGGTCTCAAGCTACTCGGCAGTAAAGACGCAAAGAAGGTATACGCACAGGTTACAGCGGCTACTCTTCGTGCTAAGGAATCGGTTATGAAGACCGTCACCAATGTTAAGGAAAACGCAGGCGACATTCTCGCCGACGCTAAGGATATTAACGAAAAGCGTGACGCTAAGAATGCTGTTATCGAAGACGAATGTGATTGTGACTGCGGTTGCGAAGCCGTTTCGGAAGAAGCGTAAGAATTGATAGAAAGCCGACGGTACGCTTAGTTTGCCGTCGGTTTTTTATATGGAGATGACCGAAAATGAAATGTAAAATACTTCACGAGTCCAAAGGCAGACTGCGTGTGCATCTTTTCTGCGGAAAAATGTCGCTCGACAATGCCGATGTGCTTGAATATTATCTCCGTGCCGTAAACGGCGTTACCGATGTTTCGGTATATGACCGTACCTGCGATGCGGTTATAGTATTCACCGACAGAAAAGCGGTGCTTAAAGCGCTTGCCGCCTTTGCTTTTGAAAAGGCTCAGAAAATGTGCTTGGTTCCCGACCATACATCGAGAAAGCTCAACCGTGAGTTTGAGGATAAGCTTGTAATGACGGTAATTGCCCGTTTCATTTCAAAAACATTTATCCCTGCTCCGATAAGAGCGTTCATCGCTGTAATAAGGTCGTGGAAATATATAAAGCACGGACTTAAAGCGCTTCTCAGCGGCAAACTGTCCGTAGCCGTACTTGACGCCACTGCGGTGACCGTATCGCTCTTAAGAGGCGACTTCAAGACCGCAGCATCTGTAATGTTCATGCTTAATATCGGTGAGATACTTGAGGACTGGACGCATAAGAAGTCGGTGGCTGATCTTGCAGGCGCAATGTCGCTGAACGTTGAAAATGTATGGGTAAAAACAGGCGACACCGAAACGCTCATATCTATAAATAATGTGCGTGAGGGTGATTTGATAGTAGTCCGCACAGGTAATATGATACCGCTTGACGGTAAGGTTGCAGGCGGAGAAGCTACGGTAAATCAGGCGTCTATCACAGGCGAATCCCTCCCTGTCAGAAAGAGCGAGGGAAGCTATGTCTATGCAGGTACTGTAGTAGAAGAGGGCGAATGTGTCGTATGCGTTGATAAAGCTCTCGGCGGCGGAAGATATGACCGCATAGTAAAGATGATAGAGCAGTCCGAAAAACTCAAATCCTCTTCTGAGGATAAAGCGTCAAGGCTTGCAGACAGACTTGTTCCATATACGCTCGGCGGAACGATACTTACTTATCTTCTGACCCGTAACGTAACCAAGATGCTGGCTGTGCTTATGGTTGACTTCTCGTGTGCACTGAAGCTCTCAATGCCTATAGCCGTACTTTCAGCAATGCGTGAGTGCAGTAATTATAAGATAAGCGTAAAGGGCGGTAAGTTCCTTGAAGCTGTATCCGAGGCGGATACTATCGTGTTCGATAAGACAGGAACGCTTACCTATGCCGCACCTACAGTTGAAAAGGTAATTCCTTTCGGCAACAGAGATGCTGACGAGATGTTGCGTCTTGCGGCTTGTCTTGAAGAGCATTATCCTCACTCAATGGCAAATGCCGTAGTAGCCGCCGCAAAGGAAAAAGGTCTCAGCCACGAAGAATATCATTCAAGCGTGGAGTATGTCGTAGCACACGGTATATCCAGTACGGTGGAAAATGAGAAGGTTATCATAGGCAGCGCTCACTTTGTATTTGAAGATGAGGGCTGTGTAGTACCCGAGGGTGACGAAGAGCTTTTCAATTCGCTGTCGGGCGAATATTCGCACCTGTATCTTGCCGTATCCGGTGTGCTTGCCGCAGTAATCTGCATATCAGACCCGCTGAGAGCTGAAGCGGCAGATGCTATAAATGCGCTCCACGACTGCGGTATAAGCAAGATAGTTATGATGACGGGCGATAACGAGCAGACCGCAAAGGCGGTAGCGGCAAAGGTCGGCGTTGACGAATTCCACGCAGGTGTTCTCCCCGAGGATAAGGCTAATTTCATAAAGCGTGAACACGAAAAGGGCAGAAAGGTAATAATGATAGGCGACGGAGTAAACGATTCTCCCGCACTGTCCGAAGCCGACGCAGGTATTGCCATAAATACCGGAGCCGCCATAGCAAAGGAGATTGCCGACATCACGGTATCGTCCGAAGACCTTTATATGCTGGTAACCCTCAGAAAAATAAGTTCCGCACTTATGAAAAGGATTCACCACAATTACCGCTTTATCGTATCGTTCAATCTTATGCTGATACTTCTCGGCGTAGGCGGAATAATCCAACCGACGACCTCGGCGCTGTTCCACAATGCCTCAACCCTTGCAATCAGCCTTAAGAGTATGACCAATCTGCTTGATGAAGAAGAAAAGTAATTATCAGGATTATAGGCTCTCGTTATAACCGGTCTGCCACCGCAGTTCAGATAGAACAGCGGTGGCAGATTCGAAATGTAGATGAACTGATTGTTATTAAAGCTGTACTGTAAAACGTATCACCAACACCGCCACTAACACTTTCCGTACTGACAAGGTATTAATAATTTCGTGAGTGCATCATTACAACTGCACTAACATTGACCTTTCAAAAAAACGCTACTAACCTGAGATATATGTACTAACCTGCGGACGTGTAGCGTTAAGCGTCCCTGCATTGACAGGATATTCAATGTTCAGGTGGATATTCAAGTTCAGCCAACACCCCAGCGGGGTACGGGTGTGGGTAAGGAAAGAGGGAGCCACGAGGGAGAAAACCTAAGGGATAGGGTTAGGGGCGGCAGTCCCTCACCCTAGTCCCTTTGGTTGTCTCCCGCGTGAATAGCAGCAACGTTATTAAATGGAATAGCGAACCCGAGAAGTGCTGTCCGATAGATAGCACTATCGGTAGCTTGCTATCGTGGTCTAAGCTGAATGATATAGCAGAAGCACGTTAAACAATAGACTTTTTCTACAAACTAAAGCCGATAGACCGTGAACTTTTTTCACAGCCTATCGGCTTTTTGCAACAAACAATAAAAATAACGGTCACATTCTCTTTCGGGAACGTGACCGTTACATTATTTATAGGTTAATTTAAGGGGAATCCTTAATTACTTCTTGTCAGCGATAGCTGCCTGAGCTGCTGCAAGTCTTGCGATCGGTACACGGAAGGGTGAGCATGAAACGTATGTCAGACCGATCTTGTGGCAGAACTCAACAGATGAGGGATCACCGCCGTGTTCGCCGCAGATACCGATGTGCATATCGGGACGTGTAGCCTTACCGAGCTTGATAGCCATTTCCATCAGCTTGCCAACGCCTGTCTGGTCGAGCTTAGCGAAGGGATCGTTCTCGAAGATCTTAGCGTCATAGTAAGCGTTAAGGAACTTGCCTGCGTCATCACGAGAGAAGCCGTATGTCATCTGTGTAAGGTCGTTTGTACCGAAGCAGAAGAACTCAGCTTCCTTAGCGATCTCGTCAGCTGTAAGAGCAGCTCTGGGGATCTCGATCATTGTACCAACTTCATACTTGAGGTCAGCGCCGGCTTCCTTGATAACAGCGTCAGCTGTTTCAACAACGAAGTTCTTAACGTACTTGAGCTCCTTAACATCGCCAACCAGAGGAATCATGATTTCAGGAACGATTGTCCAGTCGGGGTGATTCTTCTTAACGTTTAAAGCAGCCTTGATAACAGCCTTAGTCTGCATCTTAGCAATTTCAGGATATGTTACTGCAAGACGGCATCCTCTGTGACCCATCATGGGGTTGAACTCGTGGAGAGATGCGATGATGTTCTTGATTGTTTCAACAGACTTGCCCTGAGCCTTAGCGAGAGCCTCGATGTCAGCTTCTTCTGTAGGAACGAATTCGTGCAGAGGAGGATCAAGGAATCTGATTGTTACGGGGCAACCTTCAAGTGCTTCGTAAAGAGCCTCGAAGTCAGCCTGCTGCATAGGCTCGATCTTAGCGAGTGCAGCTTCTCTTTCTTCAACTGTATCTGAGCAGATCATCTCACGGAAAGCGGCGATTCTGTCAGCTTCGAAGAACATATGCTCAGTACGGCAAAGACCGATACCTTCAGCACCGAGTTCTCTTGCCTTCTTAGCGTCAGCGGGAGTATCAGCGTTTGTTCTTACCTTAAGAACTCTGTACTTGTCAGCCCAAGCCATGATTCTGCCGAATTCACCTGCGATCTGAGCATCAACAGTAGCGATAGCACCGTCATAGATGTTACCTGTTGTACCGTCGATAGAGATTACATCGCCTTCAACGAATGTCTTGCCGCCAAGCTCAAACTTCTTGTTAGCTTCATCCATATTGATTGCAGAGCAACCGGAAACGCAGCACTCACCCATACCACGAGCAACAACGGCTGCGTGTGATGTCATACCGCCACGAACTGTCAGGATACCCTGAGCAGCCTTCATACCTGTAATATCCTCAGGTGATGTTTCAAGACGAACCAGAACTACCTTTTCGCCTCTATCAGCCCACTCTACAGCGTCTTCAGCTGTGAATACGATCTTACCGCAAGCAGCTCCGGGAGAAGCGCCGAGACCCTTACCGATAGGTGTAGCGGCCTTGAGTGCCTTTGCGTCGAACTGGGGGTGAAGAAGTGTATCAAGGTTACGGGGATCGATCATAGCAACAGCTTCTTCTTCTGTTCTCATGCCTTCGTCAACGAGGTCACAAGCGATCTTCAGAGCAGCCTGAGCTGTTCTCTTACCGTTTCTTGTCTGGAGCATATAGAGCTTACCGTGTTCAACTGTGAACTCCATATCCTGCATATCTCTGTAGTGGTCTTCAAGAGTCTTGCAAACTTCTGTGAACTCCTTGAAAGCCTCAGGGAACTTCTGTTCCATTTCCTGAATGTGCATAGGTGTACGAACACCTGCAACAACGTCTTCGCCCTGTGCGTTTGTTAAGAACTCACCGAACAGACCCTTAGCGCCTGTAGCAGGGTCACGAGTGAATGCAACACCTGTACCGCAGTCGTCACCCATGTTACCGAATGCCATAGACTGTACGTTTACGGCTGTACCCCATGAGTAAGGAATATCGTTGTCACGTCTGTATACGTTAGCTCTGGGGTTGTCCCATGAACGGAATACTGCCTTGATAGCGCCCATCAGCTGTTCCTTAGGATCAGAGGGGAAATCTTCACCGATCTTAGCCTTGTATTCAGCCTTGAACTGACCTGCAAGCTCCTTTAAGTCGTTAGCGTCAAGCTCAACGTCCTGTGTAACGCCCTTTTCAGCCTTCATCTTGTCGATAAGCTCTTCGAAGTACTTCTTGCCGACTTCCATAACTACGTCGGAGTACATCTGGATAAATCTTCTGTAGCAGTCCCAAGCCCATCTTTCGTTGTTTGACTTTTCAGCCATTACTGCAACAACGTCCTCGTTAAGACCGAGGTTAAGGATAGTATCCATCATGCCGGGCATAGAAGCTCTTGCACCTGAACGTACAGATACGAGCAGGGGATTTTCCTTATCACCGAACTTCTTGCCTGTGATGCCTTCCATCTTTACGATGTATTCGTTGATTTCAGCCATGATATCATCGTTGATCTTACGGCCGTCTTCGTAGTACTTTGTACAAGCCTCTGTTGAAATTGTGAAGCCCTGGGGTACGGGAAGACCGATGTTGGTCATTTCTGCAAGGTTTGCGCCCTTACCGCCGAGAAGCTCTCTCATTGTAGCATTACCCTCTGAGAAGAGGTAGCAATACTTATGTGCCATTGGGGGGTTCCTCCTAAATTATTATTCCGGCCGTTTGTCTGAATTTTCCTTTTCTGCGAAAACCGGCAGAATTACAGACTTCTCAGCCATACAATAAGTATTATAACAGATTTGATTCTACTTTTCCAGTGTTTTTTAAAATTTTTTTGTTTTTATGTACCGAAAATGAAGAAGAATTTTTGTAAAATGTAACTAAAGCGTGTTTGGCTGTCTGGTAAAGAGGTATATCGGCATCGAATTGTGCTATACGATAACAAAAAAGCAACAGAAATAGCAACAGAAAAAGCTGCGGCGAAACATACATTTCGTCACAGCTTTAAATTCAAATCCGATCTCAGTATTTCCGTACGTTCTGTACAGCCATCATTGCGAGCACCGCAACAGTATTATAAAGTGTGATAACACTGGGCGTAAGCAGGGTCATTTCTCTCAGCAGTACCATTACAAGCACAAGAAGAAGTCCGAGTGCGGACGAACCGAGCATAATCGCCTTTGACAGCGAGAAATCACGGACAAGATTCTTTGCCGCCATAATTGCTCTTGCAAACGAGGTAAATGTACCCGAGCAGGAAAGTCCGCCGTTTCCTCTTGAGGTGTATTTAGTGCTTTCGCTGTATTCCTCGTGTGCCTCGTGAGGAAGCACCTTTACGAGCGACGGGTCAAGCTCGAATATATCCGCAAGGCTTTCTGCCGTTACAAGAGAATCGGTAGTATGAACAAGCACAGTTATGCCTTTTGACTGAAGTGCCTTCAGCGTTGACTGTATTTCGGGATTTGCCGTCATACCCACAACGAACATTGCAACTATATCACCACTTACCGCAAGATATACAGGCTCAAGACCTTCCGGACAGTATTTGCGTTCATTCTTCTTGTTCGGCAGATCTATGTTGTGCATTTCCATAAGCGCCCTGCCGCCGAGCATAACACGCTTTGTTCCTATCCAGCCCGTAACGCCGCAGTTATCCTCGTAAATGCAGTTATCGACCTTCTTGAGAAGTTCCTTGTTGCCAAGAGTCATATCATAGAACGGGTATGACAGTATACCGTCTGTGTGTATCGCAAGGCTTGCCGCCATAAGTATAGCCTCGTCAACGCTGGTCTTGATGATTGAGCTCTTCTTCTGCCAGCGCTTCAGCTTTTTTATCTGTACGCTTCCTGCGGGGAAGAGCGTCTTTGCGTCTGTCATTACCGTGTTTACATCGGAAAATTCGATTGCCGCATCATATCCCAGCAGTGCCGCATTGCATTCGCTGAGCTTTTTTGAGGCACGGGAAAGGGGTCTGTTCACAACGAACAAAAGCGAGAACGGCGTTACTGCCAATATGGTGGCAATAGCCGCAGAGATTGCCCAGTAAAGCGGATTTTCGGCTCCCGATGTGGCAAATTCACTGCCAAACGGATTTATGAACGCCAGTATTCCTGCCACAAGTCCCGCAACAAGCGAGGCTATTATCAGCTTTATCGACATTCTGTCCGCCTCGTCGTCGCAGTAGCTCGATTTCAGAAAGTCCGTCAGAAATTCGGTTTTACGCATTGCCGCAATCACAGGAATCTTTTCGCCTGCCGCTCTTGTAAGTGCGGAGGCACGTTCCTCACCGTCGATTACCTGCGCATAATATTTCTGGCTGTCGCCCGATATGAATTTGAAGTTACGCTTTGCACGGGAAATCATATATATCTTTCCGATTGTGTTGAACATAAGACCGACCAGTGCAGTTGAAAGATATATGAACGAGTGACCGAGCTTGAACGTCTGTACGTCAACAAGCGAGATAACTCCGCCGATCAGCGACAGTACCGATGTAAAAGCGCATACCGAGTCGCAGTCGGCTTTTCCGGTCACCAGTTTTACAGCGCCGTTGCTTATTGCTGTCGAGCATATCGCAATGCCGAGTACGCCAAGCACAAGATAAATGTATATCAGCGAGTTTACATCGCCGGTCGTTCCGTTTATGAAATTGAACGCAGAGCCGAGTCCCAGCTTTGCGAACAGGCTGAAATCGTTCATTACGGCGATAATGACGCTTATCATCGTTATGACCGTAAGCATACCGAGCCTTATCTTAAGCCCCTTGTGGCTTGCACAGAGATCAGCCCATATCTGACCTGTGCTGTCATAGTCCTCGAATTCCTCCTCAGGCTCTGCCTGTTCTTCGGCTTCGGGTATCTCGTCCTCAAGCACAAAGTCCTTCAGCTTGTGCTTCTTTGCCGCCGCAAGCTCAGCCTGCTTTTCCTCCTCCACAGCGGGATTTTCTGTCGGAATAGCGCCGGTTGCCTCGATTATCTGCTTCTGATAGTCTATGTTCAGCGGATGCGGAAGCGTTGTCCTGTCGCCGTTTATTGTGTTGAGCGTTATCGTGCGGTATGCCTTGACATTTTCCTTGCGCTGCTGTGCAAGATTCCTGTTCAGCTTCTCTATAAGATTATCGGTCGATTTCTTTCCGTGATATTCCTTTACGGGAGCGTCGTCGCTTTTCGTATCCGAAACCGCTTTTTCCGAAACATCTGCGGTATCGCTTATTTTTTCGGCAAGAGAGGTCTTCTGCGGTGCTATGGCTTTCAGATCGTCGCCCGCTATACCCTGCGTGTTGCCTGCGTACATACCGCTCAGCTCCGCAACGGAAACAAGCTCCTTTTCCTTTACCTGCTCGTTTACCTTTTCCTTGACCTCAAGAGGATTAACAAGCGCCAGCATATCGTCGGGGTCGGAGTTCTCACGCTCCTTTTCAAGCATCATTCTGCGTTTTTCCTCGTCGCTGACGATCTCCTTGCGGATTTCGTGAACAGGCTCGGGAGCTTTTTCGGTTTCTGCCGGCTTTGCCTGCACGGTTTTTTCGTTTTCCGCCAAAGCTTTTGCTTTATGCTCGTCAATATCAATCTCACTGCTTGCGTCCGCTATCATAAAATTATCGGTTTCGCCAAGCACTTTATCGACATCGCTCTGTTCGCCGGTTATTTTGTCTATATCGGAGTTATCCGTACTGCCGTTATCTTTCCTGCTCTCATAAGACGTTGCTTTTGATACTTCCTTAGAGCCGTCCTGCGCTTCGTTTATATATTCTGCGTCAACATTTTCCGTGTCGCCGTCCTTTTCACGCAGATATACGCCGTCCTCGCTTCCGTCAAGTCCTTCTATTATTGCGGTTGCGCTTATGTCGTGATGACGTGGTGGCGTATCATCTCCGTATGATTTGCCGGTATTGTCAGAGTCGCCGCTTTTCTTTGCGTCAAGCTCTGCCAAAATATCGTCTATTGAATAATCAGCCATATCATGAGCGTCCTTTCGTTTCTTATTTTCCGGTCGTGCCTTTATCTGTATTTGACCGCCTCGTACATCAGTATGCCTGCGCAGACCGAAGCGTTGAGCGAATTTACCTTGCCGAACATGGGGAGCGACAGCACAACGTCACAGTTTTCTCTTACGAGTTTTCCAAGTCCGAAGCCTTCGCTTCCGATAACGAGTGCCAACGCTCCGGACAAATCTGCCTTGTCTATGGGAGTTCCGTCCGCCTCCGCACCGTACACCCAGACTCCGTGCTTTTTGAGCGTTTTTATGGTATCAACAAGATTTGATACCCTTGCTATCTTTATCCATGCCGCCGCACCTGCCGATGTTTTGAAAACGGTAGGATTGACGGTAGCACTGCGTCTTTTCGGAATAATCACTCCGTCTGCACCTGCCGCCTCGGCTGTACGGATTATCGCACCCAGATTATGCGGATCCTGTATCTCGTCACATATAATTATAAAAGGCGGTTTGCCCTTGCTTTCGGCATTTGCGAGAATATCCTCGACCGTGCAGTATGAAACTGCCGATAATGCCGCCGCAACGCCGCCGTGCTTGTCGCCGCACAAGGCTTTCAGCTTATCCTCGCCTGCGTCCTTTACGACTATGCCCTGCTTTTTGGCAAGTGCGATGATCTGATTCATCCCCTGCGCACCTTTAAGCACAAAGACGGTGTCTATCGGCTTTTCGGCTTTGAGAGCCTCCGTGACTGCATTTTTACCGTATATAATTTCTTCGTTTGAAGCTGTTCCCATTATGATACCTCTGTAATTTTCTTGTATCTGCATACAGATATGCAGATTAAGTATAACATAAACCGACTTCTTTTGCAAGCAAAATAAAGGCTTAGAGCAACCTTTCACGAATTTTTCACAACGTTTATTGAAAAAATTGCTTAATTATTTTTTATCGTGATGAAGATAATATCATTGTCGGATATTTTCCGACAGCCGAAAGGAGAAGAATAATGGACTTTAAACGTGATGAATCGTTGCAGAAAAGGAAAAACACGGGTTACAGCGACACCGCAAGGATAATGAGAAGGGCGCTCGGAGTAACGGCGATGAGAGGCTCGGATTTCGATCCCGACGGAAGCTATACCGGCGTATGCGACAATATTTACGAAAAACCCGTGCAGGATGCCGACGATTTATAATTAACGCTTGAAATAAGCCTTCCGTTGTGGTATGATATTTCTGTTCATCACTAAATTTATTATCACAACGGAAGGTGTTTTTTTGTTACATACTGAGCAGGACAAAAAGCAGATAAAGATAATTACGCTCGGTGAGCTTAATCGCCGTGCGGAAGATATTGATACGTTTATCGGAACCTCCGAAAAGCAGTACACGGATAAAATAGCGGCGGCGGCAGACAGCATAGCGCAGTGCCACAAACAAAAGCCGCTGGTGCTTTTGTCGGGACCGTCCGGTTCGGGCAAAACCACAACGGCATATCGCATAGCGGATGCGCTTGTGAAAAAGGGCATTAAGGCGATAGTCATATCTATGGATGATTATTTCGTGCCGGGAGTTATACCGCCCGATGAAAACGGCAGGGTAGACTTTGAAGCGCCTGCAAGGGTCGATTGCGAGCTTCTGAAAAAAGATCTGCGTACTCTGGCGGCAGGCGGCGAGGTAAGACTGCCTAAATTCAATTTTGCCGATAATTCAAGACAGCACGGCAACGCAATACGATGCGACGGCAACACGGTAGTTATAATAGAGGGCATCCATGCGCTCAATCCCGATGTTACGGGCAAGATGCACGACAGCGCAACGTTTATCTATGTCAGCGTCCGTACAAGAATAGCCGATGAAAAGGGCGGACTTCTCCACCCGTCAAAGATACGCCTTATTCGCAGGCTCTCCCGTGACAAGCTGTTCAGAGGAAGGGATTATCACAGGACGATAGAACAGTTCCCCAGCGTACAGCGTGGCGAAAGCCTTTATATAATGCCGTATAAGCACCTTGCGGATTTCGATATAGATACATTCTTCCCGTATGAGCTTTCGGTATACCGAAGCGTGCTTGCGAAGCTCTGCGACAACGATTTTGACGAATGTATAAGACAGGTCAACCGCTACAGCGAGTTACCCAGATTCCTGTCGCTGATAAAAGAGGTTCCGCCGGAGGCAGTCCCCGAAAATTCGCTTATAAAGGAATTTATAGGCTGATATAAGGCTTTGCACAGAGCCGTCCGAACATATCGGATGGCACAGACTGTTGATAAACCTATATTCTTATAATAATACGGGGTTTGGGGCGTAGCCCCAAGCGGGGTGAGGGCGGCAGCCCCACATTCAGCCC
>ENA-ORNW01001345-ORNW01001345.1-human-gut-metagenome-genome-assembly--contig:-NODE-1345-length-19155-cov-3.372408_pt1 | contig 19155 bp, 16 predicted proteins | sample MGYA00242121_ERZ509034 | MGnify/ENA primary metagenome ERZ509034 (study PRJEB26280, sample SAMEA2338689) | human gut metagenome | biome: human gut; feature: human-associated habitat; material: faeces... | reverse complement strand
ATATGGCTGATAAGGTGATACAATGTTTGAAGCTCCCTATTTCAATGATGGTACAAGCAGTTTTCCCAAGGATAGCTCGTGAACGTAATATTAGATTTGTTAATCGTGTGATGTTTTTGGTCGCAGGAGCTGCGCTTTTGGCATATATATGTGTGTGTCTTTGTAGTGATTGGATTGTGTATCTTTTTATCGGGCAATATATGGAGGAGACTTCTGTTATTATACGATTACTGGGTATTTCTGTGATCTTAGTTTCCTTCAATAGTTTTATGGGAGGAAATCGCCTCGTTCCGTTTGGATATTCGGCTATTTATATGCGTGTGATGGTGAATAATTGCTTATTTTTTATGACAGGAATCACTTTGCTTTTACTTACACAACACGTAAATCTTTATACGATGACGGTGATGGTCGTTTCGGTAGAGTTTTTTTGCTTTGTAACGCTGATTTATAGGAATTGGTGCTTAGAGCTGTTGGGATTCAAAAAGAGAATATAAATGCTACTGTTTTTTATTAATTTAATTTTTTAATGTAATGATAAATTACTCAATAATTATTCCACATAAAAATATTCCTAATTTACTTCAACGTTGCTTGGATTCGATTCCCAATAGAGAGGATGTACAGATTATTGTAGTAGATGATAATAGTGATCCTAATATTGTAGATTTTGATAAGTTTCCTGGTTTAAATAGATCTAATGTTGAAGTTATTTTTACAAAAGAAGGAAAAGGTGCAGGATATGCCCGAAATACAGGTATAAAATATGTAAAAGGTAAATGGTTGCTATTCTCTGATGCAGATGATTATTTTTCTGAAAATGTAAATAGATTATTTGATGATTATGAGAATTCTGTAATGGACGTAATTTACATTCCATATAAAACGATAGATTTAATAACAGGAGAAGATTTAGAAGATGGGTTGTGTGTTACTAATCTAGAAGAAGACCTTTATAAGAAAAGAAGTGATACTTTAAGATATAGGTGCTATTCGCCATGGGCAAAAATGGTAAAAGTTAGTATGATAGAAAGGTATAGTATTAGATTTGAGGAAGTTGTCGCTTCAAATGATGTTTGGTTTAGTGTTAATGTTGGCTATGTAGCAAAAGAAATTGATATCTGCAACTATATTGTATATATAAGAAATGTAAGATATGGATCTCTTCAGTATTCTCTAAATAAGGAATATCTTTTATCAAGAATAAAGGTTGGATATAAAGTGAATGATTTTCTTTATGATATAAATAAAATAGAATATTATAATTATACATTATGGTTTGTTTTAGCTCTTATAAAGATCGATCTATTGTTATTTTTTAAGCAAATGATTATTTATATATATAAAACACATATTAATGTTCAATTAAGAAGTATATATCGATTCTTTAAAGAAGTTGTTTATAGGATAATACAATAAATATTTGTATGTATAAAATTATCTAAATATGAAAATAGTAATTGTTGGATCGAAATCGTTTGATTCTTTGGAATATAACTTGAATGAAACATTCAATCAACAGGGGCATTCGTGTTCGATTGTGGATATTTACTCTTCTTCTGTTAGTACTAATAAGTGGTTACGTACATTTGATACATTAGCCAGAAGATACTCGGAAACTTATGATCGGAGTGTGTTTAATAGGGTACTTGATAGTGTTCTTCGTCGTGATCCGGATCTGGTGATAGGGGTTTATCGGTTTATCCATCCGGAATTAGTACGTATAATAAAGCTTAATAGAATCCATATTATCCATATAAATCCAGATCAACTAACAACTCTTGAACGTCTGCAATTATTTGTAGAACCTTATGACCTCTATTTTACTAAAGATCCTTATATGATGAGATTCATGCGGGATAACATGAAGTTGAATGTTAGGTTGTATAATGAGGCATTTAATACACGTATCCATAAACGGCCTAAGCGAGATAAATTGACATGCGAACAGGAAGAGAATATAGATGTACTGGCGTTTGGTAATATGTACCCATATCGGACAAGAATGCTTGCTCTTATGAAAAAACGAGGAATACACTTGTCTTTGTTTGGGAATAAGGGTCCCTATTTCTCTTCTGATTTAGATGATTGTTTCCAAGGAAAATATATAGTAGGAAAGGAAAAGGCCCGGATATTGTATGGGGCTAAGATTGTATTTAATAATTTGCATTACGCAGAGATCGAATCTGTGAATAATAAGTTCTTTGAGATTAATGGATCTGGTGCTTTCCAACTGTGTGATTATCGTCCAATATTGAAAGATCTTCTACCGATAGATCCGGAACTTGTATCATTTAGGACAATTGATGATGCGGTGGAGAAGATTAACTACTATCTAGATCATCCGCAAGAGAGATATGACTTGTCTAACTTAATATACAATCATTTTGTGGAACATTATAGTTATGATAGTTTGGTTGAATATGTATTGAATGAGGCAGCTAAAATTTGACAAGTATGGCTGTCTATATATTTATGGTACTGTTCCTTTATAGTTGCTCTTGGCTCGATTTTAAGGCAAATCGTAAGATTGGATATATTTTATTTACATTCATTTTTTTCCTGTTTGTATTACATGATGGCCTTCGGTGGGAGACGGGAACGGATTGGGGAAACTATTATCGGTTCTTTTTAAATTGCTTATGGGATGAATGGGAACAGTTCGAGCCGGGATATGTTTTGTTTAATCAGCTGATAAGGGGACTTACGATAGATTATAACGTATTCTTGCTTTGTGAAGCGGTGATCGTGTGGGGATTAATCTTTCCCACTATAAGGAAATATTCGCCAGATCCCTTACTTACTCTTTTTTGTCTTTATTGCACATTATTGCCCGTATTAGGGATGAATCGTCAATTGATCTCATTGGCTATCAGTATTTATAGTATTCGGTTTATATTGAACCGTCAATGGATTTTTTTTTATTTGTCTATATTATTGGCTTGCCCGTTTCATTTGTCTATATTGATATTTGCTGTCGCTTATTTTTTGAACAGCAAGTTGAAGACTAAATATTATGTTCTTTTACTGGTTGTTTGTATCGGACTATCTGTCTTTGATGTAATAGATAAATATTTTGGGGAGATAGTACCATATGTATCAGGGGATGATACACGATTGATGGGCTATACTGAAATAGAATCTACAGGCGTAAATGCTTCTTTTTTAGGAATAGCACGGAAATCACTTTGGTTGTTTCTTGCGTATCCTCTATTGAAGAAAGAACGAGAAGGGTTATTGTTGCTTTCCTTTAACCTTTACTTTTTATCTTTGCTTATTTATACAATATTCAATGGAACTGATTTTCAGATAATCGTGTCAAGAGGTACTAACTACTTCACAATATATGAGGTATTCATTGTCTCTTATGTGGTTTATGGTTATAAAGGTAAAGGTGTAAAAATAATAATGCTAATAATGATCTTTGTTTATTTTATTGGTATGCTTTATAAAGGTATTGATTATTACTCAGTCGGTCGCTATAATCCATTTATTCCCTATCAATTTTGTTTTTAATGAAAGATGTATTTTTTGTTTATAGAAAATCCGGTTTAAATTATAGTATAGAACATGTGTTCAATACTGTGGAAAGCGGATTGCGTAAGGAGAATGTCCTTGTTAAGAATATTTTCTTACCCTATGCGAGAGTTTGTGTTAGTAATTTATTGCGTAACATTCTTTATGTAAAAAGATTATGTAATAGCATTACTCATTTGACGGGAGATACGCATTATGCGATCCTTTTATGTAAGGGAAAGGTCGTATTAACCATTCATGATACGAGATTTCTTGATTTTGAACATGAGCTGAAAAAAATGATCTTTAAATGGCTTTGGTTTTATCTTCCCATGAGAAAGGCTTCGTACGTGACTTGCATATCAAATGAGGTGAGAGAGAAGCTTATTTCGTATTTTCCTCGTTTTAAAGATAAGATACATATCATATATATCCGTATGCTCATCAAATTCTTTAACACTTCCCGACGTTATAACGTCATAATTTAATGAGGGTTGTCCGATTATTCTACATATAGGAACTGCTGAAAATAAAAATCTAGAACGATTGATACCTGCATTAAAAGGAATTAATTGTGAATTGCATATTGTGGGAAAATATAGAAAAGATATAGAGGATATGCTTCGTTTTTATTCTATTAGATATGTCTATAAGTGTGATTTGTCTAATCAAGAAATATTAGATGAATATATGAATTGTGACATAGTTTCTTTTCCTTCATTATATGAGGGCTTTGGAATGCCTATTATAGAAGGGCAAGCAGTCGTGAGAGTGGTGTTCACTTCTGATTTGGAACCTATGAAAGAAATAGCAGGTGATGCTGCTTTGTTGGTGGATCCATATAGTATAGAGAGTATAAGGAATGGAGTCATGAAACTTATTAAAAATCATCATTATCGTGATGATCTCATCAAGAGAGGACTTGAAAATATTGAGCGATTTAAATTACCTGTTATCGTGAAGTGCTATATGGATTTGTATACTAAACTAGAAAGAGAAAATTAAAAATGAGAATCCTTCATGTTATCCCTCAATTGTGGCGGGGAAATGGTGCCGCAAAGATCGTAAAAGATTTAGTAGATTATCAAATTACTCATGGTAACTTAGTGACGGTTGTTTCTTTGTCTATAATGTCTCCTTCTTACGAAAAGGATTTAAAGAAGTTGGGATGTGAGGTTATTTATTTAGAGAATAGAAGGTACTCTTTATATAATCCTAAATTCTTTTTTCAATTAAGAAAGATAATTAAAGAGTTTGATATTGTTCATGTGCATCTGTTTCCCGCTCTTTATTGGGTGGCATTAGCAAAGTATTTCTCTTCAGCTTCTTGTAAATTGGTATTGACAGAACATAGTACGTTTAACAATAGGCAGTCTTTTAAGATATTGAAGCCTATAGAGAGATTTATTTATTCTAAATATGATGCAATTGTTGCTATTTCAGAGGGAGTTTCTCTATTTTTTAAATCGTATCTAGGGAATAAGTATCAGTTTTTTGTGATTAACAATGGTGTTAATGTAAAAAATATTCGGCAATGTGAGATTATTGGCCGAGAACAATTGAATCTTTCCTCTCAAGCAAAATTGATAGTCCAAATAGGTCGGTTTTATCCACAAAAAGATCAAAAGACTCTTATAAAGGCTTTAGCTCTTTTACCAGATGATTTTTATGTTCTGTTTGTCGGAGATGGCCCCTTGTTAGATGAGTATCAAAAACTTGCTCAATATTACAATCTATCGAAACGAATTTTATTTTTGAGTGTAAGGGAGGATGCTATTTCTATCTTGAAGGCATCAGATATTGTTGTTATGTCATCCAATTTTGAAGGTTTTGGTTTAGCGGCAGTAGAAGGTATGGCTGCGGGAAAACCTGTTATCGCTTCGGATGTGGAAGGTCTGTCGAATATAGTAGAAGGTGCAGGACTTCTTTTTGAGCCTCATAATGAGAAAGATTTAGCGGCTAAAATAAGGCTGTTGATGGAAGATCAATTATTCTATAAAAGTGTTTCTGAAAAATGTAAACAACGGAGTGAAAAATGTGATGTATCCGTTATGGGGAATCGTTACAATCAATTGTATCAATCCTTGTGTAGATGAATATTAATTCGTAATGAATATGAACGTATATGTAAATGAACAATTTCCTTATCTTGATTTCATGGATATCCGTCCGGGAGATCGGGTGGTATTGAAGCCAAATTTGGTGAAAGAGGGAAAAGAAACGGATAAAAATGAATGGAAATGTGTTGTTACATCTCCGGAGTTGATTCGGTATGTAGCGAATTATGTATGTGAGAAATTAGGAGGAAAGGGAGAAGTCTATATTTGTGACGCTCCTCAAACCGATTCCTCTTTTGAGCAGATTGATAAAAAATTAGGCTTAACAAAAATAGCTTCGGATTGTACCTCTAAGTATGGAGTGCCGGTACGAATAATTGATTTGCGGAATGAAGAGTGGACAAGTGAGAAAGGGATTATCACGCATAAAAAGAAATTGGCCGGTGACCCAAATGGAACAGTTCTTTTTAATTTAGAAAAGAACAGTTTGTTTTATGGGCATAAGGGAGAAGGTAATTATTTTGGAGCAGACTCCAATTATGAGGAGTTGAATAAACATCATCAGGGAACAATACAAGAGTATTTACTTTGCGCTACTCCTATTATGGCAGATGTGGTGATTTCTTTGCCGAAGATGAAAACAGCTCCGGATTGATTGATGTTGAATGCTTCTGTCTCTACTCCGTTACTGATTGTCAATAAAGCATTTCTACCGGAGTACCCGGTATTTTCTTTTACTTCGAATACCACTTCATTAGGATTTACTTCTTTCAGCACACACCAATCGACGTCAACATCTGCTGTTATATTTCCTGTTGACTGAAGTTGTATGTATCCTTTTCCGCCGGTAGCTTGGAAATTAGTATTTACAGCTTTGATTTCTAACTTGAATTCGCTGCTTTCCGTATCATTGCATCCCGCTATTGCTACGATGCAAAGTACAAATAAGAATATATTAAAAAGCTTTCTCATAATCGTATTAATTACTTTCGTTTTCTTTTACCATTAAGATTGAGTTATACCAGCTCCAGTAACCCATTAGTCCGGAGGTTGAATATTCATCAGATGAATAAGCCCAGATTATCAATGATGTAATTTCCTGGCTTGCTTTATCCGCAAAGTAAAAAGTGAAAGGGTTGCTGTTTGTCGTCACATTTATCAATCCGTTGCGTAGGCGTGATGGCAGACTTAATTCTGTGTGGGCATAGCCTTCCACACCTGCCGCGCACGCAAAGTAATAAGACGATGAAGAAGTCGAACTTATACTTTGTGAATCTAAAACTAGTTTTCCGCTGGCTTTGTCATACTGGAGGGTGAAGTTGAATCCGCCAATACTTTTCAGTGTATAACTTTCTCCTCTGACTTTAGGAGAGATGGTTACAGATTGCGAAGTTGGCCCTTCGTCATAATCGTCAATCGTTGCAGTGTAGGTACCGATATAGTCTTCATATTGTAGATAGTTTTCGGGATAATATTCTTTAAGTACGATGTCAGTTGCTCCTGCGTCGGTACAAACAAATAGTCTGGACTTTCTATCCCATTTGAAGTTTTGGACTTCAAGTCCGTTGACATTGTACGGGGATTGTAACTTTAATCCTTTTTCTGTGTAGATATAGGGTAAACTTCTTGCACTACTATAATCGGCGCTGTAAGCGGAGAATGTAGCCATTGTGCCATTGTTGCGTATAAAGTAATTCAGTACTTGTCCGCCTTTCTCCATGCGGTATGTATTTAGAAAAGCATCTTTCTCAATGTTAATGATATCTTCAATCTGAATACGCCATGGTATATCTTTGGGCATAGGCGTCATCTCCATTATGTTTTTGTATTTTTTTCCTTGCAGAATTACTTTGTCGGGAGTTGCGCTCATTATAATAAACTCGTAATCCCCTCCTAGGTTCATGTTCAGGCCTAAAGGACCTGAAAACATATGGATCAGTGGGTTGTATGAGTCGAAAGTGAGCATTGTGCTTTGTTCCGATTTTACTTGATACAGAGAGGTTATTATAGTTCCCGGTTTATAGCTTTCTGCGCCTGTTTCCGAAGCCATTTCTACCTGCTTCCCGTCAAATTTCATTAGTAAAGTGACTGCACCTGCAGAATAGTTGCTTCCTATGTAATATTCCAGTTTCCAGCCGTTCGGCACATCTTTAAGAATCTCCTGGCATTTGATTACATCGGCTGTGGCCCTATTGGCAGATGATTCGTCGAATATTTCTTCTTCGGAGAAAAGACAAGATTGCAAAACAATGCAGGCCAATGCCAGAAGTGTGTATATGGATAGATATTTCTTCATAATTTTCATATTTTATTCAATAATACTTAAGTCTACATAGCCGTTTGCTATGTCATCCTGGCGTCGTAGAACAATCTCGCGTAATTCGTCCAGATTGATTCCCCAGGTTTGTTCCATATAACTATAGACTATTTCGAATTTCTGCTTTATGAGTGCACGGCCGTTTTCACCGGCATTTTGCAGCATGTTATTCCAGTAGTCTTTGGTATTTGTGACATACACTGCGATGTTCTCCACAAAATCTTCACGTGATTCACTCATTGCATAAGGAGTGACAAATCCTTGTTGCCATGCATTGCGGTCGGCTCCCACCATATACCAGTCGCTACCGATGTAGGCATTTTCCGTAATACGGTCAAAGGCCGGATCGTAATTTTTGGTTTGATGCAGAATATGTGCGAACTCATGGTGCATTGTCTGGAAATAGTAGTCGTTTAACAGGTTAATATCTATTTGGTCGGGATTGATGTCATTTACATTGTATAATGTAATTTTCATGCCGCCTTCAGCTGTTCCTAATACCATAGTTCCATTGTCTTCATAGGCGGGGGAACCGATAAAGTGGATTGTCTTAGGAATATATTGGCGTAAGAAGTTCGGATTGCCTGTTGCTTCATCGTATGCTTCCAGCCACACATGTTTGATAATTTTAGCCAGTACCACAGACTTTTTGTATTCGGCAGGTGCTAATATGTGTGTCATGTCACTCTCGTTATCTTCCATGCGATATTTTAATGCAATGTTGTATGGATGGGTATAATTGCCTAATATCCACTTGTCGAATGGGCTACGATCTACTTCTTCTGTGGAGAAAATGCTGTTTGCTTTGTCTACGTCTTCGTCATTGTTGCAAGCACCCAGTCCACAGGTCAATGTCATGATTAAACTATATATGATGTATTTCTTCATATTTTTTTCCTCCTAAAGTTATTTAGTCATTTCTTGGATTTGGTTGCATACCTGCTGTAATGACACTGGCCGGTAGCTGAATTGCACGTCTGGGGTCATTCGTGTCCATCTTGTCGGTGATATTCACCAAGGTATAACCTTCATAATAGCGGCGGTAGATTATAATACCATAGCGTTTTATATCTTGCCATCTAAGCCCCTCTTCTAAGGTTAGCAGACGTCTTGCATGTAGAATACAATGTATTAGATTCTCCTGCATTCCTTTTTCTACTACAAAATCCGGATGCAATTCCTTTTTTACTGTCGGAGCTTCCGGTGTGTAATATTTTAGTCGGGCATAAAAATCATTGATTGTCTCCTTGGTCAAAGTTTGGGTGTTTTTTGTAAAGGCTTTCTGCCAGGCATCTATATCAGCGGCAGCTTCGTCATAACGTTTTAGTAACGTGTAGGCTTCAGCTCGGCAAAGCAATGCTTCGTCGGTGGTAAAAGCAGGATACAGCATGTAGCCGATCCAACTGTTGCCCGACGTGAATTGCTGATAGATAACTAAGCGGCGGAATCCGTTCTTTATAGAGCCACCGGGTGAAAATGGGATCTGATGATAACTTGACTGATCTCCCCATGGACCTTCGGATTTACAACTTTCCGAAGCAGTAATATTGTTCATGCAATATCTTTCGCAGTTGGCATAACCCGGATCGGAAACCAATGGCCAATATGAAGCTGCTGATATTACCATTAGATTGGCACGGTTATCTGCATCTACATAAGCGTTCGGCTGTATATTCTTGTTGGGAGATAAAGCTCCTAATGCAGCCCAGTCACGTAAATATTGGGACGCATTATTACCGAGTACTATATTGGCATAATTGATAACTTTCTGACAGTTGGAAAAATCCGGTTGTGTATAATATAGATAAAAGCGGGCTGCAAATGCATAAGCGGCCTTCTTATTAAAATGATATTTTACCCGTGAGTAAATATTGTCATCAATTAAAGGCAGTCCTTCTTCTAAATCGGCTGCAATATTTTCGTATACTTCAGCAACTGTTCCGCGTGAGTATTGTGGATTTACAGATGTTTCCGGTTCTTTTATGTAAGGTATACCCAAGTCTTTGTCTCCATTTGTACCATACGCTTTGCAGAATGTGGTAGCTAATACAAAATGATTGTATGCACGGCATATCAAAGCTTCGCCTTTTTGGGCTGATAATGATTGAGGATTTCCCATCTGCTCAATAGCCGCCAAGGCTTGGTTGGCTGATGCAATGGAGTTATAACAGTCATTCCATAAAGCATGAGGAGAGTCCTGATTTTCTTCAGTCGTTTGTTGCCAACGGTACAAATGTTCGTTTAATCGGAAAAGGTAGCTGTATGCTCTGCTATTTTCATCGATATTGTCACTGTAAAATTCTCCTATGTGGCAGTTGGTAGTCATAGGATATGCAGATACCAGAACTTTAGTAATACTTTCTTCAGTAGTCAATTCGGTTCGGTTATCCGGCATTTCATCTAAAAAGTCACTACAGGAAGTTGTTCCCAAGCATAGAGCTGAAATGAGTGTTGTATATAAGACGTTTCTGTATTTCATCATTTTTATAATTATCTGAGTGGTTAAAATCCTAATCTAAGAGTCAATGTAAACTGACGAGGTACAGGGGAAGCTACTCCACCGGTATTGAAGAATTCCGGGTCCTGTCCGTTGAGTTTTTTATCTGCATAAATCAGGAATAAATTGGTAGCCTGAAGTTTCAAAGATAAATTAGATATCTTTGCTGGTGCAATCCATGATTGGGGGAAGTCATAGGACAAGGATATTTCCTTCATACGGATAAAGTCTCCCTTGGCAATTCGTTCTGTAGAATAATTGTAGGCATTATATGCATACATTAAATCTTTATTATCTTCATATTGGCGTTTCGAGATAATAGCGGGGATATTCGTGCGTTTTTCATCACCTGGCACTGTCCAGCGATTCTTGAATTCGCGTGGCATAGAAGATAAGTCACTGTATTGATAGCTGAAACATGGATTCAAACGTACTACATTACCAAATGAATAGGTGATGAATACATTCAGTTTGAATGCTTTATAAGTGAAAATATTACCAAGACTTCCTGTTATGGTAGGATCAGTAGGACCTTCATATTTTAGGTAGTCTATGTTGTCACGTGTCTGAAAATCAATATCGGTACTGGTTATTTTTCCATTGATATTATACATCGGGATACCATTTGAATTTAGGCCGACAAATGGAATGGAAAACAAACCACGTACCGGGTAACCCTGACGGGCAAAACCGTAACCTGAAACTAAATCCATTACGCTGGAACGGGCATTCAGTTCTGTAACTTCATTTTTTGCTTTGGAAAAGATGAAGTCTGTATGCCATGAAAAGTCTTTCGACTGGATATTCTTACTTGAGATGGTGAACTCGATACCATGTGATTTCATGGAAGCTATATTGGCATATTTGTAGATAGAACCGCCTACTCCTTGTGTCGGGGTAATACCAATCAGGTCATAGTTGTTGCGTTTATACCAGTCGATCGAAAAATTGATCCGGTTGTCTAAGAATCCCATGTCGGCACCGAGGTTCAACTCATGCTTTTTTTCGTAGGTTAATTCACTGTTTTCAGGATCAGATACATAAAGTCCTGTTTCCTGTCCGCTGGTGAAAGGACGAAATGGTGAATAACTAGTGATTATGGCATGTGAGTTGGTCACATATTCCGGTCCTCTATCGGCTGTTAAAGAGTAGGATGCTTTGAATGTTAAGTGTGACAGTACAGAGCTGAATGTCTTGAAGAAATTTTCTTCATGTACATTCCATGCTCCTGACATATTCCATGTAGGAAGCCAGCGGGAAGAACGGCTTTTTCCCATGCGATTGGTGCCTTCATAGCGGAATGTTCCGTTTACTGTATAACGTCCATCATAAGAATAAGTTGCGTTGGCAAAGCCTGCTACACTTCTTGTTGTTGTATGGTTTAATCCATAATAGCTTTCACCGGATTCAATGCCCTTCTTGAAGAATTCATATACATACGATGGTATTTCACCCATTGTATATTGCATTCCCCATCCTTGAAAATAATTTTGCATACGTTTCAAATCATTTACTTCCATACCGGCGAAAAGATTGGTTATATGCTTTTCTGCAAATAAATGATTCCAGGATGCTGTGGCACGGAAGTCTACCCCCAACATACGATAGTCCTTACGCTGGTAAATACCTCCTTCCGGTAGTATACTGATAGGCAAAGCATACGGATTATCCGGATTGGTATACAATAAGTTGTTTTCGTCACGAATGGTAGCGTCGTCCATTCCTGTGCGATAAGCGGTTGCCTGATTCGAGTGATCTTTGATATTGTGTTCTTGTGAAGAAGCCTGATATCTGACTGCTCCTAATGCACTTAGTTCTAACTCCGGAAGTGCTTTCCATTTTATTTCTCCTTGAAACTTAACATCAGCTACATTCAAATCCATATAATTGTTATCCAATTCATGGAGGATATTGAACGGTGCATAGTTGGCTGTATAGTCAACTGTTGGATCTAATGCACGTGATGTATTTAGTGCATACGAATAGGGATTGATGTCAAACTGACGGGTAACTTCTCCACTTGCTGCATTAACCTCTGAACTTAGTGTCCCGGGGGCTTTCTGTTTACGGTAGGAAGCACTGGAGATCAGGTTTATAGATAAATTCTTATATATATTATATGTTGTATTTAAATTAGCAGTATAACGTTTTACTTCGCTTTGTTTATACCATCCCGGATCTGACATCGCACTTAATGAAGCATAGAATGAAGACTTTTCAGTTCCGGAAGTGATGCTGACCGAATGGTTTTGTGTAACGTTGTTGGAAAATAAGGTATTGAACCAGTCGGTATTTCTCATTTCCGCTTCGCGCAGGTAAGCATTACGTGCTTCCGGCGTGTTGGCAAGTCCGAATTGTCCTGTAACCGGGTTATATTGATTGATTAATTGATACATACGTCCATATACACCACTATCTTTGGCACGGTAAGTATCGCTGTTATTAAGCCATCCTTTCTGCTCCATCTCTTTGTAGATTCCCATTTGTTCCTGCGAATTCATAATGTTGAATTCTTTATAACTGGGAATCATACGGGTTGTAAATTCACCGGTATAGCTCATTTTGCTAACGCCGGCTTTTCCCTTCTTGGTTGTTACTACAATAACCCCTGCCATGGCTCGTGCGCCATAGATAGAGGTTGCTGATCCGTCTTTCAATATTTGAAAGCTCTCGATATCATCTGAATTCAACCCGGCAATGGCTGAACTGATTAGCGTCTCTGCATCTCCTGAAGATAAGTCATCCGGACCTACGTCAATAGCATCCTCCATGATGACTCCATCTACTACCCATAATGGCTTTGAACTACCGAAAATAGATGTGGCACCGCGTACCCGAATTTTCGGGGCAGTACCAAACGTGCCGGAAACATTTTGTACAGATACGCCTGCGGCGCGTCCTTCAAGTCCACGGCTGATATCAGGCAAACCATCTAGTTTCACTTCATCTGCGGACAATTGTTTGGTTGCTCCTGTAAACAGGCGTTTATCCATTTTTTGCATACCTGTTACTACTACTTCTGATAAAGTTTGTACATCAGGCATTAATGTAACATTCATAGTTGGGGTAGGAGTCAGATCTTGTGGCTTCATTCCTATATAAGAAAATTGTAACAGGGATTTATTGGATACATTTTCTATCGAAAACTTTCCGTCTATGTCTGTTAATACACCGGACTTGCTTCCCTTGATGACAACAGTTGCACCGATGAGAGGCTGTCCGTCATCACCGGAAATTACCACTCCTTTTACATTGAATACTTTCGCTTGTTTGGAAGGACCTTTGGAAGTAATTGTGATAAATTGATCTTCAATATGGTATTCTAGTGGCTTATTGGCTAAGATAATATCGAGAGTCTGCTCTATACTCTTATCTTTGACAGAGCCGGAAACGGTGAATTTCTTGACATCGTCATACGTAAATAGGATTTTGTAGCCGGAGAGTTTTTCCAGACGTTTAAGTACGGACGGCAATCGTTCGTTGCTAATCTCAATCGTGATTTTCTTTTGTGATTGCGTTTGAGCATTAACTTGGTAAGGCTGGAAGCACAATACGCATAGAAAACACACAATAAATAAGTTCCAATTATTTCTCATACGTTTGTTTTTAATAACACTATTTGGATATGTTTATATAACTAATGCGTATGAGAAAAGAAAATGGATACCCCTTTTGCGATTTATTTTTTAATAAAAGTGATATTTTGTTGTTTATTGCATAGATTTGTTATACTTATGCAATAAAAACCTAGTCTATGGTAAGCGTATTGCCTTGCAAGGTGACAGTGACTTTTTTCATTCTATTAAGCAATGAGATTGTATGCTCTAAATCTTTAGTGCGATCGGATATGAAGTGCATTTTATACGTCATTGCTTCTTTGTTTCTGAATTCTATGTTTACATTGTACCAGCGTCCTAAGTTTTGCATAATATCTTTCAATGTAATATTGTCAAAATAGAAATAGCCGTCCTTCCAATAGACGTAAGAGTCTAAGTCTACTTCTGTTAGAACGAAATTTCCATCAGATTGCAGGTGGGCGTCTTCTCCCGGATATAGTCGGGTATATGATCCTCCTTTTGTGTTACTTACTTCTACTTTCCCGTTAATAAGTACTACATGAGTATCTTCGGGAGTATAGCTACGTATATTGAATTCCGTGCCGAGAACGCGGGTTTGGACTGACTTGGTTTTTACAATAAAGGGATGCTTGGCGTCTTTGGCCACCTTGAAATAAGCTTCGCCTTCTAAAGTAACGATACGCTCGTTGCCAATAAAGGCTGTAGGGTAAACAAAATTACTATTAGCATTCAGCCAGACTTCTGTGCCGTCACATAATACCACTTTGAAACTTTCACCTCGTGGTACGGTAAGTACATGTGTCTGTGTAGTTGTTGAGATGACTTGCCTATAATCCAGCTCTTTCTTTTCAGACTTTGCAATGGCGGTTTTAGGCAGGACTTGATTGTTTGACTGCGGTTCGTCTAACACAACTTTTTCTCCGTCATCTTTTTGCAAAACAATATGTTGGGGAGTAGTATCAGCAGTGAATACAGTGATTGGTTCGAGTGCAGGGGTTGTCAGGCTATTAATTAAATAGTAACTCCCGAATAGAACGGTAATCATGGCGGCTATTCCGATAGTTATCTTCCAGAGATTGGAACGCATTCGTGTTGAATGTTGTTTTTTCTTAAATCGCTCCAATTCCATTTCTACATTAGGAAGCTCTATTCCTCCTTTTTGTTGTAGGAAAAGACTACTATCCATGATGTCGCGACAAGCTTGCAGGACTTCTTTATCTTTAAGCATCTCCTGCAGCTGTTCGTCGTTTATCTCTGAAGAACTCTCCATGATGTCGAGCGCCTTCTCTACAGATTCATCTGTATTATTTATATTGTCAATATCTTTATTCATCACTGTTTGACTGTATCATACTTATTTATATTACGTTTAATCATAAAATAAAGATACCTGATTTATGATTTTTTTGCACATTCTTCACGTATCACCTGTAATGCTTTCACAATATGCTTCCTGACTGCACTGACACTGATATTTAATTCTTCTGCCACTTCCTGATATTTCTTGCGTTGAATATAACATTCTTCTAAAATATGCCTGGTATGTGGAGTCAGTTTTTCCATTGCCTTGCTGATATGCATCATTCTTTCATCCTGCTCCAGATATTCCGTTTCAACATAACTTTTGGTCAGTTCGGAATAGATTTGTACATACTGTTCATGTATATTCTGATGTCGCAGGAAGTCAATGCTTTTGTTGCGAACGTAAATGTATAGATAAGATTTAGCCGTGGCTTTATCTATTTTTGCATAATTGGCCCAAATAAATTCGAAGGCGTCGCTTACGATATCCTTGCTAGCCTCCATATTATTAATCAGGTGAAATGCATAATAATAAAGTTGAGGATAGTACTCTTTAAAAAGAAAATCAAAATCGGCCTTATCTTCCACGTGCTTTAAAAGTGTTGAATAGTAAATAAATCGCGTTGCAAATAAACAAATAATAATTGAGAAAAGCAAAATGGCTTTTATTTTATATTTATCGTATCTTTGTGGCATCATATTTTTTCAATTAATATTCATGTAGGACCTGAAAAGTAATAATGGAGAGTATTTTAATTACAGGCGCGAGTGGTTTTATCGGCAGTTTCATCGTGGAGGAAGCGTTGAAGCGAAAGTTTGGTGTGTGGGCCGGGATTCGTTCTACGAGTAGCAAGCGGTATTTGAAAAACCGGAAAATCCACTTTCTGGAACTGGATTTTGCGCACCCTAATGAACTTCGTGCCCAACTCTCCGGGCATAAAGGCACTTACAACAAATTTGATTATATCATTCATTGTGCCGGTGTTACAAAGTGCCCCGACAAGCACTCTTTTGACTATGTAAATTATCTTCAGACCAAATATTTTATCGATACGTTGAAGGAGCTGAATATGGTTCCGAAACAGTTTATCTATATCAGTACATTGAGTGTGTTCGGACCTGTACGTGAGAAGGACTATACTCCGATAAAAGCGGACGACCCTGCGGTACCCAATACTGCTTATGGATTGAGCAAACTGAAAGCGGAGTTGTATATTCAGAGTATGCCCGGTTTCCCTTATGTCATTTATCGTCCTACAGGAGTCTATGGACCTCGTGAAGCTGATTACTATCTGATGGCAAAGTCTATCCGGAAACACGTTGATTTCTCGGTAGGTTTCCGTCGTCAGGACTTGACCTTTGTGTATGTAAAAGACATTGTGCAGGCTATTTTCCTGGGAATAGAGAAAAAAGTAGTTCGTAAGGCGTATTTTTTGACAGACGGGAAAGTTTATAAAAGCCGTGCCTTTTCGGATCTGATACAAAAAGAATTGGGTAATCCGTTTGTTCTTCACTTGAAATGTCCATTAATTGTGCTAAAAGTTATATCTTTGTTCGCTGAATTCATTGCTACACGTTCCGGGAGGAGCAGTACCCTGAATTCGGATAAATATAAGATAATGAAACAACGCAACTGGCAATGCGATATAACCCCGGTAATGGATGAACTGGGGTATGTGCCCGAATATGATTTGGAAAAGGGAGTTCGGGAAACCATTGCCTGGTATAAAAACGAAGGATGGCTTTAGACTTATTTAAGCGAGTAGAAACCCGGAAAGGGTTGTTTGCTGTGGAAAAGATTACATTGATTTATAATCTGTTGACTTCCATATTGATTCTGTTCCTGTTTCAGCGGATGGATCATCCATGGCACATGTTGCTGGATAGGGCTATGATCGCGGCTATGACTTTTTTATTGATGTATCTTTATCGTCTTGCTCCCTGTAAATTTTCGGCGTTTGTGCGTATTGTCATTCAGATGAGTCTGCTGTCTTACTGGTATCCGGATACTTTCGAGTTCAATCGTTTCTTTCCGAATTTGGATCATGTATTTGCAACTGCCGAACAGTTTATTTTCAATGGTCAGCCTGCTATTTGGTTCTGCCATACGTTTCCACATCTTATAGTCAGCGAGGCATTCAATATGGGATATTTCTTTTATTATCCGATGATGCTGATTGTGGCTCTATTCTATTTCATTTATAAATTTGAGTGGTTCGAAAAGATGTCTTTTGTGCTTGTCACTTCTTTCTTTATTTATTATCTGATTTATATATTCGTTCCTGTTGCAGGCCCTCAATTCTATTTTCCTGCCATTGGTATTGATAATGTATCTAAAGGTATTTTTCCTGCTATCGGTGATTATTTCAATTATAATCAGGAATTACTTCCCGGACCGGGCTATCAGCACGGATTTTTTTATAGTTTGGTGGAAGGCTCGCAGCAAGTGGGTGAACGTCCTACGGCGGCATTCCCCAGTTCGCATGTAGGCATTTCTACTATTCTGATGATTATGGCTTGGCGTGGCAGCAAGAAGTTGTTTGCCTGTCTTATACCTTTCTATATGTTGCTCTGTGGGGCTACCGTATATATTCAGGCGCATTATGTGATTGATGCCATTGTTGGTTTCTTCTCTGCATTCCTATTGTATGTAGTCGTAACCTGGATGTTTAAAAAGTGGTTTGCGCAGCCGATGTTTAAATAGAAACCAAAGACCTTGACGTTTTAATTAGATCATGTTATTCTTCAGGAACAAGTACAAGTTCCTGAAGAATAGATATAATAGGTGTTGATTTAAATTTCCGGATTTTCTTTGCGTTGGGAAGTGATTTCATCAAATATCCGGAAAAGCTCTTCTTTTGTTTCTGCCCGTAACATCGCAATACGTGTGTTGCGGAAGTTAGGGATTCCCTTGAATAGAGGGCTTGCGGCCAGATGACGGCGTACATGTAAAATACCTCTACGCTCATCGAGCAGATTAACGCTGTCTACCACTTCCTGACGAAGTACTTCCATACACCATTCAAAACTAAGTGGAGGTAATTCTTCACCTGTCTCTAAATAGTGTTTTACTTCCTTGAATATCCATGGACGACCGAAGCTGGCGCGACCGATCATTACAGCATCTACTCCATAACGGTCAAAACACTCCTTACAGCGTTGAGGGCTGGTCACGTCTCCATTGCCGATAATGGGAATATGCATTCTCGGATTATTCTTCACTTCGCCTATCAGTGTCCAATCCGCCTCTCCGGTATACATTTGTGCGCGGGTACGGCCATGTATGGTCAATGCGGCAATGCCACAATCTTGCAATTGTTCCGCTAATTCTACAATTACTTTATTGTTTGCATCCCATCCCAAACGAGTCTTCACTGTTACGGGTATTTTCACCGCATCTACGACAGCACGGGTGATCTCCAGCATCTTGGGGATATTTTGTAGCATACCTGCTCCTGCACCTTTTCCGGCGACTCTTTTCACCGGACATCCGAAGTTAATATCCAGAATGTCAGGTTGTGCCTGCTCTACAATCTTGGCAGCTTCCACCATTGTCTCTGTATCTTTCCCGTATATCTGGATGGCGACAGGACGTTCTGCGTCGCTGATACTTAGTTTCTGCGCAGTCTTGCTGACAGCGCGTATCAGTGCGTCACTCGATACAAATTCGGTGTACACCATGTCTGCTCCGAATTTCTTGCACATTAGGCGGAAAGCCGGATCGGTTACGTCCTCCATCGGAGCAAGTAAGATGGGATATTTACCTAGATCTATTTGGCCTATCTTCATATATGAATCTGCTATTTACTGTTTATGATTGAAGTAACTTCTTGTTTTCGCTGCAAAAATACGGAAAAAAGCCTACCTTTGTACGCATTCATTTGCTTA
>ENA-ORNW01001337-ORNW01001337.1-human-gut-metagenome-genome-assembly--contig:-NODE-1337-length-19260-cov-8.577870_pt1 | contig 19260 bp, 15 predicted proteins | sample MGYA00242121_ERZ509034 | MGnify/ENA primary metagenome ERZ509034 (study PRJEB26280, sample SAMEA2338689) | human gut metagenome | biome: human gut; feature: human-associated habitat; material: faeces... | reverse complement strand
TCTTTTATTCCACCGCTTCAAGCGGTGGTTTATTTTTGCTAAAGCTACAAAAAAATCACCGCCGGAGCCTCCCCCGACGGCGAAAAAATGTAGTTTAAAACTTACTCAGCCGTTTTAACCTTAACGCTTGCATACTCACTGCTCTTGTCCGCACCGTCAACCGTTTTGACAGATTTAATGCGGAACGTATATGCCGTACCCTTTGCAAGCCCCTCAACCGTGATTTCGGTAACATCATTATCCACAGCCTTGATTTCAGTCCACTTTCCACCCTTATACTGCTCGATAACGTAGCCCGTAGCCTTGTCATTCTTGCTCCAGTCGAGCTTCACAGCACTTGCAGAAACCGCAGAGCCTGTAAACTTTGCCACATTCGGTATATCAGTCGTTCCGACTATTCTTACATAACTTCCATAAGTTGTTGTATCTCCGACCGTTTTATACGCTTTTATTCTGAACGAATATGTGGTATCGTTTCTCAGCCCCTTTACCGTGAACTTAAGCGTGGTGTTGTTTTTGGTGACCGCAATTTCCGTCCACCGTCCGCCCTTATACTGTTCAAGGACATAACCCGTAGCACCGGTATTTCTGTCCCAGCCGAGCGTAATCCATGTACCCGTGGTCGATGTGACCTTGGCGTTCTTTACCGTACCTAAAAGCGTTGACGCTTTGACAGTCACATAGTCGCTGTAATTTGTCTTGCCGCCGTCATTCTTATACGCTTTTACACGGAATGAATACGGCGTGCATTCCGCAAGACCCTTGACAGTAAAGGTGAGAGTGTAATTGTTTTTGGTAACTGCAATCTGCGTCCACTTTCCGCCCTTGTACTGCTCGATTATGTAGCCTGTAGCCTTGTCATTCTTGCTCCAGTCGAGTTTTACCGCACTTGCAGAAACCGCACTGCCCTTGAACGAGGCAACATTTGCTATCCTTGTCTTGCCTGCGATTCTCACATAGTCGCTGTATATCTCCGATTCGCCCGAAATAGCATAGGCTTTGATTCTGAAGGTATATGTCGTGTCCGCCGCAAGTCCGTTTACAGTATATGTAACCGCTGTGTTACTGCTCGTCTTTGCAATCTGCGTCCACTTACCGCCCTTGTACTGCTCAATGATATATCCCTTTGCATTTGCGTTCTTATCCCACGCAAGAGTAAGCAAGGCAGTTCCCTGCGTCTTTACCTTCACTCCGGTTAATTCTGTCGGCTTTAACGCAGGCGTATAATTATCCTTATAGCTGTAACCGCACTTTGTGCAGGTATGAAGAGTGTAGCCTTGAGCCGTTTCTGTGGGTTTAACTACCGTGCTTGTAAAACTGTGAATGTGCTTTTCAGAGCTTGTTCCCGGTTCTTCGGTCATATCATAAACAAAGTATTTATCGGGAACAGCATCAGTATTTCTGTCTACCTTAAGCGCTTTGACCTCATCAGGTGTCAGCGTCACCATATCAAGATACTTTTTATCCAACTGACCTTTTTCGACAAACTCTTTTATTTTGTCATAATATGCGTATCCTTTTTCAAACGAGCCATAGCTTGCCGTCCATATATTATCATCGGAAGAATAATTGAATAAAACATTATTCTTTTTAATTTCAACAGAAGTGACCGTGCTATATGACACATATTTTCCTGTATCATAGTTGTATTTGTACTCGGTCTTGTATTTTACAAGAGGCAGATCCGTCTTTATGAAAATACTGCTTGTAGGATGATTCTCGAATTTTTCTCCCGGAACAAAATTCTCATATGCATCAACATATCTGCCGTCTACCCATACATCTGAAGCATATCCGAGATCTCCGCCCCAGTATATTTCACCGCCGGCATTTCCGGCATTTTGGGTGCTGAAATAGTCTCCGTCGCCATCCTTATAAAGATAGCTGTATCCGATGTCCGAGCCTCCGAATATGCCGGTGATTGTTATCAGTCGCACCCATGAGCCTTCCCCTACAGTATCATAAATACTCTTCCATGTAAGTGCATCCTCACGGGGTACATCATCCTCCATCTTTATCGAGGCATAATATTTCAGCAGTTCCCTTAAGCTGTCCGTTGTCAGCTTGGCAGAGCTGTTTGTGAATGTAAAATACTGCTTTATCTTATCGTTGCTTATACCCTGTCCCTCGCCGGTTCCTGCGCCTCCGTAAGAACGTGTTTCTCCGTTATACGTTACGTCTACAAGATAATGATAGTTTTCGTTCCACGACACCTCAGCCGTACTGTCAAGCCTTTTTGCTACCGTTGACATTACGCTCGGAAAGCCAAGTGAATCATAGCGGTAAGGATAGGCTGTCGATGCAAAAAGCGGTTTACTGTTTTTGCGCTTATACGGAGATTGAATATAGAAAAGCTGATCCTTGTGCGGAGAAGTGGACATTCCCCAGTAATCACCGACTTTGTACAATTCGCCCCGTATATATGATCCGCTGTAAAGGCATATCGAAGAAAATCCGCTCTCTACCGCATCCATATTATCGAAAAAATCCGATTTCGTCGCATATGTGTCAATAAGATAATCGACATCGTCTTTTAATGTGGGAAGTCTTAGCTTAACACCGGTATCTTCCCATGTCGAAGAATAGTAGCTGCCCGTACTTACGTTACTCTGAAGTTCGACCTCTCCGCCATCAGTGTATGACCCTCTGAAGATATATCCCCCGTCAACTCGGCCTGTCTGAATGTTCTCATACTTTATATCTTCATACAAATACAGGCAGTCATTCCAAGAATCACGGTTCGGACTGATATTTCCGTTATCGCCGTAGATTGACGATTTATCAATAAATCTGAACGAGCAGGGATCGGGATTATCCGTCTTTACAAAGAAATATTCGTTGAACGGCTCAAGGAGCGGAGTGACCGTATAACTGTAATCGGTGACGCTCTTTTGGGCAGATGCGCTATTCACTTTTTCTGCGCCGGCAACAACAGCGACCCCTCTGCTTGTTAACGGAAGATTATCGCAAAGCGGAGAACAAACAACTGCAGCAAGCATTATAGCCGCCGTAATACCCGAAGCGGTTTTTCTGATTCTCATACTATCTCCTCCTGCTCCTCCTGAAATTTCGCAATATACAAACAGGCACAGCCCCGCGCAAAAGAGCTGTGCCAAAATATCAATTATTTCTTATTCGCCGGTTGATATTTGTCTGAACATCTCTCACGAACACTGTAAATTAAGCTGTAATAATTTATCTTAAGTATATCATTGATAAAGTCGATTGTCAAGCCATCGGCTCACTGTTTATGCATCATTATGCCGCCTTATCGCCATCACTGCTTACCGCTTCCCCCATATATTCTCTTTCCCATCTACATATTATGCAACAACAAAAGACACGGCAGCTTACGCAGGCCGTGCCTTTATTTCTTAACCGATTGGATTTGCCGTCTTTCGACCTCACTTCCCGCCGAACACAAAAATCGCCAATATGATAATTGCAAGCGAACCGATACATATTATCCAGTTTCTGTTATAGATCCGGTTCATCTTCTTCTCGTGTTCCATACGCTCCAGACGCTTTTTCAGCTTGTAATCGGGTTCACGTTTCATGCTTTACTCCTTTCGTTTCACGCTTATGAGCCAAGCTCCTTTTCCTCTTGATTGCCATCTCGATCCACGCCTCGTTTTCCTGCTCTATAACGGTTTTCCCGCCTTGTTTCGCCATAACTCTTATAACTTTCTGCAAATCGAAATAATCATCGTAATCGCTTATTTTGCTCCGACAATTTCCGTTATAAAAAACGCATCCGCTGAGCAGGTTACTCCTTCCGCCTTTAAATTCCACAGCTTCTTGCAATATATAACTGTCAATCGGGGCGTGAAGCCGTTCCTCTTTTATGTCATTCGGCAAAGCCCCAAGCAGCCATAAATATTTGAGCGACATATTGAGCCATTTTTGCGCATTTCCGTTTGTAAAGATGCTTCTACTGCCGTTCACTTTATTATAGCAGTCTTTAATTTTTATGGCAATCTTTATTTTGCCGCAAGTCTTTCCACACTATTTGTCAAAACTTTCCTGCGTTGAACGATTGACTTTTACGTTGTAAATTTTTTTCATTATCAATTTCGTTGCTTTGCAATAAGCGGAATATGATTTTTCGGATAACTCTTTATTTAGCAAAGTATTATAAGCACCCATCATAGTCGCATCGTTATATGACTTTTTGATTATATTTTGTATTAAGTCATTATGATTGTTTTTGCATTCTTTAGTCTTAAAATATGTAAATATAAAAAATTCTCTTAATGCCTTGCTCTGCTTGTCGAACTGTTCGTTACTCATAAGCTCCCTCGAATTTCCATATAATTACATTCAGACTTCAACAATTTTTTCGCTTACAGTTTATTACTTTTATTGCAATATTCGGATAAATTCAGCGTTATAATTCATCGAAATTCATCACTTGTCGCTCAAAGCGTGATTTCTCACTTTTTCCTGATTATATCTATTATCTGCGTCATCGGATCCTCATTGTTTGATCCTATTATTACATCAGCTGATGATTTTACCTCGTCGTGTGCATTACTTACAGCAACTCCCAGGTCGGCACTGCGTACCATTTCAGCGTCATTCGGATAGTCTCCTGCCGCCACAGTGAACCTGTCCTCGCTTCCCGTCACCCTCAGAAGCTGCTTATATCCGTAAGCCTTGCTCACGCCCTCGGGCAGAAGCTCGTAGAAGAACGGCGCAGACAGCACCCTGTTCGTCCCCTCAGCGCAATGCTCATCTATGAACCTCGCAAGCTCAGGCATCTTGTCCTCAGGGTAGGCAAACAGCACCTTAAGCCAGCCCTCATGCGGAATATCATCAAGTCTGCATACATCTCCGTGTACGTTCTCCAGCGCCATGTGCGCCCTCTCCACATCGTTCAGAGCAGGCACATATACCGTGTGCTTGTGAAGCACCTCTATGCCTACATCGGGGAACCTGTCCATTACCAGCTTTATGTAATCTCTGGCTTTCTGCGTAACCTCGCTCTGCCACAGGAATTCGTCCTTGTCAAAGTCATACACTGCCGACCCGTTGAAGATGACCGCAGGTATCCTCAGCTTCAGCTTTTCCGCAACCGGACGTGCCATTGAATAGCCTCTGCCGGTAGCTATCGTGAACATTCCGCCCTTGTCGCAGAATTCGTTTATAGATTCCATATCCCTTGGAGAAATCTCTTTCTTATCGTCAAGGAGCGTGCCGTCAAGGTCGCTCATTATTATTACGTTTTTGAAGTCCATAATTTCTTTCCTTTGTTCAAGCCGTTTATATCTCTGTCTTCTGCGTTTCAAGGTTTGCGAGCAGCTTTTTGAAGTAGTCGGGCAGCTCGCTGTCAAATTCCATATACCGCCCGTCAGGGTGGATAAATCCTATCTTTTTTGCGTGAAGGCACTGACCGCAAAGCCACTTCGGACTGCCGTTTCCGTACACCTCGTCACCCGTCACCGGATGACCGATATATGCCATATGCACCCTTATCTGATGCGTCCTTCCCGTTTCCAGACGCAGCCTTACAAGCGTATTGTTCCTGTATGTCTGCTCGACAAAATAGTGGGTTACCGCCTCTCTTGAATTCTCGGTCGTAACGCACATCTTCTTGCGGTCGGTCTTGTGTCTGCCTATCGGCGCATCGACCGTCCCGTCCTCTTTTATAACGCCCTGAACGACCGCCATATATTCCCTTGTAAAGCTGTGTACCTTTATCTGTTCGGCAAGTATATTGTGTGCGGTATCGTTCTTTGCTACGATAAGAAGTCCGCTTGTATCCCTGTCTATCCTGTGGACGATACCGGGTCTTATAACCCCGTTTATCCCTGACAGGCTGTCGCCGCAATGGTACATAAGCGCATTGACAAGCGTTCCGCTGTAGTGACCCGGCGCAGGATGCACCACCATTCCCTTAGGCTTGTTCACTACCAGAAGATCGCTGTCCTCATAGACTATATCAAGAGGTATATTTTCGGGCAGAATATCCGCAGGCTGAGCCTCCGGCACATCAAGCGTCACTGTATCTCCCGTTTTGAGTTTCTGATTCTTGGCGGCAATTTTCCCGTTTACAAGACAGCAGCCCTGCTCAATAAGAGCGGCGGCTGCTGATCTGGTTATTCCCGTATCCTGCAATGCAAGAAACTTGTCTGTTCTTTCGCCGCCTGTTTTACAGGTAAATTCGTAATGCAACATTACCCTCCATAGCGGTGTTATTTATCTTCGTTTTTCGATTTCTCTATTTCCCCGGCTGCTGTACTTTTCTTTTCCGAGCGTTTGTTCTTCTGCTCTTTTATCTCGTCTGCTACAACAAAAAGCAGTAATCCAAGCGCTCCGAGAACGGCGCATATATCCGCAATATTGAACACGGCGAAGTTGATTATCCTTACATCGATAAAATCAACTACCTCGCCTCTTATCACTCTGTCGATAAGGTTGCCGATACCGCCTGCCACTATAAGCGACATGGACCATATATACGTCGGCTTCTTCACTCTTTTTGAAAGCATCAGATACAGCATAACAACGATAACCACAGCCGTAAACAGTATGAGAAACAGCTGTTTTCCCTCAAGGATACTGAAAGCGGCACCCGGATTTCTCTCGTAGGTGATATTCAGTACATTTGTATCTCCGAATGATATTATCGGTATCGACTGGTGAAGCTGCATATTACTGTCAATCAGTATCTTTGTCAGCTGGTCAAGCCCGATAAGTCCTGCGGCTGCCGCAAGAGCGATATATAGCATTAATTCCGATTCCTTTCGTTGTCCGGTATTTTTCTGACTTTATTTCAGTTATTATAATTACTTGTTCTTTCCGAACTCAAGCTCGGCTGTGGGAACGTTCTTTTCTTCCTTTTCGTTTTTAAGGCTGAACAGGACAGAATCGCCTGTTACCTTTTCTTCCGCCTTCTTTTCGGGCGCAGGCTTTACTTCCGGAGCGGGTTTAGCTTCGGGAGCAGGTTTTGCCTGAGCGGGCTTTGCCGGAGCGGGTGCAGGCTTTGCTTCGGGAGCGGGCTTCTTGGCGAAGGCGCTGTCCTCAGGCTTTCTTGCCTCAACTTCCTTAACGGTATTTATCACGAACTCATTCTCGCAAGCCTTCGGCATAGCCTTAATATTCTCAATATGTGCGCTGTATGCGGCAAGAATCTTGTTTGTATAGTCCTGCACTTCTTTTCTTGTTCTCTGGAGAACTATCTGTTCTCTCTCGGTCTGCTGCATCATAATTGTGTGAATCTCGGCAGCCTTTGCGTTGGCATCGTCAACGGTCTGCTTTGCTTTTGCATTTGCTTCGGCAAGATTCTTCTCGCCGAGCTCCTTCTTCTTTGCCGCAAGAGCGTCCGCATCCTTGATAGTCTTTTCAGCCTTTTCCTGAGCGTCTTTTCTTATCTTTTCGGCATCTTCCTTAGCCTCGTTCACTACAGCTATACCCTGCTTTTTTGCAATGAGCAGAGCATCTCTCAGAGCGTCCTCATCCTTACGGTACTCTCTTATTTTTTCCGCAAGAACCTCCAGCTTCTTTTCAAGCTCCTCGTTTTCATTCTGCAGCTTCTTGTATTCAATAGATACGTCCTTTAAGAAAGTATCTACCTCGGCGGCATCGTAACCGCCGCGCTTAACCGTATCAAATTCTTTGGATACTATATCTTTAGCATTCACGGGAAAGTCCTCCTAAATGTACTCTAAATAAATTTTTTAACCGTAATATGTATATTACCTTTTCTGCCTGTTTCACCGATACACTGCAATACGAACTTGCTTTTTCCTCTGACGGAAAACACATCGCCCTCGCTTAGCTGCTTTGACACATCGGTACATACCGTGCCGTTAAGCGTCACAAGCTGTGGTGTAATGTACTTTTCCACAGCACCTGTTCTTGACGTACAGGCGACGCATCTGACAATATTGTCAAGCCGCATTGACGCTACAGAAAACCGCAGCTCCTCATATTTTCTTGCGGGCAAAGTAAAGCCTGCCGCAATGCCCGTCTGAACCTGCACTCCGACCCTGCCTATTTTCGTTATACTGTCTGAAATAAGCGGTGCTACCTTTTCGTAGACAAACACCGCCGCCTTCCCATCGGTAACGAAAATATCCCCGACAGTGTCACGCTCGATACCGAGCGCCATAAGCGAGCCCAGCACATCTCTGTGGGTCACGCTGTCCTCTTTTCTGAAGGTGAACGTCACCGCTTTTATCGGGAACTGTTCAGCCGTATTTTCATCGGACACAACAGCGTAGGATGCATCGGAAATCGCACTGCCGTCAAAATAATATGACGGGAAAAGTCCAAGACAGCATCTGAGCGGATCTGCATTTCCTGCGCCTGCGCAAAGCAATGCCGTAAGCCCTTTCGGGATACCGACAGATTTTATCTGTGCAAGCTCGCTTTCGGACAGGAAACGGGTAAAATACGGGCGGGATCTGTCAAGGCAGTCCCTCGCCGCATTTTGTATATCTTTGACAAGTTCACGGTCTGCCATATCAGTCCAGATCGTCGAAAATATCCTCGCCCGAAATGCTGCTGATTTCGTCTATGAATTCGCCTGAAATATCAACGTTATAAGGTGCGAGAACGTATGTTGTATCTGCGATTCTCTTTATCTCGCCGCCCGTTATGTAGCTTACACCGCCTAAGAAGTCGATGATACGGGTAGCTATATCCTTATTTGTGTTGTTGAGCATAAGGATAACCGTTGTCTTGTTCTTGTAAAGCTCTGCTATCTCGGCTGTATCGGACAGCTTCTTGGGTCTGTTTACAACAAGGTGCAGAGTTGTGCTTGCATTATAAGTGTATATCTTATTTGCGTTTGAAGCCTGTGACGAGCTGCGTGAAGGAGCCTCCTGCACAGGTTCTTCCTTTGCGGATTCAAGCTCGTTTGAGTAGCTCTCATCGTCATCCGATCCGCCCCATCTTCTGATTGAATTTTTAAGTCCTTCTAATGCGCTCATTGTTTGTTCCTCCGTTTTTATATTTTCGAATAATTTCTGTAGCCGAAAAGACCGCTGCCTATCCTGACTAACGTTGAGCCGTACTTTACGGCTGTTGCATAATCGCCCGACATACCCATTGACAGCGTATCCATGCCGGACAGGAAAGAATATTTCTGCTTTGAATTTTCAAAAAGCTCCTGCATTGACGAAAAATACTTTTCATCGCAATTCACCGGCGGAATGGTCATAAGCCCTCTTATCCTGACGTTTTCGAGTCCGGATACAGCTTTTGCCGTTTTGATAAGCTCAGACGGTGCAATACCGCCCTTTGACTCCTCGCCGCCTATATTGATCTCAAGGAGTATGTCCTTTACAAGTCCGTGACTTCCTGCTCTGCGGTCTATCTCAGCCGCAAGCTCGACACTGTCGACCGAATGTATCATACTCACCTTATCAATTATATACTTTACTTTGTTTTTTTGCAAGCCCCCGATGAAGTGAATTTCGGATTTTTCCGAATAATTTTCGTATTTTCCGAGAAATTCCTGTACTCTGTTTTCACCCAGCAGGTCTATGCCAAGACTTTCGGCATAATTTATCTTTTCGCAGGGTACTGTTTTTGTGACCGCCATAATACGAACCGTATCACTGCGTCCTGCTTTATCCATAGCTTCGGCTATATTCTGTTTTATAGCCGTATAATTGAGCTTTATATCCTCAAGCGTTGTTTCTTCGGCGGATTTAGAGATTCTTTCCGTCATAAAGATCCTTCCCTTCAACTATAACATCATCGTAAAGCGACAGATAGCCCGACTGTCCTGAGGTATCACGGACAATGACATAATCCTCGCTTGAATATATGCGGTCTACCTGTACGAAATAAGCCTGAGAGCCTTTTTTCACATAGACTCCGATGTTGTTTTCCTTGTCAAAATGGATAGCGGACGAAGCTATGCGTATGCCGTTATAGCTGTCTACAAGCAGCTTGAACCTGCCGACTCTTGACGAGGCGATAACCGAATTCAAATCATCTGCAGAGAATATCGCAACATAATCGTTATCGTACTTTTCGACATTTTCAACCTTTGCGGTTATCTCCGTCTGGTCTGTGCCGAGAATCAGCCGTACCTTTGTATTTTCCGCAAGGACAGCCGCCTGACCTTCTGTAAAGGTCGCCGCCAGCTTCCACTTATAATCGTCTATCATCTTGCCGATAATGTCGCCGGAAGCTGTTGTAAGCTCGGGCTTCTTTACCGTTTCGGAAATTTCCGCAGGCGTTATACTGTCGATGTTATCGTATGTTATCTTGCTCTCGTACCCGTCGATGCTGCTTACGAAATAGCCTGTTTCATCAGCCGTGACCTGAACGGGCGAAGCCGAAATCCTGCCCTCAAGCGTCTTTATCTTTGAGTTGAGCGATGAAATCACCGATGAATAATCATTCACCTTGCCCTTGACCATATCACGCTTGCTCTGCAGGTTTAGCATTTCATATTTAAGCTGTGAAACGGCGGTATAATCACCGCTGTTTATAGCTGTTATCAGCTTGCTGTGCTTTTCGGTTATCAGCTTGTCGAAAGCCTCTATCTGAGAATTATCGGTACCGACAAGGCTCTGTGCGTCCGTCAGCGTATCAATCCTCGTTTTCAGCTTATTTATATCCGCAGTAAGCGATATATCGGCCGCCGAGCCGTAAGCATTGGCTATAACGCTGTTCTTGCCGACCTTTGAGCCGTCCTCGTGCTCATACTGTATCGTGCCGTTTATCTTACGGCTGACGGTATGCTCGTTTCGTGCAAACACGCCGTAAAACTCGATAGTATCCTGAGAATCGTACTTCAGCGCCACCTCTGTTTTATAAGAGTGCTCGCTTCCCGCAAAAAGCTGGCCTGCAATGGTCAGGAGCAGAAATATGGCAAGAACCGCAGTTACGAGCTTGGTTGTTATCGTCCTGTCCATATATCCTTATTCTTTTACGTCTTCGCTGTCGGTCCTGTCGAATGCGTCAAGGATAGATACAGCTCTGAGAGGTGTTATTGTCGAGATAGCGTGCTTGTATATCAGATTCTGCTTTCCGTCTGTATCAAGGATGACAGTGTAATTGTCAAAGCCTCTTACAAGTCCCTTGAACTGAAAGCCGTTTGTGATGTAGATAGTTACAGGTATCTTCTCTTTTCTCGCCTGATTTAAAAATACGTCCTGTAAATTGAGTTCCTTTGCCATTTTGATTACGTCCTTTCTTTTCTCCGCTTTTTTGCGGAACATAAAATAAAATAAAATCATAACTGTTTTTGTGATAAATCACAGCTACAGATAGCTTAACTTATATTGTAACACATATTGATTGAAAATTCCATAGCTTTGTGACAGTTTGGGGAGATTTTTTCGACAAGTGAGAATTTCACTTGCTTTTGCTTCTTACACTGCCGATATAATCTATTGCCTCGTCAACAATCTGCGAAAAGTTCTTTCCTCCGTCAGCCTTGATATAATGGATTCTGTTATCACGGCGGAACCATGTAAGCTGACGCTTTGCGTATTTTCTGGTTTCCTGCTTCAGCCGCTCTACGCAGGGTGTAAGCTCACTTTCGCCCTTGAGATACGGCATAAGCTCCTTATAACCTATCGCCTGCGCCGCCGTAGGATAATCGTCAATATCAATAAACTGCCTTGCCTCCTCGACAAGTCCTTCTGCAAGCATTATGTCAACACGCCTGTTTATGCGGTCGTACAGCGTTTCCCTGTCATAGTCAAGCTGTATCATACACGGCTCATACGGCGAAGGGGCAAGCCTTGAAAGGCGCTGTTGCTCGCTCATTGTCTTTCCCGTAGTCTTGTAGACCTCAAGAGCTCTTATTATCCTGTTGAGATTGTTCTCGTGGAGCTTTTCCGCCGTTTCGGGATCAATTTCACGGAGCATTCCGAGCAGAAAGCCGTTGCCCTTTTCCTGCGCCAGCTTACGCAGTTCGTCACGGTATGCGTAGTCGCACTCGGTTTCCTCAAAGCTGAGATTGTCGATAAGAGAGCTTATATAAAGTCCTGTGCCTCCGGTTATTATCGGGAGCTTTCCTCTTGCCGCTATATCTGCGATAATACCGTGTGCCGTCTTAACATAGTCAGCTACCGAAAAGCTGTCGTGAGGGTCGAGAAAATCCATAAGGTAATGCGGTATGCCCTGCTTTTCCTCCTCTGTGGGCTTTGCGGTGGCTATGTTCATACCTCTGTATATCTGCATTGAATCGGCTGAGATTATCTCGCCCGAAAGCCTTTTTGCAAGCTCGACCGAGAGAGCGGTCTTGCCCGACGCTGTAGGTCCGCAAACTACTACGATAAACTGTTTATCCATAACTCAACTCCTGTTGAAGAAGCGTTCTATCCTGTATTTTGAAAGCGAGGTCATAACCGGCCTGCCGTGCGGACAAAAACGTATTGTCCTGTCATTCATCACTCTGTCGGCAAGTGCCTGCAATTCGAGAATATCCGTATCATCGTGCGCCTTTATCGCCGACTTGCAAGCCATCGTATGAAGCATATCGTCAAAGAGAGCGCCTTTCTGGTCGGTGGCAGTATTCATAAGCCGTTGTGCGACATCGGATACTATTTCCTGCGGCGAACATTTCACTACGGACGGCATTGCGGTTATCTGCACTGTGCTGTCATCGCAGAAAACAAGCTCTATACCGCTTTGCTCCACATATTCGTAATACTCGTGCAGTGCCTCGTATTCTTCGGGCGACAGCTTAAGCTCGGTTTTGTCGATAAGAAGCTGTGAGGTGGTCACAAACTCCTCTTTCAGCTTCTCAAACCTGATACGCTCGTGGGCGGCGTGCTTGTCGATTATTATAAGCTCCTCGCCCGCCTCGCACAGTATATAGGTCTTTAAAAATTCTCCGATAACACGAACACTTGTTTTTTCGGGCTTCGGCTCGTCTATCCTTTCAACCGTTACCGGCTTTGCGTTTATAAATCTGAAGCCTTCGTCAGTTTGCGGTACTGTTACGGGAATATCGTCCGTATCATCGTCAACGGTGACAACAACACTGCTGCTTACCGCCTTATATGACGGGATGTGCGGCTCTTTTGGCAAAGGTATTTCGTCAATAGCTTCACCTGTGTTTTCTTCGGGCTTTGCGCTGTAGTCCAAGCGTGTGCTGTGCAGTGAAACGGGCTTTATTGTGCTGTCGCCGTATATTTTTTCGGCCTTTACCGTTTCGGACGGTTCTTCGGGCTTTATATCAACGACCGGACGTTCCTCAGACAAAAGCGGAAGCGTTACGGGGATATGTGCGAGCGTCTGCTGTTCACGCTTTATTATTTCGGGGTTGTGCCTGAAATAATCGTCTGCGTTATCGTATTTCTTCGGTTTTTCAAGCTCTATCTGCCGTTTATCGTCTGCGGCGTTCACCAGTGCGTTCTTTACCGCAAAATACACAGCATCGAACACAGGCTTTTCATAAGCGAAGCGTATCTCGGTCTTTGCGGGGTGTACGTTTACATCGACAGTTTCGGGAGAAAGCGATATGTTCAGTATGCAGGCAGGGAATTTTCCGACCATCATACTGTTACGGTATGCCTCCTCAAGCGCCGCCATACAGGTGGTGCTTTTAATATATCTTGTGTTCACGAAAAACGTCTGCATACTTCTGCTGTTACGGCAGAAAAGCGGAGATGAAACATAACCGCTTACATCTATGCCGTTAAGCGAAAAGTCAACGGGAATAAGGCTGTCGGCAAACTGTCTGCCAAATACCGCCTTTGCCGCAGATAAGAGCGAGCCGTCACCCGATGTCATTCTGACGCTTTTGTTATCTCTTATGAATCTGAAGGAAATATCGGGGTGGGAAAGGGCAAGTCTGTCGACCGTCGCCGCTATGAAATTGCCCTCGGATATGTCTTTTTTGAGGAATTTAAGTCGTGCGGGAGTGTTGTAGAAAAGCTCCTTTATCACGATAGTCGTGCCTGTGGGACAGCCGCAGGATTCGTGTTCCTTTTCCTCGCCGCCTTCGATAATGTAACGTCCGCCGAGTTCATCGCCGTCCTGCCGTGACATCATCTCTATCTTTGCGACCGCCGCAACGGACGCTAACGCTTCTCCTCTGAAGCCCATCGTCATAATGCCCGTAAGGTCATCGCCTGTGCGTATCTTGCTTGTGGCGTGACGGAGAAAGGCTGTCGGCATCTGAGCGTAAGCTATGCCGCAACCGTCGTCCGTTATACGCATATAGCTGATACCGCCGTGCTTTATCTCAACGGTGATATGCCGTGCGCCTGCGTCTATTGAATTTTCCACAAGCTCCTTTATTACGGAGGACGGGCGTTCTATGACCTCGCCTGCCGCAATAAGCTCCGCTACGCTTTTATCAAGCAGTCTGATTTCGGGCATTGGTTTTCCTTTTCTTTATAAGGCAATACCGCATAATTATTGTCGTGCGATTGCGCAGTCAGATTTTTCGTCAGATTGTATAAATTGAGTGCGGGCAGGCTAACGCCTGTCAAGCAAAATTTGTGCAAGATGACGGAAAATACGCAAGCAAGCGTGCGGCAAAGGCGATAGCCGTTAATTGTGCGGTGTTGCCATAACATTATAACATTGCTTTTAGTTCTTCGAGCTTTGCGTAAGCCTCTCTCGGCGTCATATCGTCAAGGTCGAGGTTTTTTATCTCGGCTATGACGTTCTGCCTGCCTGTTGCCTCAAAGTCTATCTGGCTTTCGGATTCCTCCTCGGCTCTCAGTTCAAGCTCACGCTGTATTTTCGGCGCTTTTTCAAGTTCGGCAAGAAGCTGTTTTGCTCTGTCGGTGACCTTCTTCGGAAGTCCTGCAAGACGTGCGACCTCTATGCCGTAGCTGTCGTCCGTGCCGCCCTCGACTATCTTGTGCAGGAACTTTATATCCTCGCCGCTTCGCTTTACCTTTACGCTGTAGTTACGCACACCGTCAAGCTCGTTTTCAAGCGAAATAAGCTCGTGGTAATGCGTTGCGAAAAGCGTCTTGCAGCCGATAGCCTTTGAGCTTATGTACTCGGCTACCGCTTTTGCTATTGATACACCGTCGTAGGTCGATGTTCCTCTGCCTATCTCGTCAAGGATAACGAGCGAGTTTCTGGTCGCTTCGTTAAGGATAGTTGCAACCTCGGTCATCTCGACCATAAAGGTGGACTGACCTGCGGACAAATCATCGCTTGCACCGACACGGGTGAATATCCTGTCCACTACTCCGAGCCTTGCGTAGCTTGCAGGCACAAAACAGCCTATCTGCGCCATAAGGACTATCACGGCTACCTGCCGCATAAACGTGGATTTACCCGACATATTCGGGCCTGTGATTATCATCAGGCGGTTGCTTTTAACATCAAGGTAAACGTCATTCGGGGTGAAAAGTATCTCGTTGACCATCTTCTCGACAACGGGGTGTCTTCCGTCCTTTATCTCTATGACGCTGTCATTTGCCATCATCGGACGGCAGTAGTTGTTTTCTATGGATACAACGGCGTAACTGCACAGCACATCAAGCGCCGCTACAGATTCGGCGGTCTGCTGTATGAGGTCGAGCCGCTGTGCGATAAATTCACGCACCTCGGCAAATATTGCCGCCTCAAGTGCAAGTATCTTATCGTTTGCGCCGAGTATCTCGTTTTCTATCTTCTTAAGCTCATCGGTAATGTATCTCTCGCCGTTTGTGAGCGTCTGCTTTCTTACATATCTGTCGGGCACCATCGACACGTTGCCCTTTGAAACCTCGATATAATAGCCGAACACACGGTTATAGCCGACACGCAGATTTTTTATGCCGGTAGCCTCTTTTTCCTGCTGTTCTATCTGAGCGAGCAGGTCCTTGCCGCCGCCCGTGATATTTCTCAGGCGGTCAAGCTCCTCATTGAAGCCGTTCTTTATATACCCGCCGTCCTTCATCAGTGCGGGCGGTTCATCGGCTATCGCTCTTTCTACTAAATCCGCAATATCGTCAAGAGGGCTTATCTTCTTATCAAGGCTTCTTGTAAGCTGTGTGCTTATCTGCGACAGGTCGCTTTTAAGCTGAGGAAGTATCCTGCAGGTAGCACCGAGCGCCTTTACATCCTTTGCGTTTGCCGCCTTGTAGATTATCCTTGTCATAAGACGTTCAAGGTCATAGACTTTCGCAAGGTCGGTCTTTATATCATACAGCGCCGCAGAATTGTTTATTAGTGCTTCTACCGCATCGTGTCTGCGTATGATAGCCGCCGTATCTGTAAGCGGCTGCTCTATGCACTGTCTTAGCTTTCTTCTTCCCATTGAGGTATCGGTCTTATCAAGCACCCACAGAAGCGAGCCTTTCTTTTCACCGCTTCTCATTGTCGATGTCAGCTCAAGGTTTCTTCTTGTGGCAAGTCCGAGCTGCATAAATTCGCCGCTGCTGTGTACGTTCAGCTTTACAAAACGTTTTGCTCCGCTTCTTTGTGCCTTATACAAATAGCGCAGCAAAGCGCATAAAGCTCTTAATGCGTTGTCCTTTCCGGCAAGGCCTATTTCATCTGCCGTGCCGCCGAACTGTGCGGTTATCTCGGATACGTCATCTATGGAAAAATCCTCGTCGGACAGCTGTTCCGCAGAGCATTTTCCGTAACGGTTCCTTATAAAAGTATATGCCTGTTTTTGATTCAGAAACTCCGCATTGAATAGTAGCTCAACAGGGGTATACTGTGAGAACTGTGCTATTATATCCTCGTCGGTCTTTTTTGAATTTGCCTTTTCAACTGCGTGTACTTCACCTGTTGAAATATCGGCAAACACCATACCTGTGCCGTTTTCTCCGACATAGATACAGGAAATATAGTTATTCGAGCCGTCCTCAAGCATTGACGCTTCTATAACCGTGCCTGCGCTGACAAGCCTTACTATATCACGCTCTACAAGTCCCTTTGATAACGCAGGGTCTGTTGTCTGCTCGCAGATAGCTACCTTGAAGCCTTTATCTATCAGCTTTTTTATGTAGCCCTCCGCAGAATGATGCGGTACGCCGCACATGGGCGTACCCGCTCTTGATGTCAGCGTCAGCTCAAGCTCCTTTGACGCTACCATTGCGTCCTCGTTGAACATTTCATAGAAATCGCCCAGACGATAGAATAATATATAATCCTTGTAATTTGCCTTGATCTCAACATACTGCTGCATCATAGGCGTGAGCTTTTCTCCGCTGTTTCCTGCTTTCAAGAGTTTCATTCCTTTCGGTTTTATTGATTGAATTTACGATGCTGTACTGATTAGTGGCATCCTCCGCAGGTCGAGCATGAGCCTGAGCATCCGCCTGCCTGTACCTCGCAGGTATCGGGGTCTTCACCGTCACAGCACAGTGCGATAATGCCGTTGATCTCGTGTAACAGCTTATCCATATCAGCCTTTGCCATTGTGAAATCAGCCATATGCTCGTTCTGCATAACGAGAGTGTATAATCTCTGCATCTCCTTGTTCTGTGTGTCGAGCTTTTCCTTGTTCTGCTCTTCCTTTGACTTGCTCATTTCAAGCGCTACATTCTGACGTGCAAGGTTGAATTCGCCTATAAGCTCCTGAAGCTCCATATCGGCATCATTTGCCTTCATTGCCTCGTTATAACGTACATAACGCTCGTCTGCCTGTATAGCCTTACCGAGCTCTCTTGCTGCTTTGATTGCGTCCATTTGTATTTTTCCTTTCTTTCCGCTTTTGCGGCTGTTAAAAATATATATCTGACGGGGATTCCCGACCGATTGTGAAAATTCAGTCATTCACGCTTACAAGCTCGCCTGTGACTGCCCAGGGCAGAGCCTTTTGTATTCTTACCGTGACATACTTTCCTATCATATCCCTTGTGCCGTTGAAATCAACGATAACGCCGTGGCGGGAATGGCCTGTCATAAGTCCGTCAGCCGTTCTGCCGATGCCCTCGCACAGAACCTCGACCTCATCTCCGATAAAACGCTCATAAGCCTTTTCACCGATAGAGTTCTGCACATCAAGAAGCTGTCTGAACCACTTTCCCTTATCCTCATCGCTTATGGGGTCGGGCATAGCCGCCGCCTTTGTTCCCTCACGCTTGCTGTAAATAAAGGTATATGCGGAATCATAGCGTACTTTTTTCATAAGCTCCACAGTGCCGAGAAAATCCTCATAAGTTTCGCCGGGGAAGCCTACTATAATATCTGTAGTGAGTGCTACCTTCGGTATGCGTTTTTTTGCATATTCGATAAGTTCAAGATAATGCGCCGTGTCATAGTGGCGGTTCATTTCCTTTAAAATTCTGTCGCTTCCGCACTGTACAGGCAGGTGCAGATGATACGATATATGCCTGCTGTCAGCTATCGTATCTATAAGCTCGTGCGTGCAGTCCTTAGGGTGAGATGTCATAAAGCTGAGCTTATATTTTCCGGGTATCTTATCAAGCTCGGAAAGCAGTTTTGCAAAGCCGAAATCATACTCCTTGCCGTATGAATTCACGTTCTGTCCGAGCAGTAGTATTTCCTTATATCCGTCATTTATAAGCCCTTTTACTTCGGCTATGACCTCTTCGGGTCTGCGTGAACGCTCTCTGCCTCTTACAAAGGGAACTATACAATAGGTACAGAAGTTGTTGCAGCCGTACATTATCGGCACGCTTGCCTTTACCTTGCTTTCTCTTATTACGGGAAGTCCCTCGGCAATAACACCGTCACTTTCGGGGATAGACAGCGTTCTGCGGTTCTCGCTGAGCTTTTCGTATATCATCTGCGGTAAGATATGCATAACGTGAGTGCCGAAAATAATATCGACCTGCGGGAACGATTTTCTCATTCTCTGTGCTATATGCTCCTGCTGTACCATACAGCCTCCGACCGCAATTATGAGATTTCTGTTTTTCTCTTTCAGCTTTTTGAGTGCGCCTATATTGCCGAAAACTCTGTCCTCTGCGTTTTCTCTTACGGCGCAGGTATTGAAAAGGATAAGATCCGCAAATGCGGTTTCGGGTGTGAAGCCGTAACCCATCTGTGCAAGCATACCCTTTATTTTTTCTCCGTCGCTCACGTTCTGCTGACAGCCGAAGCTGTGGACGTGTGCCAACGGCATCTGCTCACGCTTTGCGTTTATCGCTTTTACTTTTTCTATATATTCCTGCTGAACAAGCAGTTCTTCCTTGTTTATCTCTTTAGTCAAGCTGTTTCTCCGTTTCTTATCCAAAGTCCTGTTGCAAAGACAGTATACCATAGTATATTATAACATTATTTCATCGTGCAGTCAAGCACTTCATCAACCATCAAGCACGATGAAATAATGTTAAAACGTTCTCAGGCAATTATTGCCTGAGGTTGTTATTGCGTAAGCAAAAACGTTCTCAGCCATTGCGTAGCAAAGCCGCA
>ENA-ORNW01001324-ORNW01001324.1-human-gut-metagenome-genome-assembly--contig:-NODE-1324-length-19357-cov-2.738317_pt1 | contig 19357 bp, 13 predicted proteins | sample MGYA00242121_ERZ509034 | MGnify/ENA primary metagenome ERZ509034 (study PRJEB26280, sample SAMEA2338689) | human gut metagenome | biome: human gut; feature: human-associated habitat; material: faeces... | reverse complement strand
CTCCGGATACTTCTCCGCCACGGCTTTCGAAAAGACGTCGTGGCGTGCGGACGTAAGGCCGTTACTGCCCGTTCCGCCGTTGTACTCGCTCTCATAAGTGGCCTGCCCCGACGAGCTGAGGCCCACGATGCAGCACCCGGCTTTGATATTCGCATTGTCGATCACATCGCTGCGGCGCATACGGGCCGTCACGGTACTGTCCACGATGATCGTACGCACCAAATCCCCCACATCGGCCGTCTCGCCGCCGGTAGAATAGATCCCGACACCCAGGTCCCGCATACTTTGCAGGAACTCCTCGGTTCCGTTGATCACGGCCGAGATCACCTCGCCAGGCACCAACCGCTTGTTGCGGCCGATCGTCGAGGAGAGCAGTATATCGTCCAGCGCACCGACGCACAACAGGTCGTCGGTATTCATCACCACGGCATCCTGCGCAATTCCTTTCCACACCGACAGGTCGCCCGTCTCGCGCCAGTAGGCGTAGGCCAGCGAGGATTTGGTGCCCGCCCCGTCGGCGTGCATAATCAGGCACGCCTCAGGATCCCCCGCGAGGCGGTCGGGGATAATCTTGCAAAAAGCTTTGGGATAAAGGCCCTTATCGATATTCTTTATCGCGGCATGCACGTCCTCTTTGGAAGAGGAAACGCCGCGTCCGGCATAGCGGGACGAAGTGGACATAATGACTCTGGATAATATTGGAATTTAGTCCAAAGATAGGGATTTTATTTCGTTTGTTGCCATTTTTTAGGTATTTTTGCTCAAATCGAAGCACCCTAACATGGCAGCGACCCCAAACAAACAGGAACCGGTATTCGAACTGATTCGGAGCATGAGTAAAGCCGAAAAGCGGAACTTCAAGCTCTATGCCACCCGTCTGGCCGGAAACCAGGAAGCGAAATTCCTCACGCTGTTCGACTGCCTCGACTCGCTGGACGAATACGACGAAAAGCGCATCCTGCAGCGCTGCCCGATCAAAAAGGAGCAGCTGCCCAACATGAAGGCGCATCTTTACAAACAGATACTGGTGAGCATCCGGTTGCTCGACGTGCAACGCACGGTGCCGATGCAATTGCGCGAACAGATCGATTTCGCACGTATCCTCTTCGACAAGGGACTGTACCGGCAGAGTTCGAAACTGCTCGACAAAGCCGCCGAACTGGCACTCACCAATGAGCAGTACACGATGGCCATCGACATCGTCGAAATGCAGAAAAAGATCGAAACGCTGAACATCTCGCGGGGCATCCTCTCCAAAAGCGAGAGCCTCAGCCGGCTTGCCGGCACGATGTGCGACAAGATCGTCCGGATCAACGACCTGTCCAACATCTCGATGCAGCTCTACGGGCTCTACCTCAAACTGGGTTACACCCGCACGCAGAAAGATATCGACCTGATCATTCAGGTTTACGGCCAAAAACTGGCCAAGTACGAGGCCTGCGACGAAGGGGAGCTGTCATTCACCGAGCGTTTTTTCCTCTACCAGGCCAATGCCTGGTACAACTACATCCTGCACAACCTGCTGCTGTGCTATAAATATGTCTGCCGGTGGATCAGCCTGTTCGACGAACACCCGCACATGAAGCAGTTGATGTACGATGCCTACCTGCGGGGCTATTCGCGCCTGCTGGACAGCCTTTTCCTGCTGCGCAGCCACAAACGGTTCGTCTCCACGCTCAGGGCTTTCGAAAAAGAGATCGGGGAGATCGGGAACATCAGCGACAACGCCCGCATGATCGCCCTGCAAATCCTCTACACCAACCGGATCAACAACTATTTCCGCGAAGGACTCTTCAGCGACGGAATCAAGATTATTCCCGAAGTCGAAGAATTTATCCGCAACTATTCGAATCAGCTGGACCTGCACCACCGCATGGTGCTTTACTACAAGATCGCCTGCCTCTACTTCGGCAACGGCAACTACGGCCCGTGCATGGAGTACCTCAAACGGATCATCAGCACGCGTGATCCGCAAATCCGCCGCGACCTGCAATGCTATGCGCGCATCCTCAACCTGATCTGTTCCTACGAATCGGGAATCGACTACAACATCGACTACCAAATCCGCTCGGTGTACGTATTCCTCGTAAAGATGAACGACATGCAGCAGGTGCAGCTCGAAATGATGCGTTTCCTCAAACGGCTCAACACGATCTATGCCGGCGACCTGAAAGAGGAATTCCGCAAACTTTACGAAATCCTCAAGCCGTACGAGCAACATCCGTACGAACGGCGGACTTTCTATTATCTCGACGTCCTTTCGTGGCTGCAAAGCAAGGCCGAAGGAATCCCCGTAGCCGAAGTGATCCGCCGCCGTTTCCTGTCCGAAAACAAATAACGCCCCGCCGAAGCCGCAGCTTCCGGTTCAGCCAGCCGGTCGCTCGTTCCCGATTCACCGCTTGCATCGCTCCCGTTACCCACCCTCTTACCAGTCCTGATTCACCGTTCCCAAGTCTCCGGCTTCATCGTCCTGATTACCTTATTCTCCCACATCCGGTTCGCCTGCTCCGATCTGCCGGATCCGCACCGCCCTTTCCCAAATCCACCGGATCGGAGAGATCCGTTAAAATCTTTCCTAAAAAATTTTACGAATTACAATCCGGGGCGATCGGACCCTTGTAACTTACAGTTTCGAAGCAAACCACCGGACACACACGTTATCCGTTAATATTTCTTGTGTGCAAATTTTAACATTAGTATGCATTTTAATTGTTTTATAAAACATAAATTTGCAATTCCTAACGCTTTATTTTATTTTTGTCAGTATCCAATCGAAAAATTAAGAGGAGTTATGGAAAAACATGTTCGTCAGTACGTGGATGATTTCATGGCCGGAATCATCGCGAAAAACCCCGGGGAGAAAGAATTTCACCAGGCCGTACACGAAGTGATCGAATCACTGGCCCCGTACATCCTGGAAAATCCGGTTCTCGCCAAGATGAAAGTTCTCGAACGGATCGCCGAACCCGAGCGCGTGGTAATGTTCCGCGTGCCGTGGCTCAACGACAAGGGCGAGATCGAGATCAACCGCGGCTACCGCGTACAGATGAACAGCGCGATCGGTCCCTACAAGGGCGGACTGCGCTTCCATGCTTCGGTAAACCTCAGCATCCTGAAGTTCCTCGCGTTCGAACAGGTGTTCAAAAACAGCCTTACCACGCTGCCCATGGGGGGCGGCAAAGGAGGTTCGGACTTCAACCCGAAAGGCAAGTCCGACAACGAAGTGATGAAATTCTGCCAGTCGTTCATGACCGAATTGCAGCGCCATGTAGGACAGGACACCGACGTTCCTGCCGGTGACATCGGCGTAGTCGGCTTCCTGTTCGGCCAGTACAAGCGGCTGCGCAACGAGTTCACCGGCACACTGACCGGCAAAGGGCTCGGCTGGGGCGGCAGTCCGCTCCGCCCGGAAGCGACCGGCTACGGTGTCTGCTATTTCGCACAGGAGATGCTCGCCGCCAAAGGCGAAAGTTTCAAGGGCAAGACCGTGGCCATCTCCGGTTCGGGCAACGTCGCGCAATACGCTGCCCAAAAGGCTACCCTGCTCGGCGGCAAGGTGGTTACGCTCTCCGATTCGTCGGGTTATATTTACGACCCGGAAGGAATCGACGCCGAAAAACTGGAATACGTGCTGGAACTGAAAAATATCTTCCGCGGACGCATCAAAGAATACGCCGAGCGCTACCCGGCAGCCACCTATTACGAAGGCCAGCGTCCCTGGAGCGTCAAATGCGATATCGCACTGCCGTGCGCAACCCAGAACGAAGTGAGCGGCGAGGAGGCGAAAATGCTGGTCGCCAACGGCTGCATCTGCGTCGCGGAGGGGGCCAACATGCCTTCCACGCCCGAAGCGATCAAAGCCTACCAGGACCATAAAATCCTCTATGCGCCGGGCAAGGCGGCGAATGCCGGGGGCGTAGCCACTTCGGGCCTCGAAATGACGCAAAACTCCGAAAGGCTCCTTTGGACGGCCGAGGAGGTGGACAACAAGCTCCACTCGATCATGCGCAACATTCATGAAGCCTGCGTCAAATACGGCACTGAGCCGGACGGCTATATCAACTACGTCAAAGGAGCGAATATCGCCGGCTTCATGAAAGTGGCCAACGCGATGCTCGCACAAGGCTGCGTATAGCGGAGCGACGATACCGGGAAAATAATCCGGGACACATGCGAGCATGGTTGCCTTACATCCTTTTGAGGCATTATTTCCCTGCACCACGAATATTCCCCGGATACCCGATACCGAAATATCCCTGTCCACACCCGGATGCATGCGACTGACAAACGGGAAAGAGTGATTATAGCGCTCTTTCCCGTTTTTTTATTACCTTTAGTCCCCGGCCGGATGCTCCACGGACATACGAAGCCGCTGCAATTATCCCATGCAAAAGCCCCCGGAAGATTACCGCAACCGGCCGTAACACCCGCCATCGACCGACCATCAACCGATTAACTGCAACCTGCCAGCCATGATGAAACCTTATGCACTCCTGCTTGCGGCACTGTTAAGCTGCCCCGTTCTTTTTGCCCAAAAGCCCGACCGCGTCCCGCCCGAAGTGATGCGTCAAACGTACGAAGAGGTTAAAACCCCGTACAAATACGGGCTGATCATGATCCCCGAACCGGGTAAGATGATCGACAGCCCGTCCATCTTCCGCGACAACGGCAAATGGTTCATGACTTATATCGTTTTCGACGGCAAAGGTTACGAATCGTGGCTGGCCGAGAGCGCAGACCTGCTGCACTGGAAAACGCTCGGCCGGATCATGTCGTTCACCGACGGCACCTGGGACGCGACGCAAAAAGCGGGCTACATCGCGCTACAGGATACCGAATGGGGCGGCCGCAACGCTCCGGAACCCTTCGAAGGCTATTACTGGATGTCCTACATCGGCGGATCGGCCACGGGCTATGAAGCGGGCAAACTCGGCATCGGCATCGCCCGCACCAAGACCCCGGCCGAAGCCCGGGAATGGGAACGACTGCGCGGCCCCGTACTCAGCGCCGAGGATACCGACGCCCGCTGGTTTGAAACGGACGTCCTGTACAAAAGCACGATTATCCGCGACCCCGACCTGAATACTGGCCATCCGTTCGTAATGTTTTACAATGCGAAAAGCAAATTGCGTCCCAACAACCGCGGTATCGAACGGATCGGCATGGCCGTTTCGAACGACATGCGGCACTGGAAACGTTTCGGCGACCAGCCGGTAATCGACAACGGCGCCGGCATTACCGGCGATGCCCAGATCGTCCGCATCGGCGACCTGTGGGTGATGTTCTATTTCGGCGAAGGATGGCGCCCCGGCGCATTTGACCAGTTCGCCTGCTCGTACGACCTCAAGAACTGGACCCGCTGGGAAGGTGAAAACCTGATCTCCCCGTCGGAATCCTTCGACAACCAATATGCGCACAAACCGATGGTACTCAAATACGACGGGGTGGTCTACCATTTCTACAACGCTGTGGATAAGCAGGGCAACCGCGGACTCGCACTCGCCACGTCGCAACCGGTCGGCAAAAGCGAATTGTCTTATTGATTGCGGCAGGCTTTCACTCGCGCTCACAGCCTTGGCTATACAAACATACCGCATCAAATACATAAAGATTCGTGCATCTAAAGATTTATGCATCGAATAACGCCGTTCGGTTTTCACGCCAAACAGAAGCCTGCAACGGATTCTCGCGTACGGGCCGACCTGCTTGAAATATATTCCATGAAGTTCATTTTTCATCGTCTATAGGCTGCTCCGTGCAGCGAATTTCAGAAATAGTCCTATCTTTGTAACACGATTGCGGCACCGGCACATGCATGTTAACCACCGGCACCGTAATCGCACCGTTTCCGCCGAATCCCCTAACTGGCAATGACGCGGAAAAGACATACTATACGAGCAGCAGCTTGTGTTCCGTGTTTGAAAATCTACCCAATTCTTAAACCTCTTGGAGCATGCGCTTGCCTGTCGGAGTTGCGTGCGGCGGTTGCCGCCGCGACTACGGCATGGGGGCATTTGTCAAGAGAAGGGTATTGGGTAGTACCTCAAGCACGACGAATCGTTCCCATGCCCTTTTTTTTGGGTTGTCCGCCTATCGCAGGATCCCGGATTTACAGGCATGGAACGGAAACAGCCTACCCCCAATTCCCATGCAAACGCCCGATCACAAACAAGACGAGAAATCCGGCTGGAGCCGGCTCAAACAAGTCATCGACTGGAGTGGCATGTCCGTGAACCGCTTCGCCGGAGCAGTCGGCCTGCAGAGAAGCGAAAGTCTCTACCAGATCAAAAAAGGAAAAAACGGTATCAGTCGCCGCCTCGCCTCCCGGATACTGGAGCATTACCCGCAAATCAATTTCACCTGGCTAATGACCGGTAAGGGGCACATGCTCGCCGAAGAAAAAACCGATTTGTTCAAAATTCCCATTACGTTGCGGCTGACCTCCGAGGAAGCGCACGACCTGCTCGACCTGCTGAAAAAGATGTTGGAAAAACCGGCGCCACCGGATGACCGGCCGCTTTAGTACGCCTGCCTGCATCTTCCCGACCGGTTACCTGCCCCATCGACAAAGCGCTATTCGACTTATTTTCAACTACATTTGAATTTTTAAAAATATTTATTTCTCATACTGGATGCAAAAACATTTGCGCTATCGATTATTGTAATTATATTGTATTCTACAAACCTATAATACAACCCTATCATGATGAGAAAACTTCTTTTACTACTCAGCGTCGCTGCGATCGCCGCAGTTGGGTATTGCATGACTACCCATTCAGACGGAGCAAACATCCAACCGACCGACCAAAACACTCAGGTTGTTTCGGACAGCAACCAAGCCGCCCAGTCAATCGAAAACCGGCTTTGGTTCTCACTCGAAGACGGAGCATGGTATCTGAATGCCACTTACCCCGTCGCCACCCATTTGATAATCGATTACAGCGGCTACCCGATCCCCGGCACCCAAGTCGACTTTCCCTACGGATACTCCAGAATCCCGATGAACCTCAGCTCGGCGATAACCGACCTACAAATCGAATTGATAGAACCCCGCTCGGACGGCGTTTACAATTATACTTTCTGATTTGCGATTCTATAGGCAGGCGTCCGATTCCGCCCGGATGCCTACCTGTAAACGGAGAAACGACTGTTTCTCCGTTTTAATTTATCCGGACCTATCTTATTTTGTAACCTGTAACTTACTTTTCTGTGAATGTCCTGCACGACCAGATTACGTAAATCAAGTTCTGATTCATCAAAAAAATGAAAATCAGGCAACCGTATCCTACTCCCCCTTTCGGCCGTGCGAAAACACTCGTCGCGCAGGCAACGTTGTATGGATAATAAGCAGCCAGGGAACAGCATGCTGTTCCCTGGCTTTCGGTTTATCTTTTCGGCAAGTAACTGACCTCTCGTCAAAATCACCCTGCGCCAAATTACATCAGTCAAGCTACGCCGATCCGCTGCAATGGCTTGCATCCGAAGCCAACCTCTACAAAACGATCTTGTCGATCTCGTCAAAAGAGAATGGCCGGATCAGGCAGTCGCCCACCCCGTTCATCAGCACGAAATTGACCGATTTGGACTCTTTCTTTTTGTCCAGTTTCAGGGCTTGCAGCAAACGCGGCAGTTCGATACCGGAGGCCAACGGAAGCCCCATTTTTTCCACTACGATCCGGATTCGCGCGGCATCGGCAGGCGAGAGCATGCCGTTCTGCTCAGACAGCGCGGCGATCATCACCAGGCCGATCGCCACCGCCTCACCGTGCAGGAACTCGCGCGAACTCTTCTCAACAGCATGTGCGAACGTGTGGCCGAGATTCAGTTTGCGACGATCACCATGTTCCTGCTCGTCACGCGCCACAATATCGGCTTTGACATGCACAGCCCTTGTGACCGCGTCAAGCAAAAGGGCCCGGTCTGTGCGGAACTCCTGCAACGTATGCCGCTCGAACAGTTCGAACAAACCCGGATCGGCAATCAGCCCGGCTTTGACGATCTCGGCCAGCCCGGCCCGGAATTCGCGTTCGGGCAAGGTTTGCAGCAACGAAAGGTCGCACAGTACGAAATCGGGCTGGTTGAAGGTGCCCACCATATTCTTGTATCCCTCGAAATTCACGCCGTTTTTGCCGCCGACGCTCGCATCCACCTGCGCCAGCAGCGTCGAGGCCACGAAGCCGAACGGCAACCCGCGCATATAGGTCGAAGCGACGAAACCGGCGATATCGGTCACGATTCCGCCGCCGAAACCGAGGATGAACGTACTGCGGTCGGCCCCGAGCGCCAACAATTCGCCGTAAAGCTTCTGGGCCGTGGCCAGCGTTTTGTTCGTCTCGCCCAATCCGATCAGGCAGTAATCGTACGCGCCGATGATCGGACGGTAGGCATGGAAAACATGTTCGTCCGCAATGACAACCACACGCTTGCCTTCGGGCAGATAGTTCTCGAGCGAGTTGATCACGTCGCCGATCACGACCCGCGACGGGCTCTTGCCCGGACGTTGAACCTCAATGGTCTGTTTCATATCAATGTTTTTAAAGGCCTATCCACTCGCAAAGATAAATTTTCCCCATTTATTTCGTACCTTTGCAACCGTTAAAAACATCATTATATGCAGAATTTACGCAATATTGCGATCATTGCCCACGTCGACCACGGCAAAACAACGGTGGTTGACAAGATGATCCTCCAGGGGAATCTTTTCCGGGACAATGAGAAGTCAGGCGAACTGATCATGGACAACAACGATCTGGAACGCGAACGAGGAATCACGATCCTGTCGAAAAACGTCTCGGTCGTTTACCGCGACTACAAAATCAACATCATCGACACCCCGGGCCACTCCGACTTCGGAGGCGAGGTGGAGCGGGTACTCAATATGTGCGACGGCGTACTGCTGCTGGTCGACGCGTTCGAGGGCACGATGCCGCAAACCCGTTTCGTACTGCAGAAAGCGCTCGCGCTGGGGAAAAAGCCGATCGTCGTAATCAACAAGGTGGACAAGCCCAACTGCCGCCCCGAAGAGGTGCACGAACAGGTTTTCGACCTGATGTTCACCCTCGGAGCCACCGAAGAACAGCTCGACTTCGTAACGATCTACGGCAGCGCAAAACAGGGCTGGATGTCGCACGTCTGGAAAGAGCGCACGACCGATATCACCCCGCTGCTCGACGCCATCATCGACAATATCCCGGCTCCGCAGGTGGTCGAAGGCACTCCGCAAATGCTGATCACCTCGCTGGAATACTCCCCGTACGTGGGCCGTATTGCAATCGGCAAGGTTACGCGCGGCACCCTGACTTCAGGAATGCCCGTTACGCTGGCCAAGCGCGACGGCGTCACGATGGTCAAAACCCGCATCAAAGACCTGATGGTTTTCGAGGGACTGGGTAAAACCAAGGTGGACAAGGTGGAGTGCGGCGAAATCTGCGCTCTGGTAGGCATCGAAGGCTTCGAGATCGGCGACACGATCTGCGATTACGAGAACCCCGAACCGCTCGAACCGATCGCCATCGACGAACCGACGATGAGCATGCTGTTCACGATCAACGATTCGCCCTTCTTCGGCAAGGACGGCAAATTCGTCACTTCGCGCCACATCAAGGAGCGCCTCGACCAGGAGCTGGAAAAGAACCTCGCACTGCGGGTAGTACCGGGCCCTTCGTCGGACAGCTTCGTCGTTTACGGCCGGGGCGTGCTTCACCTCTCGGTACTGATCGAAACGATGCGCCGCGAAGGTTACGAATTGCAGGTAGGCCAACCGCGCGTGATTATCAAAGAGATCGACGGCAAGAAGTGCGAACCGGTCGAAGAACTGACCATCGACCTGCCCGAAGAGGTGGCCGGCAAGGCGATCGAGCTAACGACCAAACGCAAAGGTACGCTTACCGATATGCAGACGATACACGACCGCCAGCGGCTCACTTTCGACATTCCCTCACGCGGCATCATCGGCCTGCGAAGCAACCTGCTCACGGCCACTGCCGGCGAAGCGGTGATGTCGCATCGGTTAAAGGGTTTCGAGCCCTACAAAGGCGACATCGAAATGCGCACGAATGGCTCGCTGATCGCGATGGAGACCGGAACGGCCTACGCTTATGCGATCAACAAACTACAGGACCGCGGCACTTTCTTCGTCTCTCCGCAGGAAGAGATCTACTGCGGACAGGTAGTGGGGGAAAGCACCCGCTCGGAAGATATCGTCATCAACCTGACCAAGTCGAAAAAGCTGACCAACATGCGCGCCAGCGGCTCCGACGACAAAGTATCGATCGCACCGCCGGTCATCTTCTCGCTCGAAGAGGCGCTCGAATACATCAAAGAAGACGAATATGTGGAGGTAACGCCGAAACACATCCGGTTGCGCAAAATCCTGCTCAGCGAAATCGACCGCAAACGCCAGGCAAAATAAATGCCCGGCGGCAGCCGTTTTTACTGTAATCCGGCCGGATTCGACCGATATTGAGGAAGGCAGTCCTCCCTCTTCGCGAACTGGCACTGTTGGCTGGCGGATAACAGCTGGGAACTACCGGAGCCGATACAGGCGGACATGTCGTGTCCGATCCTTCCATACGACGGCGACGCGACCGCACTTACAGATACGGCATCGCCCATGACCGGCCAGCAAACGGAAACCCGGCCGAAACCGGAGATATACAAGGGCCGGTTCAAACAGGAAACAGGAAAATGAAAGCCGGAACACCCCGGAATAGCGACACAAACGATAACAGATAACTAAAACTTTCAAACCGACTGACTCATGAAACGATTCCGCCTCGGAGCCCAGGCATTGGCATTGACTTGTGCCCTGATTGCGCTCCCGACGACGCTTTCGGCCGCAAAGCCGGAGACGAGACCCGCAGTTTCGACCGCGGCGATCCCGACAGATTACAAGGAAATCTGCAACGCCCTGCCCGCGAAAGGCCTGCAACACCCCTACCTCGTATTCAACGAAGCCCAGAAACCGGCTATCCTCGAATACATCAAAACCAACAAACGCGCCGGGGACATCTACCGGATGCTGCAACTCGAAGGTGAGCGCTACTTGCGCGTAGACGCCGATCCGACTCCGGCGATGAACGACATCAAGAGCCGTTTTTCGGGCAAAGACGACCACGCCGCCTACCAGAACTACTACCAGTACGGCAGCGTGGTGTGCGCCCTGCTCTACCAGCTTACGGGCGACACCGCCTACGCGAAACGCGCATACCAGCTCGCCGAGAAAATATGCGAGATGGATACGTGGCGGCTCAGCGCGCACTATTTCGAAAATATCTACACGCGCGTATGGCCCTACGGGGTTAAAGACGACCAAGTGGCTTTCCCGTTCGACATCTGGGTAGGCGACTGTGCGGCCGACCTCGCTCTGACTTACGACTGGATCTACCCGACCCTCACCAAGGCGCAGCGCGACCGCCTGCGCAGCGGGCTGCTCGAACAGGCGGTTTTGCGCGTGAGGGGCAACTACGACTACCAGTGGTGGGCGAATGCCTACAAATGCAACTGGTCCGGCATCTGCTTCAACGGATTGGGCATGGCGGCGCTGACGCTGCTGAACGAAGACCCGCAACTGACCGACGTGGTGATCCGCAGTATCGAGGGTATCGGCGGCATGGTGAGCAACATCACGCACGAAGGCGGCTGGCAGGAAGGACGCCACTACTCGGTATACGGCCTGTGCCAGTCGATGATGTTCATGGATGCGATCAAGCGCCTTTCGGACGGCAAGATCAACATGTTCCTGATCGACGGTGTGAAAAATGCCCCGGCTGACTTCGCGCTGTTCGGCATGACCGGCAACTTCAACGACGGCACGTTCCGCGACAAGGGGATAGGCGGTCCGATCGGCTCGCCGGGTATGTACGGCAAACTGGCTGCCGAAACGGGCAACACCAATGCGATGTTCTACATCAAAACGTTCCTCAACAGGCCCAATGCACTCTTCGGCGGTATCCGCAACAACGCGACCAACACGATCTGGGACCTGATCTGGCCTATGCCGACGGATATTCCGGCCACCAAACCAGCCGACGCGTCGAAACATTTCCCGGAAATCGACTGGGCTTTCATGCGCAAGGATTTCGGCGACGACTACATGCAGGTCGCTACCAAATGCGGCCCGCTGGACGATCCGCACCACGGCCATCTCGACGCCGGCACATTCAACCTCACCTGGAAGGGCGAATCGGTCATCGGTGAATTCTCGCAGGAGTTCTACGACCAGTTCATCTTCAACGACGACCGCTGGGACTACCTCAACATCCGCAGCCTCGGCCACAACGTAGTGCTCGTGGACGGCGAGGAGCAGATCATCGCCAAACGCAAAGACCAGCCCTGGAAAGAGGGTATCGGCGGCAAGATCACCAAGTTCGAATCGTTGCCGGGTTTCGCCTACACGCAAATGGACGCGACCAACGCCTATCCCGGCGAGCACCTCAAGGGATGGAAGCGTACGCTGATCCTCGACAAGGAGAACAATATCGTGCTGGTGCTCGATAAGGTCCAGAGCGCAAAGGGAGCACAGATCGACCTGCTGTTCCACCCGAACGTTGAGGCGACCGTGTCGGCCGACGGCACCTACGCTGCCCTGAACGGCGACTCGACGCGCATGGAGATGAAGTCGATGAGCAAAGCGCCGCTGTCGCTGACCAAGCAGAACCAACTCTATTACCGCATCGTGCAACAGGCTCCCTATGCATGGGTTCCGTGTCTCTACACCACAGTAAAGGCTCCTTCGGAAACCACTGTAATCGGCACGGTATTCTATCCGACCGAACTGAAATCAGGTGCGAACCAATTCACACTGGACGAAAGCGGCAAGAACCCGGTCATCCGCTATACGGCCGGAGGCAAAAATTACGCTTACGAAATTTCTGACACACAAGTAAAAGCGATCTAATAAGTCAGGCAAGCGACAGGCCGGGTTCGGACAAATCCCAAGGCCTGGACTGCTGAAACGACGAACGAATCTGATGAATGAAACACGCGGCCTTCCGGGGCCGCGTGTTCTGTTTTCACCGATGACCATGACGGCTTGTATAGGGATTACGATGCCGCAAGACAAGACAAGACAAGACAAGACAAGACAACTCTCCCCACAGGATATAACCGGCCCCATCCGTCCCTTATAAGCACAGAAAGTGCAAGAAAAAACGGACGCATAAAAAGCGTAATCAATCGGTAAAAACAAAAGGGAAGTAGGAATAAGGGCAAGCGAGAATACCGGAGAGAGGGGAAGGCTACTTCGGCGCCTTGCGGTAGAGGTAAACGGCGATAAAGGCGTAGAGGATATTGGGAATCCACACCGCAATCCCCGGCGGGAGCAGGCCGCCTTTGGCAAATTCGTCGGTAAACTTGCTAAACAGGATAAACGAGAAGCAGAGCACGATGCCCATTCCGATATGCAATCCGGTACCGCCGCGCACCTTGCGGGAAGAGAGCGACACGCCGATCAACGTTAAAATAAAGGTCGAGAACGGGGCTGAAAAACGCTTGTGCCACTCCACCTCGAAATGCGGCACCATATCGGAGCCCTTCGCCTTCTGCTGCTTGATAAACCGGCCCAGTTCGGAAATGTTCATCGTCGTAACCACATCCTGCATCCGGCCCAGTTCGTTGAGCCGCAGGTTAATGACCGTATCGAGCGGCTGCGTATTCGTAAAAGTCTCCTTTTCGCCATCGAAATGCCGGACGATACTCTTCGGCGCGCTCCAACGGCCCGTCTCCGCGTCGAATTTCACATTGGCCCCTTCGAGCGACGAAACGATCGCGCCGTTCTCATAGGTCTCGAGCACGAAATAGCCAGCCGTATTGGTAGGCCCCTGATAATCCCGGATATAGACGAACGTACCCGGCTCGATCTGGCGGTAGATATGCCGGTCGTATTTCAGGTTCTTCAACCGCTTGAGGTATTGCATCTCGAAATCGAGACGATTCGAGTTGGCAATCGGGATCACCACTAAATTCAGCACCAGGCTCAACAGCGTAATGGCCGCAGCACTGAGAAAATAGGGCCACAGGAAACGGTTGAAGCTCACACCGCCGGACAGGATCGCGATGATCTCGGTCTGGTAGGCCATCTTCGACGTGAAGAAAATCACAGCGATAAAGGTGAACAGCCCGCTGAACTGGTTGATGAAAAAGGGTATGAAATTGAGGTAATAGGAGAAGGCTATCTTCGACAGCGGCGCCTTCAATTCGATGAAGTCGTCGATTTTTTCCGCAGCGTCGAAAATCACGACGATCACGATAATCAGCGCAATGGCGAAAATGTAAGTCCCGAGGAACTTACGCATGATGTAGCGATCGAGGATTTTAACTCCGGGAAACTTGATTTTCATAACCTGCGGGATAGTTTTTCAACCATAACGGGTTTCCATTCGGAAAAAGTGCCTTGCAAAATCTGCTCACGCGCCTCGCCCACAAGCCAAAGGTAAAACGCAAGGTTATGCAGGCTGGCGATCTGCGCGGCCATCATCTCGCCGGCGATGGTCAGGTGGCGCAAATAAGCTTTCGTATAGGCGGTATCGGCGAAACAATGCCCCATCGGGTCGACCGGAGAGAAGTCATCGCGCCATTTCTGGTTGCGTATATTGATAATCCCTTCGCTGGTGAACAACATCCCGTTGCGGCCGTTGCGGGTCGGCATCACGCAATCGAACATATCCACGCCGCGTTCGATCGCTTCGAGCAGGTTTACCGGAGTCCCGACACCCATCAGGTAGCGGGGTTTGTCCTGGGGCAGGATCGAATTGACCAGCTCGATCATTTCGTACATGACCGGCGCGGGTTCACCCACAGCCAGCCCGCCGATCGCATAGCCGTCGGCCCCGAACTGCTGTACGAATTCGGCCGAACGGGCCCTCAGATCGGGATAGGTGCATCCCTGCACGATCGGAAACAACGACTGATAATGACCGTATTTGGGTTCCGTTTTCGCATACTGCTCGAAACAGCGCCCGAGCCAGCGCGAGGTGAGTTCCCACGATTTTTTGGCGTAATCGTATTCGGCATCGCCCGGCGGACACTCGTCGAAAGCCATCATGATGTCGGCTCCAATGCTGCGCTGGATATCGATCACCCGTTCGGGCGTGAACAGGTGGGCCGAACCGTCGATATGCGAATGGAAACGGCATCCCTCTTCGGCCAGTTTGCGGCAATCGGCCAGTGAAAAGACCTGGAAACCGCCGCTGTCGGTCAGGATCGGACGGTTCCACGCGCTGAAGCGGTGCAGGCCGCCCGCCTGTTCGAGGATATCCGTTCCCGGACGCAGGTAAAGGTGGTAGGTATTCCCCAGAATAATCTGCGCCCCGACCTCTTGCTCCAGGTCACGGTGGAACACCCCTTTGACGCTGCCCACCGTCCCCACCGGCATAAAGATCGGTGTCCGGATTTCACCGTGGTCGGTAGAGAGCACCCCGGCGCGTGCGGCGCTGCGGGAGTCGGTATGTAGCAACTGGAATTCCATGCGGGTCGTCTCCGGGTCGCAGGCATCCATGCAAAACAGAGCATGTCCGGCCCCGGGCGATGCAAAGGTAAATATTTTTCCCTATTAATCGGGAGAATGTACCGGTTCTCTTTTGCGGTTTGTCCGAAATCATGTAGTTTTGCGTGAAATTGCCTTTAATCGCGTGAGTTTTTTCGAGATATACTACAACCAACTGGTTGACAACGGAATCATCGATCCCCGGCTGGCATTGGGCCTGTTGGGAGCGGTCCTGTTGCTGCTGATCGTCCAGCTCTACTATTACCTCGGCGTTTACGGCCGGCTTCCCCGCTACCGCAACAACCGGGGAATCGACCCGCAAACGGTACCGCCGCCCGTATCGGTAATCGTCGTAGCCCGCGAAAATTCCTATTATTTCATCGAACATACGTTGCCGTTGCTGCTGGGCCAGCAATACCACCAGTATGAGGTAGTGGTGGTGGATTGCAGTTACGACGAGGAGATCGGCCTGCTGCTGAACGAAGCGGCCGCCATCTATCCGCACCTGCGGCTGACGCGGATCAACGCGCAGCCGAACTACGAGCACAGCATCAAACTGGCGATCACCGTCGGTATCAAAGCGGCCGCCTACGAACATATGGTCTTCACGACGGTGGACAGCTACCCGACCTCGGAGCGATGGCTCTCGCTGATGGCCAAAGGATTTATCGGGGGAAACGTGGTGATCGGCTACTGCGGCATCGAAATCCGGAAAGGATTCGCCAACCGCATGATCCGCTGCAACCGGCTCGCCACTTCGGTACGCTACCTCGCAGCGGCGATCCGCGGCCGTGCCTACCGCGGCATTTCGCACAACATCGGCTACACCAAGAGCCTTTACTTTGCACACAAGGGTTTCAACCACCTGAACATGAACATCGGTGACGACGACCTGTTCATCCAGACGATCGCCACACCGACGAATGTCAGCATCATCATGAATCCCCACGCCACCGTACGCCAGATGCAATACGGCGGATTGGGCTGGTGGCACGCGATGCGCAAGACGCTCACCTATGCATTCCGCTACTATCCGCGCGGAATTCGCACCAGCATTTCGTTCGAACTGTGGAGCCGCATGCTCTTTTTCCTTACGGCAATTGCTGCGATTATTCTGCTTCCGCCCTGGTGGAAGATCATTCCGGCACTCTTTCTGCTGCTACGCCTGCTGATCGTTGAACTGAAAATCTGGCGCATCGGCAAACGCCTCGGCGAACGCAAGCTGGCAGGCACCTATATCCTGTACGACTTGACCTCCCCCCTGGGCGAATGCTTCCTCGCGCTGAGCCGCAGACTGCGCCCCAACAGAGCCGTATGGAGATAGAAAAATACATCGTCGCAACCGACCAGCAACTCATCGAATTCGTTCTCGGCGGGGATGCCATCGCTTTCGAACATTTGTTCAACCGTTACCGCGACTCGATCTACCAGCTCTATATCCAGCGCACGGGGGGCAATGTGGACGACACGAACGACCTGCTGCAGGAGACGTTCGTCAAAGTGTTCCTCAAACTGCATACCTACAACCCTGAACATACGTTCGGCAAATGGGTCTACACGATCGCCCGCAACACCTTTATCGATTTTACGCGTCGCAGGCGCGACGATACGATCTCGATCGAAAGGGCCGGGGAGACGATGGGCACACTGCCCGCCCCGGACAGCCCCACGCCGGAAGAACACATGATCACACACCAGAATGCCGCACAGTTCGAACTGTTCCTCAGCAAAATGGCTCCGCGCTACCGGGAACTGATCGAATTGCGGTTCTTCCGCGAGTTTTCGTACAAGGAGATCGCCGACCAGTTGAACCTGCCCATCGGCACGGTCAAGACACAGATTCACCGCGCCAGGGAGCAATTGTGCCGCTACATCACCGACCACAACGACAGACAGCTATGACCCGGAAAGAAACCCCGAAACCCGCAGACACCCTGGCATCAGCAGCACCCCTGCACAGCCCGCAACCGGCAGTTGTGCCGCAGACAACCGGGACCAACCGTCCCGGGGCGGAACTGATCGCCCGGTATTTTCCGGACCTGACGGCCGTCCAACAGCAGCGGTTCACCGCGCTGGAGGGCCTGTACCGCGAATGGAACGCAAAGATCAACGTTATCTCACGCAAGGATATCGGCCTGCTCTACCTGCACCACGTGCTGCACTCGCTCGCGATCGCCAAAGTGTGCTCCTTCTCATCCGGCGCACGTATTCTCGACGTCGGGTGCGGCGGCGGTTTTCCCGGTATTCCGCTGGCAATCCTTTTCCCCGAAACACAATTCACGCTGATCGATTCGATCGGTAAAAAAATCAAGGTCGTAAACGAAGTGGCGCAAGGAATCGGCCTGCGGAACCTCACCGCAATCCACGGCAGGGCCGAGGCGGTACAAGGTAAATTCGATTTCGTAGTCAGCCGCGCCGTGACCGAAATGAAACCCTTTATCGGGTGGATATGGGACAAAATCGAACCGGGCAACAGCGCCGGAACGCTGGCGAACGGCATCCTCTACCTGAAAGGGGGAGACCTCGAAGCCGAACTTTCGGCAACCGGCAGGCCTTATGCGCTGTACGAAATCGGGGAATTATTCAACGACAGGTTTTTCGAGACGAAAAAAGTGGTCTATATTCCGCGCTGACACAATTCCCCGGCACTGGGAACCATTGCCATCCCGCTCCACCGCCGAGAATACGAGCCATGTGAGCGGCGCCGGGCGAAAAATCATGCTTATACCCCTGCCCGGCGGCTGCGACACACGGCAAAACGCCAAAAAATCAGGGGAAAATTTTTGAATCATTCAAAATTGTTTTACCTTTGCACTCCGCGCGCCCGTAATATCGGCGCAACGTTCCGGCAGCAACGGGTTCCGCAGGGGCCTCGGACGGCACCGGGGCAGACCGAAAAGATAAATATCTAAAAAGATAAACCGATGAAAAGGACTTTCCAACCCTCGCAGAAGAAGAGAATCAACAAGCACGGCTTCCGTGAAAGAATGGCTAACCCCACCGGCCGCAAAGTGCTCGCCGCACGCCGTGCCAAAGGGCGCAAGAAACTGACCGTTTCGGACGAGGCCCGCGCAAAATAGTCTCCTGCACGTCATCGCGGGTGGAAAGCACACGCGCTGCACATATCGAACAAGGCTGCTGCAAGGGCAGCCTTTTCTGTTTGCGAGTAAAACCTTTCCGTCATGTTCAACCTGTCAGAATCCATTGCGGCGCTGGCCGACAAAATCGATAGAGGAGGGCGCCTCAGCCGCTCCGAAGCCAAAACGTTCCTGAGCGAAGCGCCCCTCGCATTGTTGGGGCTGTTAGCGACGCACGCAAAAGAACGCAAAAGCGGCAAAGCCGTTTTCTATAACCGGAATTTCCATATCGAGCCGACGAACGTCTGCGTCTTCAACTGCCGTTTCTGCTCCTACCGCCGCCCGGCCGACTCGCCCGACGCGTGGGATTATTCCAAAGAGGAGATCCTCGCGCAGGTAGACAGCCACCGCGGCAGCGGCGCGACCGAAGTCCACATCGTCGGAGGGGTACACCCGCGCAACGGACTCGATTATTACATCGACCTGATCCGATCGGTCAAGGGCCGGATGCCACAGGCATCGGTCAAGGCTTTCACAGCCATCGAACTGGCCTATATGATCAACAAGGCAGGGTTGCCGCTCGAAGAGGGGCTTCGCCGGCTCAAAGAGGCCGGCATGGAAGCGATCCCCGGCGGCGGCGCCGAGATTTTCGCCGAACCGGTCCGCTCCCGCATCTGTCCCGAAAAAGGAACGGCCGACGAGTGGCTGAGCGTACACCGTACCGCACACCGGCTCGGCATCCCGACCAACGCTACGATACTCTACGGGCATATCGAATCGCTCGACGACCGTATCG
>ENA-ORNW01001323-ORNW01001323.1-human-gut-metagenome-genome-assembly--contig:-NODE-1323-length-19361-cov-2.834093_pt1 | contig 19361 bp, 16 predicted proteins | sample MGYA00242121_ERZ509034 | MGnify/ENA primary metagenome ERZ509034 (study PRJEB26280, sample SAMEA2338689) | human gut metagenome | biome: human gut; feature: human-associated habitat; material: faeces... | reverse complement strand
GGCATACTGGGTATATCCGCGATTGTTGGCGCAGCCGAAACCGGCTGTTCCGTTTGCGCAGGCACGGAGGAAGCGATGGTGCGGGGCTCAGCAAGCGAAGCCTCATCCGCACCATCGGCTTCTTCCGAATCGGTAGGCTGCAATTTGGGGAAGGTCAGCGGAGGAATATCCCAGCTGGTGTCCACCACATCCCGAGATATGTTGGACAAAATACCGTTCATAGACTGGGAATCATCGTTCTCAGTTGCCATACACCCCTCATTCCATGGAGAAGGGAACCATCAGTGCCGCTTCTTCCCCTTCGCGCGATGGCTGCTGCGCGGCGCACCATCCTCATAGTAATAGTAATAATTGGAATGCGTATTGGTCTTCTTCGGATCTGCACGATTGAAGATGAAGCCAAGTACCGGCACCTGCGCGGTGGCGAGCGTGTCGGCCGCCTCCTGCAGGGACTTCTTCTCGCACACGTTGCGGCTGACCACCAGCAGAAGGCCCTTGGCCCAACGGCCGAATACCGCGCCATCGTTGGACACCGTCAACGGGGCGGTATCAATAATCACGTAATCGTATTGGGTGAGCGCCTGCTCCACCATGAGCTTCATGGTTTCGGAACCCAGCAGCACGCCAGCGTTCGCCGGCCTCTTGCCGCCAGGCAGAATGTGCAGGTTCGGCTTCCAGTAGCTCTGCACCACGTCCTTCGGGCCCATCTGTCCAGACCGGCGGCACCTTCAATGCCCAAGTGGTGAGCAACGGACGGGTGGCGAAGATCAGCGTCGATAAGCAGTACTTTCGCACCATCTTCAGCAAGGGCCACCGCAGTGTTGATAGCCATGGTGGTCTTGCCTTCGGACGGCTGCGCAGACGTGATGACAAGCAGCTGGCCCACACCTTCGGTGCGGTCGGTCTGCAGGAACTCAATATTCGTATGGATACGGCGGAATTCTTCGGCGATGGCACCGTTGGGCTGGCTCACCAACACCGGGCGCTTATCATCAAGCGAAGCGTCCATCGGAACGGAGCCAAGGGAGGATGCTCGGACGATGCCGCGCACGTCGGAAGTCTCTTCAACCTTGGTGTTGAGGAGGTCTTTGATGAGTGCGGCGAACACGCCGATGATGATGCCGAGCACCACACCGACAGCCAAATACAGGGCAGTCTTCGGCGAAGACTTAGACGTCGGGACCTGTGCCTTCTGCACGATGGAAAGCTTCACCGGGGACTTATCTCCGGAGTACAGGTCGCTTTCAATGACGTTCTTCAGCGATTCGGCAACGGAATTGGCGATGTCCGCGGCCTGCTTCGGATCTCCATCCACCACGGCAATGTTCACGAATGCGGTGTTGGTCGGATTGGTGACGGTGACCTGGCCGGCAAGATCCGTCACAGTTTCGTCCAGACCAAGATCATCAATGACCGGCTTAAGCACCTTCGAAGTGGTGGCAAGCGTCGGATATGAGGTGATTTGGTTGGAAATGTAGCTGCCGCCAGCGGACTGCTGGTTAATGTCGACACCATTTTGAGAAGCATTGTAAGTAGCCATGGTCTGAGCCGTAGCCGTATACTTCGCCGGAGCGAGGAAGGTATAGGCGCTCACGCCTGCCACCACCACCACGAATGCAATAATCGCGGTGGCCAGATGCTTACGAATGATTTTGAGCAGATCCATCAGAGTGATGCCGTCATCCGCTTCCTCAACTACCCCTTGCGGTGCGGTAGGCTGCTGCACATTAGCGTTCTCTACAGAAGTCACTGAACTTCCCCATCTCACGTTGACAATATCCTTTCCAACAATAATCTTCCCCCTCGAACTATTCGGGCACTACCGGGAGAACGACAAGGCAAGCTGGAAGAATACGCTGTCCCGTCAGCAAGGCGTGTATGTAATTACCAATACCGATAACGGGAAACTGTATGTGGGAAGCGCCACCGGAAGGAACGGCATATACCAGCGTTGGCAGGACTACATCCGCGATGGTCACGGAAACGATACTGGGCTGATTGCCATTGTGAAACAGCACGGGTTGGAGTACGTGCAGGCGCATTTTCGCTACACGCTTCTGGAACATTACGACTTCACCGTGCCTAAAGACGTTGTGCTCGCCAGGGAATCCTATTGGAAGGAGACTCTGGATACGCGCAAGCATGGGTATAACGGTAACTAGATATCTCCAATACGGCAACAATAAGCACAATGAAACCACCGCTTTTAGCAGAAAATTGCAAAACGTGTATATTTCTGGATATAATCTCAGTATCAAAGGAGCAAAATATACTTACGAGGCAACCAGATGCTGATTGATTTTAGTTTTTCGAACTTCAGGAGTTTCCGAGACGAGCAGTCTTTCTCCATGACTCGCGAAAAACGGTTCATGGAATCTGATGAGTCTCTCCATTCTCCAATCGCAGCCATATACGGCGCCAATGCATCGGGAAAGTCCAATTTTCTGAAGGCATTGCGCGCTATGCGCAACATGGTGGTAAATAGCTACAGCCAAGGGGATGCAAGCAGTCCTATTCCCAGGGAACCTTTTCTGTTACGAAAGGATCCTTTCTCGCATTCGTCCATGTTCTTCCTTGCATTCATCGCGAACGATGGACTGAAATACCAGTATTGGTTCCGCTATGACAATGAACGGATTCTTGAGGAAGATCTCATCTTCTTCAAAAAACTGCAAGGACGTTTTTCCACGCACTCCTCTCTGCTGTTTTCCCGTTCCTCAACGGATGGGGTGAAATTCGGTCCTTCCTTCAAAGGACCTCGCTCACAAGTACGCAAGACCATAGAACTCAGGCCGAATGCACTTCTGCTTTCCGCAGCCGCAGCTGCCGGTATTGAGTCCATTCGGCCGGCATTTTCATTCTTCCAAAGTGGCATAGCCTATTACGAAGCAAGCGCTTTCGAACAGGAGCAGCCTACGCTGTTGGATGAGTTCAAGAAAGAGACACCGCTTTCGAAACATCTGGCCACATTGATTAGGTATGCAGACTTCGGCATCAGTGACGTGAAAAGCGTTCCTGTGGACGTCCCACCGGATCTCTGGGCTCAGTTCAAGGAAGAGATGCATAAGCAACTCGGCATGGATGAGAACAAAGTGGATGAGACATTCAATGTCAAGAACGCTTCCCAGCTGATGTTCACTCATACCGGCGAATCATCTTCCGCAGGATTCGGTCCTGATGATGAGTCCAGGGGCACCGTTGCTGCGCTGTCATTCTTCTCGCTTGCTCTTCGCCAGCTGTCGAAGCAGTCGGTGACGCTTATCGACGAGATCGATACCAGTCTGCATCCGGCTCTGGTGAAGGAGCTGGTGGCGCTGTATGCCGACGCGGAAACGAATCCTCACGGTTCCCAGCTTATTTTCACGACTCATGACGTGTCGCTGATCAATCAGTCCGGTTCGGCAAAGCGTTTACTGGCACCAGATCAGATCTGGCTTGTGGAAAAGAACAAGGAAGGCGTTTCGGAATTGTTCCCGGTGACCAATCTGGGTATTCGGAATATGGAAAACATCGGCAAGAACTATCTCAACGGCGTGTACGGCGCCATACCACGGCCTGATTTTCATACCGCTTTCGCCCAGATCGTGAATGTGGTTGATGCCTGATGTCGAAAAAGCGAAACGTTCCTGCACATGGACGTAAAGCCGCACGGTCGCGCCGACCGCGCAAGAGACGCTTTCTTGTCGTGGCCGGCGGAGCAGTCACTGAGAAACAGTATTTCAAGCAGCTTGAGTCCCTATACGATGTCATCATTGACTATCAACAGAAGAACAACAGCCCTAAGCAGCTCGCGAAGCTCGCTGTTAAGTTGAAGAGGGAAGACAAGCGAGATACTTCTACAGATTGTTATGAACGAATCTGGGTGGTGGTCGATGTTGACGATTTTCACGACCACGGCGAAGCAGCGAGAATCTGCAATGACAATGGAATCGAACTCATCATTTCCAATCCTTGCTTCGAGGTCTGGCTGCTCGACTATGTGACGGCTTGCCCGTCAAGCTATACACTGACACCTGATGTCGAGTCAGCTGCAGCAGAAGCTAAAGTTGTCGGCGGAAACCGTAACAAATACATCAACACCGAGCTCATTGACAAAGAACATCTCGATGCCGCCATACGCAATGCAGCCCGGCACAATACAACGGAAAACCGCCAGGGGCGTAACAGACTCGCGCCTAATCATGAGCAGGAATACGCCCCTTGGACCGATATGCCAAAAGTAATCGAAACGCTGAAATCTAATAAACAGAGCTGAAAGGAGGAACACGGCTCTACCCATCCGGGTAAATTTCGAAAACCCCTTCATAGATATTCACACTGGACGAGGTCAAGGTAGCTGCACATTCGCAAATGGATTCGACTGTGTCTGTTCATGCGCAGGTATCGCACACGCCCAATTACTCAGAATGGTTCTTACTCCCGAAAACAGTAAGAAACTACCTGACAAATATAAGAAGGCTCTTGCTGATAAAATCCAAACTGTCCAAGCCCATATTGTCGATATTCCACACGATAAAGCAACGGCAATCATCCATGCGCAGAGACAACCTGAGCGCGTGTTCTTTCTTTGCGAGGATATAACTCATCCCATAATTGATTATTGCCGAGTAATTGATATACCTCACTGGGCAAAAGAGAATTCCATGACGAGTCAGCAAGTGTCAAGACTTTGCGCTTGTGTACAAAGACACGGCATTGATTCTTTCAAGGATTTAGCCCCTAAAGCCGGCGAATATTTGTCCCAAGCACACGTACTTTGCGACATCGTAGCTTCTATCGCATTCGCGCTCAGCGAAGCCGCAGACACGATTCCGGATGAAGATACGTTTATCAATGCCTGCAAAGCAGCATTCACTCTCTCACGACGTAACTCACTAGGATTCGGCCCATCGCGAAATAGACATAGGAAAAACACAGTCGCAGCACGCAAATCACGGCAGGAAAACGATGATGAGGAAAGCCAAAAACGATACACTGATGGAGACTCCATCTCAAGTGATCTGCTCACCAGGATTTTACTGGATATCAGCAAGGACGTTTACGCCCTACTGATGGAGTACAAATCCCAGACGAAGCAATTTCTCCAAGCGGTTCAGGCCACAGCAATATTGTTTTGCCCTGATCCGGATAGCCATAAACTCATATGGGACATGTGCTTCATTCCACTATTCCAAACGAAAATCTGTGATGACCTACGTAGCAAGTTGAATCAAGACATCATTACCGCACTTGAATATGGGAAAACGGATATCTGGGACAACGGGGCTAGGGCATACTGGTAAGAAGAACTGACGTGATGAGGCGCTTTGAAGACGCCTCATCACGTCAGTTCTTCTGATTCGGCACGAGCATGACCTCGCCGTCGGCGAGGCCCTTCAAATGCTGGCCATAGGGGCTCTTGCCGTAGCGTTCCGCGGACTCCATGAGCTGCTCACGCGTGATCCAGCCGTTCTCGTAGGCGATCTCCTCCACGATCGCGATGGGCAGGCCCTGCGCCCGCTGCACGGTGCGCATGCCCCCGACGCAAGCACAAACTCCCGGAAAGAAAAGCATTGTCAGAATTCAATGCAAGCTCTGCTATCCTCAGTCCTAACCTTGCTTGAGTTCTGTGCCTTTGGCAGAATACAGCGCAACATTCTGAGCAGGCGGCTGCTGTCTTTCCCGTGCTCTTTTGCTGGCCCGCCTTGGCCCACGACGCACCGGTCGTCGGTATGGTTGTCTGAGTAAATCTTTTTGATATTGGGCATTATCTATTCTTTAAAGGGCACAACTAAAAAGCAAATAACAAACATCTAGACCCGAGTGAATATATGTATGTTACCGAATCTGTGAATATTCCCGAAGAATTGGAAAGGCAGCTTAAAAGGGACCGTTTGGTCCTTTTTGTAGGCGCTGGAGTATCTGTTCCTTCCGGACTTCCAGGTTTTTTCGGACTCGCTGCCGAACTAGCTGGGCAGAGCGGCCACTTGTCCCCTGCCAAAAAGGACGCTGACCGACTGGACTATTTCATAGGCCGGCTTTCCGACGATCATTTCAACACCCATGAAATAACAAAAAAGATTTTTCAAGAGAAACAGCCCGCCGCCAACAGCGAACATGCGGCTGTCATGGCGTTAGCCACAGCCTGCAAAACACCACGAATCATCACTACGAACTACGACAATCTTCTTGCAGAAGCGGCGGATGAACAAGGCCTTGATTATGGCGAACAATACTTCGCACCGGCTCTCCCTCTCGGACGTGATTTCAAAGGATTAGTTCATCTTCATGGTTCCATACTTAGACCCAGCAAAAATATGGTGCTTGATGATAGAGACTTTGGAAAAGCCTACTTCACTGACGGTTGGGCAACGCGTTTCCTCACTGAAGTGTTCGCCAACTACACCGTTTTATTCATTGGCTACAGTGTCAACGATCCTGTCATCAGATATCTGTCTCTCGGTCTGCATTCCAATGGACCTAAACATTTCATTTTCCTCGGTCATGACAACGAAGAGCCGAAAGACCATTATGAAACCACCTTGGCCAATTTCGAACATCTACAGTTCCAGACCATTGAGTATCCCGTTCAGAACGGGAGTCACCAAGCACTAATCGATGCTCTTAACGCTTGGGCCGAACACGAAACGCAGTCAGTTCCGGATTACATTCGAAAAACAAAAGAACTTGTTGAAGCGGGTATTCCGCAAACACAGCATGACACAGATAGTCTCCTTAGCGAACTCTCCACACCGTCGGGCTTAGACACTTTTATTCAAACCGCAAAAGAACCAATATGGATTAATTGGCTCTACGAGCAAAAACGATATTCAACGCTGTTCGATGGCACAGAGCCTCAAACACCCCAACAGCGGCAACTCCTCAACTGGATTACACGAATCTGCAACATAAACTTCAATAGCGAGAGTATAACCCTGCAGTACATCAAGCTATGCCAGCAGAGACTGTCCGATTATGCTTTCCAGTCATTTTCAACATCCGCAATTCAACCTAGCAACGATGGAACGCCGAAGAAAGCGCTGCAAGCATTCCTCTCAACATCTATAAAAGATAAAACAATGCCGTATATGCCGCATGATTCTTTATTGTGCGGCTTCGAAGACCAATTCCGCGCTTCCAATATTGTTTGGGAAGCCGCATTGCGCCCATTTTTGGAGTTTGATCGAAGCTCAAAATTCTATGAGCCAGATCCGGTTCCTTTTTCTTCCGGCGAGAAGCCCGATGTCAACGTTAGTTGGAACATTCCGTCAAGCTTTGGACAAGGAATCATCGATGACCTCGCCTCAAGATGCGAGCACTCGCCGTCCTTCGAAAGGATCATCGAAAATTCAATAAATCAGGCAATGAATTTGCTTTCAGAATATTATTCGGATTCGAATCACGAACATTGGAACGCGTTCATTCGCATTCGGATACCTGAAATTGAAGCTTGTGGAAATACACGAGGCGATCTACATCTCATTATCGATACACTTCGCGTATTTGGAGAGCAGCACAATGAGAAAAACGAACTCGCCAATCGCTGGATCCACAGTGATCAAATCGTTTTGCGGCGTCTTGCCATCCATGAACAGGAAATCAGCGAAGCAGCTCCTGATGAAAAGCTTGAGTGGTTGCTGAAGCAGAATCTTCTTTTTGGCAGATTTTGCGAACATGAGGTTCGGCAGCTCTTCAAGGCTGTTATAGAACATGTTTCAGCAGCACAGAAAGCGTCACTTCTAGAAGAACTGCAGCCTCCGTATAGCCCTGAAGATATTCCGAATAGAGCCAAAACCACAGACAAAGACGAAAGACAACGGCTCATACGCTTGTATGAGTTATTTAATCGGGTCTGCTGGCTGTCTGCAGCCGACCCGAATTGGCATGAAATACAGCAGCTGCAATCACTCTATGAAAAAGATTTTGGCTTTGTTCCAGACCCGGACTCAGACGTTCCGCTCAAGATTTATCATTCAGTAAAAGGACGAATCTCTCTAGAGGAATTCGCCTCATTAGTCAAACAATCTCCCAGTAAAGCGATTTCCAAAATTTTGTCTTTGCCTAAGGACGCCGATGCCTTTGACTCATTCTCTTTTGAAGCTGGATGCAGACTCATCGGCGAATATTGTTCAGAGCATCCGCAGGATACCCGCGGCCTTTGGGACGCCATCCTAGCCGATCCAAACACCACTGAATATGAAAGAGCGCAGATTGTTCTGTTTATTACCAACGAGATTCGAAGCGCAGACTTCAAGAATGATGTTTGCAACATCACACAACGCGTATGCGCTTTCGATTGGAACGAGGCTAATCTTTATTCACCGATTTTCTTTGTCACAGAGCAAATCAGTCGAATTGAATCAGAAAACGCAGAATCATTTTTCCAGACAGCCCAGCATTTCATAGATTCTTTGATTCCAAAATATGGCCAGGCTTTTCATACAGAGAAGCCAAACATTAACCAATTTGACTATGTAGCCTGTAACCTATGGCCAGCTCTCATCATCACGTATCAGATTAAAACAGTGTTATACCGATACACAAATACCTCGCCAACCGATTGGAATGGAATTCCCAGCAACGAAAAAGATAGAATACAGAATCTCTTAAACCAGCCCAATAACCTCATCTGGCCAATACAGATAGCGTGCGCCCAAAAACTAGCCACGTTCTTTATCCTTGATAAAAAATTTGCCAGAGAGTGCATAATGCCTCTCTTCCATGATGAAAGCACCCGACATCAAACATGGGCGGCTTTCCTCGCTTTTCCGCGTATTACCAGTAGTTTTTCCGAAGAAGATGTGTCCAATCTTCTCGAAGATCAAATCGCAGAGGCTAGAAATCTTTGCGAATACAAGGATCAAGGACTCCGAAATAACTACTGGGATGTTCTCTTCAATTTCATGAACATGCAATCCAACACGAGCAACACATATGATGCGGTACTGAAAACAGTACTTTATAACAGTGGTTTCTCTACATTGTCTGAAATTGCAAAGTTTCTCCCCTATTGGTGCCGTCAGCAGAATGATGAACAAATAGATATCGCATGGAAAAATTGGCTTAAAACGTACATCACCAATCGTTTCCAAGGAATTCCCCGCGATCTTGATTCCGAAGAACAAAAAGCTCTCATCTGCCTTGTTCCAAGCCTAAGAGGGCATATCTCCGAAGCCCTAGAAATACTCTCCACAACAGATAACACCAGCATCGACTTTTCCCAAGACCATTACCCAGTCCCCGAAGGGTATGACGAAAAGGAGCAACAGCAACTATTACTTTTTTATCAATGGAAGGTTAAGCACCAAACCGGCGAATGCGATTCAACGTTGCTTAGGTGGTGGTTGCATCGGATTCTCAGAAACCTGACAGATGAATACCCTGATTTGGATCTGACTGCGCTCCGCGAAACAATGCAAGACCAGTTCGGATTCACAGGAATAGCCGGAATCGATTGAATCACCTAGCCGTTTCACAGCGAACGTTGCCGGACCCGCCCCTGCCAATCGACTCGTGCAGTTGCGAGCAGCAGGACCCACGGAAGGGAACGACGAATTTTGTTGCACGATTCCGATTTTCGGGGCAAATTTCGAATCATGCGACATTTCTCCTGCCGAAATGCGGTTTTTCCACGTATTCCATACCCCCGAACTGGGTTTTTCGGCACTTTCCCATGACTACGGGGGTGTGCGATGTAGCACGATTCCAAAAAACGGCCGAAAATTGGAATCGTGCAACATTTACGGGACATACAATGCCGCTTGCACCGCCAAGCCGTAACCTTTGCATTCCAGAATCCCGATTGCAAGACTCTTGTTTTTACAATATTTTCATGTAGTTTTCTCCTAAAATGATTATCCATAAAATAATCCTTTTTAACATTTTCCATACACTACAATTAAATATAATATTGAATACTACAATGAAATACGAGGGAAAGGAGACACCACTAAGCCAATGCAATAATAATTGATTTACTAAGTATTTTTTCCAATAAGTCTTCGCTCCTCAAACACACAAAATAATCAGATATCGCTCTCAAGGATTACTTTTTAGCATATGTTTAAATCTCTTCTTTTCATAGTTTTCATTATTGTCTTTGCCATTTACTTCATTTCAATAAAGATAAGACAATATCCCAAAAAATCAAGATGACCCCAATATAAAGCTTAGAAGAATAGAGTCCGCCTGCGGAATCATAAATATTGCTACCTTCGCCATCCTTCTGTCTTCATCTTCACTCTACGCATTTAAAGTCCCCGAGATAATCGTAAAGGGAATAGCTATATTCGCTGTTTGCACTGTTATTTTTTCCCTTTGCCTCATTCTCCTCATACAAAAACTCATACAAAAATTACCAATAGACGAAACAGATAACACATTCCGTCACCGATTGCATCTCTGGGGGCAAAATATGCTGAAACTCTTTTCAGAAAAAATTCGTTCAATCATTCCCGCAGGCAAGAAAAGAGTGGTACCGCAACAACAATCCACAGAAGAACACTCAGTCGTCACTGACAGCAATACCAAAATAAAGAATAACGATGAAACATCAAATATCTTTATCGCCATTATTTTCATTGTTACATTGTTTCTTTTTGCAACAACTTTTTATATTACATATACAACCGGTAAAGAGATTCAACGCACGATATTAGACAATTTCTTTGGGTTTCTTTGTAATGCCTATGCCTCAAGCTGGATAGTGAACACTGCCGCGACCATTCTCGTTCTTTATATGGTAGGCAAGTGGCAAGGATGGCAGTTCCATCCGCTTACCGCAGCTAATCATATAGCCACTTGGGGCGGAATAGGCGGCGCTTTCGGTTTAATCGTCAGCGGGTTATCAATGTTTTCGGCAGGGAATCTAATACCCTCAGCGAACATTTCGTCGCTCTGCACACCGAGCACACTCATCGACGCAACCACTATCGGGGCTTTAATCGGTTCTGTATTCGCGCTCCCCAGCTATTCATTCTCATGCTTCAGCAAAGATACTCCCATATGGACAAAGCTTTCCGCCCCACTAATTCAATCCGTCATCTCCCTGGCCACCATGCCATACATATCTCCGAACGCATTCCTCCAAAAAATGATCTCTTCCAGCTCTCCCAATCGCGTTCTTGCTCAGCTGAAGGCACAAGTTGAGAACGTAACCAGCGAATCGCAAGTGGCAGCGTTGATCAATAAAGATTGGCGTCTTATCTTGATTGCCGCCGACCAAGAGGAATTCAGACAATTTTTCTCTAACAATACTTATATAACAGTCACTTTGACAGTTATGGCCATACCAATAGTAATCATATTAAGAAAACAATTTAGCATTGTTATGGAAAAGTCATACTAGCGGTATGTTTTGTCTTTCATTTTCAAATGGAAGACACTGTCAATCAGAACGAATATTTCCATTACAAGCGCATATCACATGAGGAATATTCTTTGCCTCTTAATGTGGCTAATATGCCGGTGCATACTATAAAGACAACGATCTTAAGCGCAGGCACGCTTAAGATCGTTGTCCGCCCAAAAAGGTTCTTCTTGACCTACTAACCGTTATGTCGGCGATTGGCGAATTCTATGTATGCTGGACCATGTGCGAACCCACCAATTTCAAGAGCACTATCTCCGCAAGCCTTTTTGTTTTCCCTTCAATTTTCGCAGTTCCCCCCCCGCCATGAACAGCAGGAAACCTGCATATTCCATTTTCATGTCTGAATTAACTTGCCCTTCCCCTTCAATAAAGGCAGTATACATTTTTATCTGCTCATTCAGATTTTTTCTCGCAATCCGAGCACGCATATGATTCCAAGCTTCCAACCGATTTCTCTTCAGCTTTTCCACGTTAAGATTGAGCGTATCATTTAAATCCTGCTCAATATCGGAATCATCCGATTTCACTTTGCCGTCGTAGCCATAAGAAATTTTCGCTATCGAATCAGAATTTAATGGATTGACTGAAATAATCGCATTGCCTTTATGGGTATCACAAGTTTGGAGTCTTTTCGGCTCTCCCTCTCCACCACGACAGGAAGCAAACAGGTTAGTATACTCAACACTTAATTCCGCACCTTTCCCCATCTCATCATGCCTTGGATAAAGATGCTCAATTTTCATATCATGGTCACCAATTCGCGACATGCAATACACACACAGATGCCCCTGCTCCGTAGCTAACGCCTTTCCTAAAGCCTCTTTCGCCTTGGATTCAAGAAGGTCATACGGCGTTTTCTTTCCGGGCAAAGCACGGTAATATGTGTACTTTGCCCGTACGGCGGCTCCGACAAATTCCGGAGGTGGCGTTCTTTTATTAATTTTCAGCACACCAACGCTCCGTTTCCAAAGCACTTCTCGCACCGACGACAGAATCATCATCAGTTCCGACTGTATTCTCTAGGACCTTCAATACCCCTTCAGCAGCTTCTAAATTTCTTTCATCAAGCTGCCGATAGAAACGATCTATCAGTTCACGCACATCTTCTGGTCTACTTTGGGCACCCATAACATCTTCGAGAATGGAATTGGCGCTATGTCCATACAGCTCACTCTCCGGTTCAACGCCACAGAAGAAATGCAACCACTCAGATGGATAGGCTCCAGTCAAATCTAACTGCTTCAATGAATCCCGGTCAAGCAACAGAATCCGATTAATGGCTTCGTATGACTGCACATCATTGATTCGTTCGAGTCTGCGCACTTGTGATGCCTTCACGGAAGCAATGATCTTCGGCGCATGGGTACTCACAATGAACTGAAGATTCGGGAAAATACGCAGCAAGTCTCCCAGAATCCTGCTTTGCCATTTTGGATGCAAATGTAAATCCACCTCATCAATAAGCACGATTCCAGGAGTAGAAAGAATCTCCGTGCTGTTGGGATTCAACACGGCCATACGGTATGCGATATCCGCAAAAAGACTCAATACGCCGCGATACCCGTCGCTCAATTGATCAAAAGGCAGTTCCAACTGTTCACCAGTTTTATCCACGGTCGTAAGCACAAGAGCGTTCTGCTTCAAACTATACGTGACAGTAACATCCGAATAGTCAGGAGACAAGTCCTTAAGACAAGTTGACAACGCCTGCCGAACCGCTACAAGTTCAGGAATCCGTTGCCCATATTGCAGACCAACCATGGTCATATGCCTGAACCATCCAAGCATGAGCTTCTCATTGGTGACCGAATCCAAACAATCAATATACCCGTTAGCACGTGAAAAGCGTTTCTCAAACACATTGGGCATGCCACTCATACCGCGTTTATGCACCCAGAGACGCCCCGTGCCATAGTAAGCCAGCAATGGCAAAACCGCATTCGCATCAGATTTGATGCTTTCCTGCATGCATTTCGAAATCTTGGAAGCATCTTTCGCTTCACTAACCGTGGTACGTCCGCCCAATCGGTTCAGCTTACGCGACCACTGAATACGGTCTCCCCCTATCGTTCCTTGGGCAGCCACAACGGTAGGAGTTTGCGGCTCATACGAAGACAAACTACCAGCTTTACCAATTTGTAGACGAACATCAGATTCCGAAAGCATCGGACTCACAATACGCGCGTTTGGCCCGTCTACATGCATAAGGAACGTACCCAACGCAACGGCAATAGCATCCAACACCGCGGTCTTACCAGCCCCATTATCACCGCATAACACCGTTAAACGCTTATCGAAATCTGTTTCAAAGATGCCGAACTGCCTATAATTCTTCAGCTCAATTCGCTCTAATCGCATTTCGTAGTTCGTCATAACAATCAGTTTAACGGTTGTCAAGAACGAGATAGTTTGTTATTTGGGAATTGATAAGTGCTGCCGGACGCGTTATTGATCCCATTACCTTCTCAAAGTAAAATCGCGGATATAAACGCATGGCATCGGCAGGAATACGCGAACGCTCTATTCTGCGCTTTTTCACCACTGACAAGATCTGTTATGGAATGCGCTTCCACAGTACGAATAATTTCAATTAGAGTACAGTTTCCGCACTCTTTACAAAGGGAAAAACGCACAACAAGAGATTAATCGAACATGTTTTCATGCCGCCTTTGAATTAAAATTCAATCAGCATATATGTATTCCAGAGAAGGAGCCATGCGTTGGGAGAGGTATTCCAATCATCTTGACACCCTGCCGCAGGACGATACCCCGGTATTGAAAAACCCTCTCAAGAAATTGAACAAATGAACTCTCTGCGGCATTGGAACATATGGACAGCAACGATTGGATCACGGACTCTAATGAATCCGCGGATTCCCGACTCGCTATTACCATCATTCAAGCCGACGTAGAAGAAACGTTCACAATTCCCTCTTAATGCTCTGCTTCTTCGACATCAAACGGTATCCAGCCCATTCCTCTTCTTTCGATTCACCCACATGACGCTGCTGTGAACACGCAACAAATCCTCTTTTACCGGATAAATCAATCAGTAGAATAAAGGCACTTTTTTATCCAAAGAAAGGGACTTTCAAAAATGTTCTATAACTTCTTCGCATTGGGAGACGATGAGTTCGAAGAATTATCACGGGACATTCTTTCGAGAGAGCTCGACCAGAAAATGAGAATATTTGGAAAAGGAGCAGACCAAGGCATTGACATAGCGGATTGCAAAGACGGTCGCACCATAATCGCTCAATGCAAAAACTACATAAACACTCCTACTTCCGATTTGATGTCTGCTCTAGAGAAAGAAAAGGATAAAGTCGAAAAGCTCAACCCGAAGGAATACTACCTTTTCATCAATAAGGACATATCTCCCAAAAGAATAAATGCCATATACGAACTTTTTCAAGAATGGATGCCATCAAACAAGAACATTTATACACGAAGCGACTGCGATGCATTTATTTCCAAAAATGAAAATCAAGACATCGCACAGAAATATCCACGCCTTCTGAATCTAAATTCGCTCCATAATCTGATAAACAGCAGTACCATCATAGATAATCAAGACCTACTCATTTCATCAAAAAACCTTTCGGCTTTGTTTGCTCCAACTGGCCAATATCGACAGTCCATGGCATTGCTTGAGAACAATCAAATTGTTCTCATATCTGGCGCCCCTGGTACAGGAAAGACGATTTCCTCAAAAATGCTTGCAGCACAATTTGTCTGTTATGGCAAATACTTGCTTCGCTATTCCAATGGCGAAGAACTTTATCGAATAAAAGACATGCTTTCTCCTGATCCAGAACAGAAAGAATTCATTTTCATCGATGATGTGTTCGGACAGCATTATCACGATATGAACAGCTCAAAGGAAAATCTACTTAGACAGATCATCCGGCACGTCAACAACTCACCAAATAAACGGATGCTTATCAATACTAGAATGACGATTCTGCAAGAAGCTCGGCAACGTTTTAATTTTGCAGATGGTAGTAGTGATGGGAAAGAACCCTTTTCCATTGTGGACATGAATCAGATTACTCTGTTAGAGAAGGCTGAGATTTTTGTCAACCATTTGAGGTGCCGAAGTGTACCCCGAAACTATATTGACTCGGTCAAGATCAACCATGCATACCGGTCTATAGTCAGACACACGAATTACACACCCCGCATTATTGACAGATGCACCCAGGAAAAATACGTGCGTGAAATCAAACCAGATGAATATGCAACCCATATCCTTCACACTCTCAATCATGCGAATGAAATATGGGATGACGAGTTCAAACATCGATTAAATGAACCAGACAGAGTTTTCTTATATACGCTCTACTCGTTAACGAACCATAACGTATCCGAAAACGCGCTTCGTAAAGCAGTTAATGCACGGCTAAACCCATCTGTCATGTCCGGCGAAAGCACCAATGTTAACGACATTTTGCAAAGATTAAATGAATCTATGATCGCCATAACATACCAAAACAATACTCGAATGATTGGCGCAATTAACCCTTCCGTAAACGATTTTCTTCGCAGCTACTTGTACCAAACCCCTGAGGAACGAGACAGGATCATCGAACATGCAACTTTCATGGAACAAATTGAAAGAATCTCAGCATGCACCGACGATAAAGCATATGGGGAGGAAAAGATAAACCGACTATTAAGCAGTTTCATTTCCGGAAGAGACGCTCCTGGATATGCAGACAGCAGCGACTCGGCCATTTATACCAATGCCGCCTTACTCGTTTTAGCAAAGCAACACGAATATGTGGTAGATAGCACAAACGTACAACGCTTCTCCAGAATTGCCAAGAACTTCATGAATGCCGTTCTACAAGGGAATATAGGATTCGTCGATAGCGGGGTTTGTTTTAAAAACACGACCGGATATTCACAGAGAACGTCTTCCTTTCTCCCTGACAGTGTACAAGTGTTGAAGTCTCTTAATGACGATTATGCCATTCTTGACCAATGGCAGGGAGACAAAGAGAGTTTAGAAAATATCCTCGCTGCCAGTGATGGACTTGAGATTAAGAGTCACATATGCGCATTATTCTATGACAGTGCGCTTTCAAAACTGGATCAATCGCATTTAGATGCTCTAACAAATGTGATTATCGATGATCTCGATGCGGAAATCGATTTTATTCAAGATTCTGCAGATGTTAGCGACTACTGCGAGAACAGCATTGACGATTACGATGATTCTTCCTATCTGGATGACTCAGCTTGGGATATTGCGAATGAAATAGCTGATGCCGTACAACAGGATATATATAACCAGACCTCCGTCTTACCTCAAGAATTGCAATCCCGGTTAAGCACAGTTGATGCATATAATTATGAAAACGCAGTGGCAGATGAACTGGCACGATACGAGGATGCGGAAGCTATGGACGTTTTCCTCTCCACTAATAACTACGCAAACTCAATTGCAAACTCACAAATAGATAAATTATTCAAAAACTTATGATTGCTTCATTATCATCAAAACTCACACTAAATAGAATGCGACATTATTCGGGATGATTTTGTATTTCGCGTATTGCAAACAATAGAAAGAGGATGACATGCAATCTTATAACTTCGAACCTGCTTGTTGGTCTGCGGATAAAAACGGTCTAGCCAATATCAACGAATGTCCGCTCGGCTTGCTTTCCTTTGATGGGCAGAACGCCCCTGAACTAAACATTCTCCGAGGTCATCTCGTTTCGGAATCCGTACCGATGGAAAACGGAGGCAATGCTTTTGCTCTCGATTTCAGCAGGAAATCGGTCTTTGGCTATTCGAATGACAACAAATACTACGTACTAAGAGATGTTCATGGAACTAATGCCATCCCCTTCTCACAGACCTTCATACAGCAAAAGCTTCAAGGAGAATCAATAATTGTCGCTAACCAACGAATTGACTATAACCCCTCAATATCAGAATTGACAGTTGATCTGTCTGGCTTTAGCGAATGGATCGACACACACTTCTTCCGTGAATCTAACAATCTAACCGAAGACGGAGCTCAAGAACTTAAATTCTCCTATTGCTCAAAGGAACCTCAAAATATTCTTCTATACAAGAACAACAATGATTTTGAAGTTCATGCAAAACATTTCGCCAAACGACTCGGTGGCTATAATACTCTCCACGAGTTTTCCTTCAAGGAAACATGGCGGCTGAACTTTAGGATGTTGGATTCTGAAGGAATGCCATTAAATGATGTTCTCAATAATCTTTTTGAACCGTTCGAACGATTACTTGCATTCTGCATGGGCTTTCCTGGGAATATCGAAGAAATAACATTCACAGGCGTTAATCCAGCAGTCCAGGGGCAATACTTTGATCGCTATATCCCCGGTGAAGAGAACGAAGTCGGCAGGCTTGCGGTCAATATGCCATTGCCCTATCCAGAAATAAGCAATCGTTTCCAAGACATCGCCGATAACTGGATGCATGCAACCGGTGATGCACAAACAGCATGTCGGACCGCCGCGGCATTACTCGGAAAATGGGACAAGGCAATAGACGTAATGTTCTCGTTATGCGCTCAAAGTTTCGAAGCCACTTCCCGAGTCGGAGAAAATCTCAGCGAACTTTCCGATGAAGAATTTGAGCGGAGGAAAACCTGCGTACTAGAGACTATCAACAATAAAACAATCCACAACTGGGCCGAACTCAAGCTGAAATACGCGAATTTTGTATCAGCAGGAGAACTCGCCAATAGGCTCTGGACAAAATTAGGCGATTTCGCAAATTACGTTATCCCCAATAAGAAACTGTTCTTACAGCAACATCGCGAAAGTCGAAATACCTATACGCACATGAGAGAGCCCAATAGCGATAATTTTCTGACTGGAAGCAACTTGTACTGGCATGCACGTGCGGTCCAGGTACTCCAATATGGAGCGGTATTACTCTATCTCGGTTTTCAGCCAACTGAAATACTGTCAATCTTCCAAAAACATAATTTCATGACAAGCTTTATCAGTAAGGCACAAGACATATATGCACAAGTAGAGCAGCAAGATGATGATGCCAAATGATGACATTCCATGAAGAGCACTAGCAATACCAGCCCTTACGATTCTGTCAAGAAAGTCCGTGCGACCGACAGAAAGTTGGTGCACGGACTTTTGGGTTGCACGGACAGCGGGACGATGAAAGACGGATGTCCCGGAACGCCCGTCACGGGGACAGGATTTCGGATACAAGCTCCTGGAACAGGCCCTTGTCAGTTCTTTTGGTTGGGGACGAGCATGATCTCGCCGTCGGCAATGCCCTTGAGATGCTGGCCGTACGGGCTCTTGCCATAACGCTCGGCGGACTCCATGAGCTGGTCGCGCGTGATCCAACCGTTCTCGAAGGCGATCTCCTCCACGATCGCGATCGGCAGACCCTGCGCACGCTGCACGGTACGCACGAACTCACCCGCCTCGAACAAAGAATCCATCGTACCGGTATCCAACCACGCGTAGCCACGACCCAACGTGCGCACGTTCAGCATGCCCGCATCCAAATACATGCGGTTCAGATCCGTGATCTCCAACTCGCCACGCGGGCTCGGCTTCACCCGCTTCGCGTACTCGACCACGTGCTCGTCGTAGAAGTACAGGCCGGTCACCGCGTAATGCGACTTCGGACGGGCCGGCTTCTCCTCGATCGACACGGCCTTCCTATCCTCATCGAACTCGACCACGCCATACCGCTCCGGATCATCGACATAATAGCCGAACACGCTCGCGCCCCCGCCGGACTCGGCCTTCGCGACCGCGCAACGCAACGTCGCGCCCAGGCCATTGCCGTAGAAGATGTTGTCACCCAACACCAGCGCGCACGGCTCGCCCGCGATGAACTCCTCACCCAACAGGAACGCCTGCGCGAGACCATCCGGAGCCGGCTGCACCTTATACGAGAACCGCACCCCGTAATGCGAACCATCACCCAGAAGCCGCTGGAAGTTCGGCAGGTCCTTCGGCGTGCTGATGATCAGGATGTCACGGAT